>Ga0209537_1000746_pt1 | contig 39199 bp, 31 predicted proteins | sample BioPla4DNA1_FD_187698 | JGI IMG/M metagenome (GOLD analysis project Ga0209537, IMG submission 187698) | Biogas fermentation microbial communities from Germany - Plant 4 DNA1 (SPAdes) (version 2) | ecosystem: Engineered > Bioreactor > Anaerobic > Digestate | place: Bielefeld, North...
TCTTACCATTCCGAACAGAGTCGTTAAGCCCACCAGCGCCGATGGTACTGCTAACGCGGAAGAGTAGGTCGCCACCAAACAAATAATTTAAAAGTCCGCAATTTTGCGGACTTTTTTCTTATTGTTTAAACATTCTAATATAATTTATAATGTGATGTGGCAAATTATTTAAAATGAAATAAATATTCAAATAATTTATACAAAAATAAAAAAACTTGTAGTTTTAAATTTTAAAACAATAAAATAATAAATAAAAATGTTATGATTTCGAAAAATTAGCATTTAATTTGTAAAATTTATAAGTTAATAATAAATAACACATTAAAACTAAATTATATGCTAATTTATCAATTATATTACTCAAATATTTTTATTTTTTTGGATGATAAAAAGACTGGTATAAATTTTCCAAGTGTTTGTATTTATAATAATCAAGTTTAAATTTTACTTAAAATATTTAATTGAATAAAAAGTAAAATTTATTTCGCATATTTTTTTAAAAATAATAACTTATGAATCAATCTAATGTTATTTATGTGTTTTTAAAAAGGAAACTCTCCATTTTAACTTGATACTCCTTCGCTTTTTCCTTTATTTTTAATTGAAAATTTTCTGATTTATCAGCATAGATAATGTCGCGAGAGATATTGATCAAAATATTGCCTTGTGTTGTCAAAGTATTTTTTAAAGTAGCTTCGAGGTTACCACCTTGTGTACCAATACCTGGGATGAGGAAGAAATACTCTGGTAATAATAATCTGATATGTTGTAAAAAAGGCTGTTGGGTGGCACCTACTACGAACATCATTTTTTCACTACTAATATTTTGGGCAAGAGTTTTCATAATTTTTTCAAAAAAATATTCATCATTTTTTGTTTTTTCTAATAAAAAATCATGAGCTCCCTGATTAGATGTAAGTCCCAAAGGTATTATCCATTTATCATGAAAATTTAAAAATGGTTCTATTGTATCTAATCCCATCAATGGATTGATAGTGATGGCATCGAAATCTAAAGGTGGAGTCAAATATGCGTAAGCATATTTCTCAGCTGTATTGCCTATATCATTTCTTTTACCATCAGCTATTAAAAAAGTTCGTTCATTTTTTGATTTTATATAGGAGATAGTATTTTTTAGCATTTTGTAACCTTCATCACCATGTATTTCATAAAAAGCAAGGTTAAATTTATAAGCAACCGCATAGGGTAGAGTAGCATCTATTACTTTTTTATTAAAAATTTCAATAGCAGTTGTTCCATATTTATTAACTAGAGAATGTGGTATTTTATTGACATCTGCATCTAATCCTATACATAAGACTGATTTTTTGGTAAAGATCAGGGATTGTAATTCTTTTTTTGTCATAAAAAATTTATTCTATTTCAGCTTTTAATTTTTCAGTATTTTCGGCTACTTGCAATGCATCTATTAGTTCATTCAAATCGCCATCCATTATATCAGTGAGATTGTAAAGTGTTAGTCCTATACGATGATCTGTTACGCGATTTTGTGGATAGTTGTAGGTACGAATTTTAGCTGAACGATCACCAGTAGAAACCATAGTTTTGCGTTGATGAGAAATATCATCAAGATATTTTTGATATTCTAATTGAAAAATTCGTGATCTGAGTAGGTTGTATGCTTTTTGCAAATTTTGAGTTTGGCTACGTTCATCTTGACAAGAAACACTAATGCCAGTGGGTATATGAGTTAGTCTAACTGCTGAATAGGTAGTATTGACAGATTGTCCACCATGACCTGATGAGCAGAAAATCTCCTTTTTTATATCTTTTTCATCTATTTTCACATCAAAATCATCGGCTTCTGGGAATACAACGACAGATGCAGCAGAAGTATGTATACGTCCTTGCGATTCTGTCAATGGTATTCTTTGCACTCGATGCACACCAGATTCGAATTTTAGAGTACCATAAGCATTGGTTCCTATAATATTAAAAATTATTTCTTTGTAACCACCAGCGGTGCCTTCGGTATAATTTACTATCTCCAGTTTCCAGTTTTGTCTTTCTGCAAATCTACTATACATACGAAATAAATCTCCTGCAAAAATACTAGCTTCATCACCTCCAGTGCCGGCCCTTATTTCTACAATAGCATTTTTAGAATCCTGAGGATCATTAGGCAAAAGTAATATTTTAATTTTTTCTTCTAAATTAATTTTATTTTCTTCTAAATTAGTTAATTCTTCTTTTGCCATAGCTTTTAATTCTACATCATTACTATTAATCAACAATTCTTTTGCTTCATCAATACCTTTTAAAATAGTGTCATATTCTATATAAGCATTTGCTATAGCTTCTAAATCCTTATAATCTTTGTTTAATTTTATATACAACTGCATATCCTTCATAGCTTCAGGTGATTGAAGCTTTAGCTCAATTTCTTTATATTTATTGTAAAGTTCCCTTAGTTTTTCTATCATAGATTAAAAATTTATATATATAATAATAATTTTTTGCAAAATTACTAAAATTAATAGTTTTATAACATTTTTATAGTTTTTAAATTAAATTTACTCTAAAAAAATAAGTACAAATAATATTCTGCATTAAAAATTGCAAATTATGCTTTTTAACTTTTTTTTATTTCTATATTCTTGTTTTATAGTATTTCCAGCTAACTTCTTTATCCTGCTTTCATATGGGGTATAAATTTATTTATATTATAAGTAAATTATAAAATGATTAATATTATTGAGCGAATTTCATTTCATTTAAAATCCTTTGTGCATTTGCATATTTATCAATGATAAAAAGCATATATCTGATGTCTAGCATGATATTTCTGCATCTGGTATCATCGAAATAAAAGTCACTCATAGTACCTTCCCATACTCTATCAAAGTTTAAACCGATTAATTCTCCTTTACCATTAAAAACGGGGCTACCACTATTACCCCCAGTAGTATGTGTAGTGCTAATGAAAGCTATAGGTAACTCTCCTTTATCATTAGCATATGAACCGAAATCTTTATTTTTAAAAAGTTCTAGCAATGTACTATCAATTTTATAATCTTCGGCTTGCCCCCATAATGCCTTATCTACCATACCATCAATAGTAGTATAATGTATATATGTGATTGCATCTGCAGGGTGATATGGCTTCACATTGCCATAGGCAATTCTAAGAGTACTATTAGCATCGAAGTAATATTTATTTTGAGGTAAATAATAGCTCTGCAGTTTAGTATACATACGATAGAGACTATCTAATTTGTTATTGTAATAATCTTCCATGGGTAAAATTTCTTTAACATACCAGTCTAACAATTTACTTGTAAAAACATAAAGGGGATCTTTTTGTATTGTTTTTGGATTAATCTTATTTTTTAAGCAGGCAACAGATAATTCATTAAAATTTATAAATAAAGATTTCTCTATATTTTTTTCAGTATTTAATTTATTTTTTAATAAATCATTAGGCAAATATTTTGATATGCTATCTAAATATTTAAAAGTTGAAAGAAATAAATCTTGCTCTAATTTTAGATTATTATTTTTCAAAAAATTGTTTACTAAATAACACCATTTATTAGCCCATGAGTCGTCAATGCCTCGCTGAATGTCATAAATAGTACGTTGAACAAATCTAATAATTTCATTAGAAAAATATGCTTCATAGAGTACCCTATCAATGTATTCATAAGGATAAGCTAACTGATGATAATGATATAAAGTATCCATTAGATTAGCATATTTTTTTAGTGAGTCAATACTTTTTAACCAATTTACGAAATCTTGTTCTTGACTATGTCTTTTTTCTATTGCTTTAGTAGCATTGATACCAATAGTTTCACCTTGCATTTTTTTCCAGTAATTAGCTATGCCTGCTCGTTTATTAGCATACATTAGTCTGATAGTATCATTATTACGAGAATAATTTTCAATTATATTTAATTTTGTTGTTCTAATATCAATGGCTATAGGATTTATGAGATTTACATTGAGATCTATGCCTTTAGAAGTCATGAAGTGAGTTGTGGAGCCAGGGAACCCATAAATAAATATAAAATCGTCTTTATTAATACCTTTTTTAGACACTGGAGCAACATATTTAGGCTTAAAAGGAACATTATTCTTAGAATAGTTAGTAGATTCATTATTTTGATTAACATAAATTCGGAAAACAGAAAAATCACCTGTATGCCTAGGCCAAACCCAATTATCTGTATCGCCTCCGAAATTACCAATGAATAATGGAGGAGCTGCTACTAAACGTATATCACTAAACACTTCATATATCATCAGATAATAAGCATTGCCATAGTTAAACTCTCTTACTACTGCATCTATATGAGGTTTAGTTTTATTTTCAGCAGCAATATTTTTACATAATTTATTTGCAATATCTTTTCTTTGTTTTTCGGTAGCATTAGTTGGTATTTGAGACAAAATTTCATTTGTTACATCCCGCATGCTTACTAATATAGATATAGTAAGCCCTTCAATAGGTATTTCCTCTTTGAAATCATTAGACCAGAATCCATTAGTCAAATAATCATTATTAACTGTACTGACATTGGCAATAGATCCATAGCCACAATGATGATTAGTTAATATCAGTCCTTGCTCACTCACTATCACACCTGTACAACCTCTACCAAATAGTACTATAGCATCTTTTAGACTGGAATTATTTATACTATATATATCTTCTGGAGATAATTGCAAGCCTCGTGTAACCATATCATCATATTGTGCTTCTAAAAGCACTGGCAACCACATCCCTTCATCAGCCAAAAGGTTTTTACTTATTAGAATACTTAAAACACTAATTAAAATTATTAATTTTTTCATAACAAAATTATTTTTTTTAGTTAATTTATGAGCAAAAATAATAAAAGATAATAACAATATGAAAATAATCGCTCAAATTAATTCATTTTTGATTTTTAATGATCGTAATCAGATTATTCTGTGAAATAATAAAATTAATATGCGAAAATATTTATCATACTATGTAACTGTGTAAAGAGTTTAGAAGTTGACTTATTGGATTTTAAAAAAAATAATTTTCGAAAAAAAATTAAAAATCATTGAAGTGAATAATATTGTTTAGAGGTCTTTTAGGCACATACATATTTCCATCTTCATCCAGATAATACTCTACAGTGTCGTCATTATCTTCATAAAATGATTGTTGTGCCGGGTAGCCTAGAGCAACAATACTATCTAATATATATTCATCAGGAATATGTAAAATATTTTTAACATTATCTGTATTAACAGAACCTAAAATACAGCTAGCAATACCATAGGACCAAGCAGCTAGGGTGATATTTTCTATTGCTAATCCAATATCGTGTCCAATCCATTTAGTAGCTCTATTTTTATTAACTATTACTGCAATGTAACATGTAGGTTTTTCATCATGTTTGGGTATGCCGTTAGGGTGAATATATGCTGCCCATCTGAGATTGACGAATATCTCATCACATAGATTTTTATTAGTTACTATAATGTATTCTAGTGGTTGTTTGTTGCTAGCACAAGGAGCTAATCTGGCACAATCTATAATATCTATTAAAATATCAATATTTATGGATATTTGTTTAAATTTTCGTATAGTTCTGCGAGATTTTATTAATTCTATTAAATTCATTTTTTTATATCATAATTTATGCAAAAATAAAAAAATTATTGAATTCATTTTTTGAAAGATGATTTATTTTTTGAACCAGCAAAAATAAGAAAAATTAAAGAGTTTAATTTAAAGTGAAATTAAATAACTAATATCTTGGCTTCTATTTTAATTTTTAGTCGAAAGATTTGGTGTTGAATGAATGGATTCTAATATATGTTTCAATCAACATATGTTATATTCACTAACTCTCTATACCGATACCATGCCCACCTGTCCGAGGATGCGAGGTTGAGCATTCGCCCAGTATTGCTTACAGTCTTGCCTGTGAGGTATTTACCCATCACTACATACCACATAATGTAGTTTTGCAGGTATTTGGTAGCTACGCCCCTAAATTTGAAATATATCCAATTCGTGAATTCACTGGCCTTTTTCTTGACAGTACTTAGGCTATATATACCTCGCTTTTGCCTATTGCTAGTTACTATTTCTTTGTGCTTGATTACATTCCTTCTAACCTTTTTGAATGCTTTTTTATTACTGCTACACATGACTCCATCCTTTGGCATTTTAGCCTTCAGAAATTGTTCTATCTGTTCTGAACTTAACTTTTTGCTTTCGAATTTTTTGAATAATAAGTTGCCAGCTCTATCAGTAGCAGCTAATACAGCTACTTTCTTTGGCTTTTGCTTCCTAGCCCGCTTCAGCTCTTCGGCATTTTTGTATATTCTGCCTTTTTCGGAATAATCCATCAATAGTTCGTCCATCTCTACTACGCCGAAAAAATTGATATTATCTTCGAAACTTTGTAAAGCTGCCAATATCTTGTGTCGCCAAGCAAAGCTTGTTGGTAAGCTGATACCAACCTCTTTAGCACAAGCTCTGAGACTTTTGCCTGCTATCATACATCTGATGTAATCGAGCATTTTCTCTTTCTTTTGTAACCTGTAGACAAAAGTTCCGGTGGTAACTCTAAACTGTCTGCCGCAGTCTTTGCATCGATAGTTTTGCATCCCATTTTGTAAACCATTTTTAATAATATGATTGCTACGACAGTCTGGGCATAGTGGCGGGGCACTGAGTATTTTCAGGCCTTGATAATCGACTACATCGGCTTCTAATTTTTTCATTAGAGAATAAAGATTGTCTAAGAATTCTTTATTCTCTTCCTTACTCATAGCAAGATATTTGCTAGTGTTTTCCACTATTTTTTTCATGAATTAAAATTTTTGTAAAAATATAAAAATTATTTAACATATAAACTTGAAAAACTTAAACATTTATAGTATTTCAATCTGTTCGTTCTTTCAATAACATTTTTAATATTGTTTTTTCTATGATATTTTTTATATTTGCTGTTATTATTTTTAAAATATATATAATGATAACCAAAAAGGAAATTATATCAATAAAAAAATTAGATAATAAAAAAGAAAGATATGAAAAAGGTTTATTTATCGCAGAAGGTCCTCTTTTAGTAGCCGATTTGATAAAGAGAGGAGCAAAACATTATAAAATTTTTACTACTACTAAATATGATTTTTTGAAGAATTTATCATCAATTGAATATATTTGTGAAAAAGATTTGTTAAGGATTAGCTCTATGAAAACTCCTAATAATATTCTAGGCTTATTTTATATAAAAACGCAACCTACCATTGAAAATTTTATAAAATCTGATAAAATATTAATACTAAACGATATACAAGATCCAGGTAATATGGGTAATATACTGCGTACAGCTGAATGGTTAGATTTTAAATATATAGTTTCTACCTTAAATTCTGTAGACATATATAATCCTAAAGTAGTCCAAGCAAGTATGGGTAGTATTATGGGAATAAATATTGCATATTTAGATCTAGAACAAATAAAATATATTTCACGTACTCATTGTCTAATAGCTACTGATATCATTGGAGAGAGTATATGTAATTTTAAAATTGATTTTCCTTATGCAATTATCATTGGCAATGAAGGTAGTGGTATATCAAAAGAGCTCATGAACATGGCTAATATTATTTTAAATATTCCTAGAAAAAATAAATTAAATTTACCTGAATCACTCAATGCTGCAACAGCTGCCGCCATCATTATGTGGCATTTTACTATGTGTATTTTATAAGTTATCCACAATTCAAAGAATTAAAAAATCCTAGTATCTAACGTATTATCATTAAATAAAAATTATAATATTTTGAAATAATTGCAGATTTATTTATTATAACTAATATTTTAGTAGTTCAATTATTTTTGATAATTAGAATGATATCTAATTACTACTTATAATGATGTAATGCAAATCTAAAATCACAAGAATTTAACTCACATGTTATAAATTTTGATTTTTTTTCAAATGGTTAATTTTTTTTTAATCTTTATTTTCAAAAATAATTTTATTCATTCTTTATATATATTTTTGTAATAATTTATTATTAAATAAATGAATTTTTATCAAATATTATTTTTTATAAGTTTTAATATTTGTACTTATATTTTAGTAGCTCAAAATTTTACAATCTCTGGATATGTTAAAGATGCTAATAGTGGAGAGCAGATAATTGCTGCTAACGTGTATGTAACTAATCCATTGAAAGGTACTACTACAAATCATTATGGTTTTTTTTCACTCACATTGCCAAAAGGCAATTATACTCTTATTATATCAGCTGTGGGTTATGAAAAATTGGAACTAGACATCATATTAGATAAAAACTATGAGCTAAATATAGAGTTAAAGCCTAAAAGTTATCTAATGGAGCAAGTAGTAGTTACAGCTGAGCGCTCAGATGCTAATATACATAATGCTGAGATGGGAGTTATAAAAATGCCTATAGAAAAGATAAAAACTATTCCTGTACTCTTCGGAGAAGTAGATGTGATAAAAGTCATAGAACTAACTCCTGGAGTTTTGACAGCTGGTGAAGGCAGTAGTACTTATTATGTGCGAGGAGGAGGTCCTGATCAAAATTTGATTTTATTAGATGAGGCACCAGTTTATAATGCCAACCACTTGATGGGTTTTTTTTCTACTTTCAATTCTGATGCTATACAAAATGTAGAATTGTATAAATCTGGTATTCCTGCTAATTATGGGGGGCGTATATCGTCAGTTTTAGATATTTCTATGAAAGAAGGTAATATGCGGAAATATCAATTTGAAGGTGGGGTAGGATTAATATCTAGTAGATTAGCAGTGCAGGGACCAATTAAAAAAGATACTTCTTCTTTTATACTAAGTGCTCGACGCACATACGCTGATATAGTAATGAGACCTTTTATTAAAAATCCTTTAGGTTACTATTTCTATGACATTAATGCAAAAGCTAATTATATTTTTTCTCCCAAAGATAGAATATTTATTAGTGGTTATTTGGGTAGAGATATATTCGATGCAAAGGTGAGCAATGATGATTTCTCAACAGATATAGGCTGGGGTAATACTACTATGACTGTGCGGTGGAATCATTTGTTTTCTCAAAAATTATTTTCTAATACTACTTTAATCTATAGTGATTATAATTTTAATTTCAAAGCTAAACAAGAGATTTACAATTTTGACCTGAATACTTCTATTAAAGATTTTCAACTCAAATCAGATTTTGCTTATTTTATGAATAATGGATGGAGTTTAAAATTTGGTATAGATGGTATATATCATACTTTCAAACCTTATACTGCTTCATTTACTATGGAAAACAGCCCTTTTAATCTCGGTAACCCACCAAAACAATATGCTGGCGAACTTGCCGCTTATATTCACACAGAGGGTGATATAAACAAATGGCTGCGTATATCTGCTGGCCTTAGATTTAGCTATTATCAGCAGCTAGGACCTTTTACTCGCTATATATTCGATCCTATTACATTGGTAAATGTAGATAGTATTGTGTATGACAAAAATAAAAAAGTAAAGGATTATTATGAAGCAGAACCACGTTTTTTAGCAAGATTCAAAATAGATGATAAAAATGCTATTAAGTTTTCTGCTACTCGTAATATTCAATTTATACATATGGTATCACCTGTATCGATCACATTGCCAACTGATTTATGGGTGCCTAGTACAGATAGTGTAAAACCTCAAGTGGGCTATCAATTATCATTAGGATATTATCATAATTTTCTTAATAATTCAATAGAAATGAGTGTCGAGGGATATTATAAATGGTTTTTTAACCAAATTGATTATAAGGAAGAATCTCTTTACGAAAATTATGTGCTTACAAATATAGATAATAACTTCACCTATGGCAAAGGTAGAGCTTATGGAGTTGAATTTTTTTTACAAAAAAAGTATGGCACTTTAACTGGTTGGTTAGGCTATAGCTATGGTAAAACTGAGAGAAAATTTCCCAAGATCAATGATGGCAAACCTTTTCCAGCTAAGTATGATCGTACGCATGATGTGAACATAGTGATTAATTATAAGATAAATGAAGCTTTTAGTATATCAGCAATATGGGTATTTGCTACAGGTAATACTGCTACAGTGCCAGTTTCTCGCTATTTCATTGAAGGTAATATTGTAACTGAATATAGTGATAGGAATGCTTATCGTTTACCATCATATCATAGAGCTGATTTGAGTATCACGTGGTATCCACAACATAAGAAAAAAACAAGAAAAATAGAAGAAAGTTGGAATCTATCTATTTACAACATCTACAATAGAAAAAATCCTTATCTTATATATTTTGATATTGATGGTGATATATCTCAAAACAAGATTACTACTACAGCTAAGCAGTTATCGCTTTTTCCCATTTTACCTTCTATTACATGGAATTTTAAATTTTAATATATAATTATTATGAAATTCAATATAATTTACTTAATTATATTATTCTTATTTCTGATATCTTGTTCTAAGGATATAGAACTCAATCTGCCAGAACCAAATAAAAAATATGTAGTTGAGGGATATATAGAAAATGGTTGTCATCCAGTAATAGCTATTACAAGGAATACTAGTTATTTCGATCCTATAGACAGTGCATATTTGATGAATCTTTTTGTTTTAAATGCTAAAGTATATATTTCGGACGGAGATATAGAAGCCGAGTGTCATTTATCTATGGATAATCTTTTGAAAGGTGTATGGCCATACATATATTATACTACTGATCAAATAATAGGCGAAATAAATAAAATATATTATATACAAATTATAATTGATTCTGATACTATTACAGGAAAAGATACAATGCCTAATATTGTGTGTCTAGACTCACTATGGTGTGAACCTATAAAAGATAATGACACGCTTAGAGAATTATGGATTTCATTGACAGATCCACCAGAAAAAAATTTTTATCGTTTTTTTACTAAAAGGCTACTCAGAGACCAAGCTTACATACCATCAGGATTATTTGTATTAGATGATGTATATTTTAGCAATCAATATTTTAAAGTTTTTCTTATGAGAGGTTTTGAAAATATATATAGTGATAGTACATATCGAGATCAAGAATTTGGCAAATACAAAATAGGTGATACTGTAGTAGTGAAAACTGCTAATATGACTCGGCAGCACTATAATTTTTGGAGGACCGCAGAACAAGAAATCTACATCGGTACTAGCCCATTTATAAACCCAGTGCGAATAAAGCATACTGTAGATGGAGGTTTAGGTGTATTTGGTTGTTATGCTACTAGTTATGATACTATTATTATTTATTAGTGTTTGTAAAAAGTTCTAATTTGTTAGAAATCATTGAAATGAATTTGTTATTTGCTTAAATATAAGTTGTAAAATTTATAAATTTCATTGTAATATCGTATAAATTAATTATATTTGTGAAAAAATATGGAAACAAGATTTTTTGATACTTCACAAGGGAAATTATCTTATAGCATTAATGGAAGTGGTCCAGTTATACTTTTTATTCATGGTTTTCCTTTTAATAAATCTATTTGGTATCCCTACATGGAAAAAATATCTAATTTTACCACTTTGGCAATAGATTTACCAGGCCATGGTGATAGTGATATATATGGTAAACCAGATTTAGATGATTGGTCAAAAAAAATTTATGAATTTTTAAATTTTTTATCTATTAATCAAATAACGATTATAGGTCATAGTATGGGTGGTTATGTTGCATGTAATTTCGCAGAGTTATTTCCTAATAATGTAAGCGGATTGGGACTATTTCATAGTTCTGCTAGAGCAGATACTGAGGAGAAAAAGCAAAATCGTGATCGTATTATTCAGACTATTAAAGAAGATCATAAGAAATATATTTATAATTCTGTACCATCTTTATTTGCTAAAGAAAATGTTTTAAAATATAAAAGTGAAATAGATAAATTAATTAATTTGTCTCAAAATATGGAAAAACAAGCTCTTATTAATGCTCAGACCGCTATGCGTGATCGTGAAGGGCATTTAGAATTGCTAACAAATGCAAATTTTCCTTTTTTATTTATAATTGGCAAGCAAGATCCTAATCAACCTTATGAAACTTTATTAGCCCAAGCTAGTCTTACTAAAATTTCTTTTATATTAATGCTCGAACACTGCGGGCATATGGGATTTGTGGAAGATTTTAATAGAACTTATTGGGCTATCGAAAGTTTTGCAAAGCTATGCTATGCAGGAGTATAATTTTTTATTTTGTTTTCTTAGAATAAAATAATGTTATGGGATTAAAAACAGGTCTTGTAGGTATTAGCAATAGTGGTAAAACTACTTTATTCAATTGCCTTAGTAATAATAAAATACAAACAGCTTCATATTCTTTTCAAAATACTAAGTCAAATATTAGCATTACTTATGTAAATGATCCTCGATTAGATGAGATACATAAACTAATATCTGCTGATAAAAAAGTTTATGCAACGTTAGAAATTGTAGATATACCTGGATTAGTAAAAGGTGCTAGCTATGGCGAAGGTATAGGAAATACTTTTTTAAATGAAGTACGCAATATGGATGCCTTGATATACGTATTGAGATGCTTTGAAGATGATCTATTACCCCACATAGAGGGCTGTATAGATCCATTAAGAGATAAAGATATAATAGATTTAGAATTACAAGTAAAAGACTTAGAGCAAGTTAATCGTAAATTACAAAAAGTTGAAAAATTAGTTAAATCTGGTGATAGATCAGCAAAAGATACTTATAATAGCTTATTAAAATTTAAAGAAGCATTAGAAAATTTTATAAATATTAGAGATTTAGAGCTTAATGAAATTGATAAAAACTTGATTAAAGAGTTTGCTATGCTAACCGCTAAACCAGTATTTTATGTATTAAATGTAGATGAAAATAGTATTGATGGAAATAAATATACTGAAAATTTTATTAACTCTGTTTCTAATAATGTATTGATAGTATCAGCTAAAATAGAAGAAGAAATAATGAGAATGGAAAACGAAAATGATAGGAATGTTTTTTTAACTGAATATGGACTAGATGAACCAGCTCTAAATAAATTATATAAGGGAGTTTATAAATTATTGGATTTAATAACATTTTTTACTATTGGTGGCAAAGAAAATAGAGCTTGGAATATTAAAAATGGTTGTACAGCTGTAGAAGCTGCTAAAGAAATACATAGTGATATCGCTCGTGGATTTATTAAAGCTGAAGTGATTTCATATGAGGATTTGATACAATATAAATCAGAACAAGCTTGCCGTGCTGCAGGTAAAGTTAGATTAGAAGGCAAAAATTATGTTGTTAAAGATGGTGATATTTTGCATATTAGATTTAATGTTTGATTGCAAATGATCGAATCTCGAATTTATTAAACAATAAAGCCATGGAGCGAAAGGGTTTATTCGTTTTATTATTTTATATTGGGAGATGGAAATTTACTTTGCAATTTAAGATTAATTAATATGGTATCATTTTTGCTTTTTCTGATTTGTAGTTGCTTTTTATTTATAATAATTTAATCTTAATAACGTTTTTAATAAAATACTTTTAAAAAAAATTTTTATTTTTACAAATTAAAAAAAACGGTATTAAGTTGTTTTTTTTTTAAAAAAGGTGTATGTATAAGTTTGTTTATCCTAATAGAGCTCTATTGTTTATAGCTATACCATTATTTTTAATTATTTTTATTATTTTTTATCATAAAAGAAAAAAATGGATCAATACCTATTTTAGTATAGATAATTTCAGACAAATTTCTAATAATTTTGCTCTAAATAAAGTAATTACTAAATTTATATTTTTTTTAATTTCTTATGTACTCATTGTTATTACTTTGATGAATCCATTAGAACCTAAAAAGACTGTCTCATCTACTAAAAAAGAAGGAGCAGATGTATTTATTGTATTGGATATAAGTAATTCTATGTTAGCTGAAGATATAAAGCCTAATAGATTAGAAAAAGCCAAACAAATAATCAAAACATTATTGCTCAAATTTGGTTCAGATAGAGTAGGAGTTGTATTGTTTGCGGGTGATGCATTTGTTTATTTACCATTAACTATAGATCTAGGTATGGCTTCGATGATGATATCTGAGGCTGATCCACTTTTGATACAACCTCAAGGTACTAATATTAATAAAGCACTTACTACTACTTTTTATGCTATCGAGCGTTCTAGAGTAAAAAAACCCTTTGTTATTGTGTTTAGCGATGGAGAAAATTTCGAAGAAGACCCTCATGATATACTAAAAAGATATGCAGATAGCAAAATTCCTATATATGTTGTTGCTTTAGGTACTCCTGAGGGTGCTCCCATACCGTTAAAGCAAAATAGCGATATCATTGGTTATAAAAGGGATAGAAATGGCGACTTGGTAATTACCAGGCCAAATATCATGCTGCTTAGTTCTATAGCTACAGCTACCAATGGTATACTAATTGACCAACAAAACCTAAATAGAGCTCATGAAATATTATTTGATGAAATTAAAAAATACCAATATGAAAAAGGAGTAGAAGTATATATTGGACAATATCAATCTGTTTATTTATGGTTTTTGATTCCCGCTTTTGTTTTACTTTTGATAGATTTTTTGATGTCTGAACATAAAGATAAATGGCAGTTCAATTTTCAAAGATTTATTAATAAAAATATTGATTTATGAGAGCATGGGTTTTATGTTTATTTTTGTTTTTATTACCAAGTTTTATATTGTCTCAAAATGAGAAAAATATAAAAGGCGAATCGTATTTTTATAAAGGAAATTTAGCTTATCAGCAAGGTAAATTTCAAGAAGCTGAAGAGCTATATAGAAAAGGATTATTATTGCCTTCTGATCACAAATATCAAGCTAATTTTAATCTAGCTAATGCTTTATTTAAGCAAAAAAAATATGATTTGGCTATCAAAGAATATCAAAATACTTTAAATTATGTAGATGATGGAAATTTAATTGCTAAAAGTAAAATTTATTATAATATCGGAAATGTGTTTTTAGAACAAAAACAATATGATAAAGCTATAGAACAATATATAAAAGCTCTCAAGCTAAATCCTATCGATAGTGATGCTATATACAATCTAAATTATGCTTGGAAAATGATGCAACAACAAAATCAAGACAATCAACGTAAAGATAATGGTAAAAATGAAGATAATGATAATGACAAAAATAATGACAAACAAGATCAATCAAATAATCAAGATCAACAACAGGATCAACAACAGGATCAACAACAAGATCAACAACAAGATCAACAATCACAAAGATCGATGAATAAAGACGAAATAGATCAACTACTAAAAGCTATGCAGCAAAAAGAACTAGAAACTCAAAAACAATTACGCGAAACATTAAATAAAAAATCAAAAATAGTTATTGAAAAAGATTGGTAATGATGAAAAAAATTAATTTGTTATCTTGCTTTATATTTCTTTTTATATCAAATTGTATTTGGGGGCAAACATTTATTGCTACCACCGAATATACTTCTGTACCATTAAATCAATCTTTTGATGTAGTATATGAATTGAAAGGTGCTAAAGCTGATAGGTTTATTAGACCAGATTTCGAACCATTTAGAGTTATTAGCCAGCAGAGCTATTCTGGTGGTGGTATGACGGTCATAATTAATAATAAAGTTGTACAAGATGGTAGTGGTTCTCAAAAATGGGTTTTTACACTTTTACCAACTAGTACTGGTAAGTATACTATTGGACCTGCTAAAGTTTTAGTAGGTAACGATTGGCTAGAAAGTAATAGTATTACTATCAATGTTACGCCATCTGGATCGCCTACTACTGCATCAGCTCCTCCTCCACCTACACAATCAAAATCTAACAAACCTGACACAGATAGATCTAAACTAACTAATCCTGTAGTAGACGATGAAATCTTTTTGAAAGCAGAGGTTAGTAAGTCCAATGTATATTTAGGAGAACCAATTATCCTTGATTATTATATTTATACTCGTGTAGATGTAAGACAGTTTGGCATTAATAAAACTCCTTCTTTTAAAGGTTTTTGGAGCGAAAATTTACTCGATAATACAGCTAATGTGAAAACTACCGAAAAAGTAATTAATGGTAAACGATATATAGTAGCTCATATACGGAGTATCGCCCTTTATCCACAAGAGATAGGAAAGCTAAAAGTAGATCCGCTCGAGGTAGAAGCTATTATTGTGAGACACGTAGCTCATAAAGACCCTTTTGATTTATTTGGAGATTTTTTTAAAGATCCTTTTAATTTTGATCCTTTTAATTTACTCGGTCCTTCTGTCATTAGTCAACCACAAAAAATTACTCTTAAAAGTAATCCCGTAGTAATAAATGTTAAACCATTACCCAAAGGTGCTCCAGAAAGTTTTTCTGATGCGGTGGGTAATTTTAAAATTGATGCTTTTTTAGATAATGATAGATGCTTTGCAGGTGAAAGTATAATTTATAATCTAAAAATTTCTGGTACGGGAAATTTGCCACTACTGAGTGCCCCTGAATTGAATTTACCCGAAAATTTTCAAGTCTTCGAGCCAGAAATTAAAGATGCTTTTTCTAAAACCTCTAAAGGTATCGCTGGATCTCGTACATTTAAATATATCATTACTCCACTCAAAGCAGGCAATTACACTATTCCATCTGTAGAATTCTCATATTTCTCTCCTACACTGAAAAAATATATAACTGTCAATACACCTGAATTAAATATTCAAGTGTTTGATGCTGTTGGTAGCAAAGGTGCACAAGCTACTATTGTCAACTTAAAAGATGATATTCAATATATAAATCCAATTAAAAATCTCACTATTTTCAATAAATTGCCTCATAATAATTTGTTTGTCATTTTGATGTTTTTTATTCCTTTATTGATAATGATTATTATTTCTATTTTTTATAGAAAACGTCTAAAAATCCTTACAGATTTTACTTTGCAAAAACAAAAAAGAGCTGATAGAGAAGCTCGTAAACGTCTAAAAACTGCTCATAAATATATGAAAGAAAATAATGCTAAATTATTTTTCGATCAATTACTTTTAGCTTTATGGCAATTTATCTCAGATAAATATTTGATACCGTTATCTAATCTAAATATTGACTCTGCACGTGAGGTTATGATAAATCATAATATTGACGAATCTATTATAGAGGAGTTACTTAGTTTTATAAAAGAATGTCAAATGTATGCATATGCTCCTACTGATACTAATGATAATTTAGAAAAATTTTATAAACGTGCGTATGAATTTATTAGAAAAAAGATTTGAAATATGAAAAAGATAAAACTTGCTCTTTTTATTGTTTTGATTTTTTCAGCTTCGTCTATTTATGCTAATAATAGGATAAATAATTTGTTGAAAAAAGCTGATAGTGCTTATAATGCTCAAGACTTCTATATTGCATGTCAAATATGGGAATCTATTGTAGAAAATGGATATATTAATGATGATATTTATTATAACCTCGGTAATGCTTCTTATAGAATGGGAGATTTGTCAAAAGCTATTTGGTTTTATAAAAAATCTCTATTGTTATCGCGGTATAATGTAAATGCGCAGGAAAATCTTAATTTATTGGTTAATAAAGGATATGCTCAACTTTTGCCTCAACCTATGGGGGTAACAGCCTTTTTTAATAAGTTTTTTACTGCCATACCTTATAATACATTATTCTGGATCTCCTGGGTAGTATTTATCTTAATCGGAATATTAATTCTAATTTTTATTTTTAGAAAAAAATATAGTAGTCGTGGTGGTATATTCTGGATATTAGTCGTCCTTTCTATTTGTTTTATTTATTTTATTAGTAGCTTTATTTATCAAAATATTAATATTTATAATTCTAAATCAGCTATCATTTCTGTACCATCTACTAATTTGCGTAGCAGTCCAGATTCTCTTTCTATTGCTGTAGCTATTGTAAATGAAGGTACTGAAGTAAAATGTCTAGAATCACTTGGAAATTGGGAAAAAGTTTTAACTCCTAGTCAAAAAACTGGTTGGCTTCAGCGTGAATATTTATTTATGCTTAGAAATCGTCTACCTGATAATAAATAACTGAAACAGATATTAGTCTATGCTAATATCAAAAATCAGGTTATAAAGTAGATTAATTTTTTAATAATAGCCCTTATATTTTGTCAAAAAATCAAACATACTATAGTCCTTCTCTCATAATTCTGATTTTTTATTATTTTTGCTATCTAATATTTTTTTAATGATAGATAAAAATTTAATAAAAAAAGAAATAAATCATTATTTCGAAGAAATTAAAAATATTTACCATACTGGTGATTATACAGAATGGACTTATAGAACACCTTTCGAAAATTTTATTAAAAATATAAATAAAAATTATCAACTAATACAAGAGCCTAAAAGAACTACTGGACTTGGTGCTCCTGACTTCAAGGCTTATAATGATAATAGAAAAATAGGTTTTATAGAAACCAAAGATTTGAATGCCAATCTAGATGAAATCTTAGAAACTGAGCAATTAAAAAAATATATTGATGCTATCGACAACCTGATATTGACTAATTATCTGCAATTTATATTAATTAGAAATAAACAAAATGTTTTGAATGTAGATTTACTTACACTTGAGGACCTAAATAAGTCGAAAAATTCAATTTCTAATGAAAAAGTAGAGCAATTTGCCCAATTGATAAGTGATTTTTTTGATTATCAGTTACCTACCATATCTACTGCTGAGGAATTAGCAATGCAACTATCTAAAAAAGCAATATTATTAAAAGATAGTGCTATAGAGCAATTAAAAGATGACCTAAAAAATAGTAATTCTCCATCATCTATTTACGACTTTTATCAAGGTATTAAAGAGTTAATCAATGATATAAATATAGAAGATTGTGCTGATGCCTATGCTCAGACTGTAACTTATGGACTTTTTATGGCAAAAAAGAACTACAAAACTACATTAAATCGAGATTCAGCAGCATCGTATATACCCAAAAGTGTTGGAATCATTAGGCGAATATTTTCTAATATTTCTGGTGATGAATTTCCATCAAATATCGCTTGGATAGTGGATGATATATTAGACATATTGAATGTTTCTGACCTTGATAAAATACTGTCTAATATAGATGAACGTGGTAAAAAAGATAAAGAACCCATTATTTATTTCTACGAAGATTTTTTAAATTATTATGAGCCTGAGCGCCGAAAGCAATTAGGCGTATATTATACACCTCGCCCAGTAGTCAATTTTATTGTAAATTCAGTACATATTATTCTAAAAGAATATTTTGATAAGCAATTTGGATTAGCAGATGATAGTGTAAATGTATTGGATCCTGCTGCCGGTACTGGTACATTTTTTTGGATTGCATATTTAGTAGTACTGAATGAACTTAAAAAACAAGGACTTAGTGGTATGATAGAGGATAAAATAAAAAATCATCTATTAAAGCATTTCTATGGTTTCGAATTGCTCATTACACCTTATGTTATTTCACATCTCAATCTTACAGATTTATTAAAAAAATGGAAATATGACCTTCAGGATAATGAAAGGATACAAATTTATTTAACTAATACATTAGAGCCTGCAGAGTTACCTAGTGAGATACCATTTTTAAGAGAAATAACAGAAGAAAATAAAGCTGCAAATAAAGTAAAATTTGATGAAAAAATCTTAGCAATCATAGGCAATCCTCCTTATGCAGGTATATCAGCTAATAAAGGTAAATGGATAGATGATTTATTAAAAAAAGGTTACACAAGGGCTGATGGTAGTAAGGATGATGGATATTATAAGGTAGATGGTAAGCCATTAGGTGAAAAAAATCCTAAGTGGCTTCAAGACGATTACGTTAAATTTATAAGATTTGCTCAATGGAAAATAGATCAAAATGGAGAAGGAGTAGTGGGTTTTATCACAAATCATAGCTATATAGACAATCCTACATTCAGAGGTATGAGACAATCACTTTTAGAGAGTTTTGATAGAATTTATTTATTAAATCTACATGGAAGTAGTCGCAGAGGAAGCTATGATGATGAAAATGTTTTTGATATTCAGCAAGGGGTTGCTATAAGCATATTCATTAAAACAAAAAAATATAATGACAAAAAAGTGTTTTATGCAGACCTGTGGGGGCTAAGAGAAGATAAATATAAATGGTTGGATAGTCATACAATAAAAAATGTAGAATGGAAGGAAATAAATCCCGTTTCTCCAAATTATTTTTTTGTACCTAAAAATACATCATTAGAGGAGAAATATAATAAGTTTTGGAAGATTACGGATATTTTTCCTTTGTATTCGACTGGTATAGTAACAGCAAAAGACGATTTTATCATTGATTTTAATAAGGATGCTTTACATAAAAGAATAGCAAAATTAAGAGATAAATCAATAAGCGATTTAGAAATTAGAAATATTTATAAATTAAAAGATACTCATGGTTGGAAATTGTCGAAAGCAAGGAAAAAATTGATTGATGATGCTAAATGGGATCAGTATTTTACCAAAATATATTATCGACCTTTTGACATAAGAGAAATATATTATAATCCAATAATGCTAGAAGGAGCTAGATATGATGTTATGCAACATTTACTAATGGATAACATAGCTATAGTAACTGTTCGCCAAGTAAAATATGGCAATAGCTGGCAACATTCTTTGATTGCAGATAAATTGGTCGAAAGTAGCTTTATTTCTAATAAAACTAGTGAAATTTGCTATGTTTTACCATTGTATTTGTATAATAAAACTATTCCTCAAAAATCTAATCTAAAAACTATGATGGTTTTTGAAAAACATGCTGATTATGCATCAAAAAAGCCCAACTTTAGTCCTGATTTTTTGAAATTTATTACAGAAAAATATGGCAAAACCCTGACACCAGAAGAAATTTTTTATTACATCTACGCAGTGCTACATTCACCATCTTACAGAGAAAAATATGCTGAATTTTTACAATATGATTTTCCTAGAATACCTTTTGTAGATGATTATGAGACATTTCAAAAATTATCTGAAATTGGAAAAAGCCTTACAGAACTACATTTGATGAAATGTAATTTGCCTACTCGAGTTAAATTTGATATCCCTGGTTCTGGTATAGTAGAAAAAGTGAAATATGATAACGGGAAAATATGGATTAATAAGGTCCAATACTTTGATGGTATACCCGAAGATATCTGGTGTTTTTACATTGGTGGGTATCAAGTGCTAGATAAATGGCTAAAAAGTAGAGCAAAACTAAAATTGGATAGTGAATCAATAATGCAGTTTTTGCAAATCACAGAAATAATAGGAGAAACAATAAATCTGATGAATGAGATAGATAAAATAATAGAGTTGTGAAAAAATTTCATTTATGATCTCAGATCTCAATAAAATCAAGCAACTATCAAAAGAAAGAGAAGATGAAAATTAGGAATTTAGGTCATTTATTAAAAGAAAATAAATGCATATATTATGATCATCGTCCGCGACGCTCTGTAGAAATCCGTATTTGCAAACGGATAATTTCGCATGGAGACTGATAATGATAATAGAAAAACATTTAGTATGTCCAATAGTTTTTAATGTTTATGAGCAATTAAACAAAATCTGGCGATAAAATTATAATTTTTTTAAAAGATTACATCAAAAGTTATTAAATAAGTACCAAATATAATTAACAAAATAAAAAAAATTCTAAATTCATGTAATAAATGTAATTATTAATAAGGAAAAAAGTAAAAGATATTTAAACTATCAAATATTTATAGATCATCTGTTGATATTTTTCAATATCTGTAATGCTCTGACTTATAAGGTCCATCAATAGGTACACCAATATATTCAGCTTGATCCTCTGTCAATTTAGTAAGTTTGACACCTAAAAATGGCAGATGCAATCTAGCAACTTCCTCGTCTAGATATTTAGGTAACCGATAAACTCCTACTTTATAATCTTTTTGCCATAGATCTAATTGAGCTAGTACCTGATTAGAAAAAGAAATACTCATTACAAATGATGGATGCCCAGTAGCACAACCTAAGTTTACCAAACGTCCTTCGGCTAATAGTATTACAGAGTTGGCATCTGGGAAAGTATATTTATCTACTTGAGGTTTAATGTTTGTATGAATAATGCCTGGGTAATTTTGCAATTCATCAACTTGGATTTCATTGTCAAAATGTCCAATATTGCAGACGATGCTATTATCTTTCATTTTTGTCATGTGTTCTATGCGTATTACATCTTTGTTACCAGTAGCGGTAACGAAAATTGTGGCTTCACTAAGAGCATCTTCTACCGTAGTAACCTCGTAGCCTTCCATAGCAGCTTGCAGAGCACAAATAGGATCTATCTCACTGATTAATACTCTAGCACCTACGCCTCTAAGAGCTTGCGCAGAACCTTTGCCTACCTCGCCATAACCACAAACTATAGCTGTTTTGCCAGCTATCATACGATCTGTGGCTCTTTTAATACCATCTAGCAGAGATTCTCTGCAACCATAAATATTATCAAATTTAGATTTTGTAACGCTATCATTTACATTTATAGCCGGTACTAATAGCTCGCCACGTTCATTTAATTGATATAATCTATGAACACCTGTAGTGGTTTCTTCAGAAATACCTTTAAGATCTTTCACTGTTTTATGCCAAAAATTAGCATCTTCATTATATATTTCTTCCAAAATATCATATAGAGCTTGTTGATCTTTAGAAGAGGGTTTATTTTTGAGTATAGAAGGATTTTCTTCCACTTTATAACCGAGGTGTACCATTAGAGTAGCATCACCGCCATCATCCACAATTAAATGGGCCCCTAAACCATTATGATTGAGAGCTTGTGCTGTAGACCACCAATATTCGTGGAGTGTTTCACCTTTCCAAGCATATACATTTACGCCAGCTTTAGCAATAGCAGCGGCAGCATGGTCCTGAGTAGAGAAAATATTACAGCTAGCCCACCTTACCTGTGCACCTAATTGTACCAATGTTTCTATAAGTACTGCTGTTTCAATAGTCATGTGCAATGAACCAGAGATTCGAGCACCACTTAATGGTTTATCTTTACTATATTTTTCTCTCAATTGCATTAATCCAGGCATCTCTTTTTCTGCTAGCTCTATTTCGCGTCGTCCCCAATCGGCTAAAGAGATGTCCTTTACTCTGTATGGTATTTTTTCCATTTAAATTTAATTTTATGCAAAATTAATAAAAAATATGTATTTAGATGCATTGTCGAAGTCAGGAATAATAAACTTATTGTAAAAACAAACTTTATAAAAAAACGTTTTTGTTATTTAATTTGTATAATTCGTCTATGGCTGTGATCATTTTTTCCCAAGATAAAATATTTGCTAAAATATTTTGAGCTTGTACCCATTTTTTTGCTTTAATTTTATCTTCAGGATTATCACTAAAGAACGTATTTATTGCTTTAGAAATTTCCATAGGATCGGTAGTAATAATAAAATCAGTATCGCAAACTTTATCAGCTATAATATCTAAAATATCGGTATCTGTAGTTATAAATGGTTTATTATATCTGAGAGCGATTCGAGTAATACCACTCTGTTTGACAACTTTATAAGGCATTACTACTAGATCTGCTGCTGAAAAAAATACAGGTACCTCGCTATCAGGGATGTATTTGTCAAAAATCGCCACTCTATCTTTTAAATTTAATTTGTCTATAATATCTTTAAAGACATTCTCTGATTGAAAGAAATCTCCAGCTACTATTAGATGTATTGAAGGATCTGTATTTGCGAGGGCTTGGAGCAATAAATCTAATCCTTTATACTCTTTTATTTGGCCAAAAAATAAAATATATTTAATATTTACCGGCTCATTGTCGATAAATATTTTTTGTGGTAGATTCAATATATTTAGAGCTTTTTCTTTAGGTATCAGCTCGCCATATTGATCATATAATGGATGATGGACTATGAGATATGGTTTATTAATATTTAGTTCATTAAATTCATGAGCTACCTTTTCTGATAAAAAAATAAATCCATCGATATATCTTGAAAAATATTTAAAAAATATTTTTTGAATTTTTTTATGTTTGCCATAAATACTATTAACGATAGCTATTTCTACAATGTTGCTATTATTCTTTTTAATATATTTAGCAATTTTTCCATATACAACAGCTAAAAAAGCGACCCAATATTGATAAATAACAATATCTGGCTTTCGAGATGAAATCAATTTAGCAGTGAAACGCCAAGTATTGGGATTCCAAGATTTTAAAAAATTATGAATTTTTAATTGATATTTATTATAAAAATCTTCTATTTGAGCTTTATCAGTAATTTTTTCTTCTTTTCTAAAAATAAAATAAGGATATAATTTTTTGAATCCAAAAATTTCAACATCTTTACCTGTTTTTTGTAATTCTATTGCTAATTTATTTTTTAGAGCTGCCATTCCACCTTTAAACGGAAAAGCTAAGCCTACCATAGCCACCCGTTCCCAATTTTTATTCATAAAATTTTATATTATTTTTTTTAAAGTGTATTTATTTCTTCTTTGATATCATATTTATTTTTATCTGGATTAGCTCTTTGTATTAATTCAGCTAAAAATCCACCTATAAAAAGCATAGTACCTAGTATCATAAATAAAATACCTAAATAAAAGAGAGGTCTTTCGGTCATCTTATACTGTTGAAACATTATTTTAGCAATAGCTAAATATAAACCAATGATAAAACCAATGATAAATAAAACTAATCCAATAGTACCGAAAAAATGCATAGGTCTTTTTCCAAATTTTGTAACAAAAGAAATTGTAAGTAAATCTAATGGACCACGTATAAATCGAGACATACCAAATTTAGTAGTTCCATACTTACGAGGGTAATGATGTACTATTTTTTCTCCTATTTTATTAAATCCAGCCCATTTAGCTATAATAGGGATATATCTATGCATCTCTCCATAAATTTCTATACTTTTAACTACATCATGCTTGTAAGCTTTTAATCCACAGTTAAAGTCATGCAATTTGATTCCTGAGACTACTCGAGTACCCCAATTAAATATTTTAGTAGGTATTGTTTTAGTCAATGGATCATAACGTTTCTTTTTCCAGCCAGAGACCAGATCGTAACCATCTTCTTTTATCATTCTATATAACTCTGGGATCTCATCTGGACTATCTTGCAAATCAGCATCCATGGTAATCACAACATCTCCTTCAACTTGTTGAAATCCTACATGTAGAGCCGCTGATTTACCAAAATTTCGTCTAAATCTAATAGCTTTTATATCATTGTTGTTTTCAGATAATTTTATAATTTCGTCCCATGAGCCATCAACGCTACCATCATCTACGAAAATAATTTCGTAAGAGAAATTGTTTTCTCTCATCACCCTTCTAATCCATTCAGTGAGCTCTGCTAATGATTCTTCTTCATTATATAATGGTATTACAACTGATATATCCATAATTAAAAAATTATTAAATCTAAAAAATGAAAATAATTTAAAGTTACAAAAATGGTATATTTAAAAATTTTCATTAATTGATGGTTTTTTTCTAGCAAACCCTGCTATTATCAAACCTAAAATAGCAGATTCTATCAGATAATTAAATGCAGTAGCTAATTGATATTTAAAAGAATACGTTAAAGCTATATTTTCTGAAGTAGCAAATGACTGAAAACTTTCTGGAATCATATCTTTTTGCATTTCTAACTCTACAATTAGCGAGTTGACTAAATTGTTCAAATATCCTGGGTCAATAACGTAAAATATTAATAATTTTACTAATAGGAAAATCAGTAAACTAAAAAAGGAAATAATAAAACAAAGTAAAAAGGCATTGAAATAGCTTATATAGCCATCACCATATTCTACTCTTGCTACTTCGATAGCTTTTAAACTAAAAAATATTATAGCAAAAGCTTGTATTAGAAAGCTAATAAGATTTAATTTCAAGATATTAGCATTTACTATCCACATTAATAATAAATATATTACCATGATAGCTGCTGCGAAAAGTGTATACTTAGATGCGTGATTTAATAATTGTTTTGTTTTCATTTTTTTGCAAATTTATAATAATTAATTGTAAAACTTTTAAATTTTTTAATAAAATTGTGTAGCAAAATTTATTTCAAAGGTAAAAAAAAATTGTAAAACTTACTAATCATATAGCCCAAATATATTTCATTTTGTTGTTTAGATGTCGTCGAACTATGAATTTATATGGTCTAAATTGAGTATTAATGTCTTATCTTTGCATTTATTTAATAATTCACTAATACTTTGATTTAATAACGGGTGAAAAAAATTTGGAGCTATCTCTACTAAAGGTAAAAGAACAAATCTACGTGTATGTAAAAGTGGATGTGGTATAGTAAGTATATCCAAGTATTTATAATAAATATTATCATAAAAAAGTATATCAATGTCGATAGTCCTATCTATGTAAATATTGTTAGGCTGTTTTTTTCTACCTAAAATAGTTTCTATTTTTTTCAATCCTCTTAAAAGCTCTAGTGGTTCCAAATGAGTATTAATAGCTATACATTGATTTAAAAAATTATTTGACGAACTATAGCCCCATGGTTCTGATAAATATATAGAACTTTCTTTTGTGATAATACCGATATTTTTTTTAATAAGGACTTTGGCTTTAAATATGTTTTCTTGTCTATTATTGAGATTGCTGCCTAGTGATAAATATATAGTATGCACAAATTTTTTTTTTACAAAATTATATAAAATATTTTTTGTACATAACAAAATAAATAATTTTTAAAAAAAAATAGTGTAATTGGCATTATAATTAAATACAAATTTATTTATTAATTTTGATAAATAATAAATAAATTTATTATGAAAAAATTAAATGTTTTTGTTTTAGTTGTAGTCCTTTTCATAGGATTTAGTAGTTGTGTAATAGAGGTAAAAGAAACTAAAACCAAACCCATGCCACCGCCACATGCCCCTGCACACGGAGTGAGAGCTAAATATCATTATCGTTTTTATCCATCCCTTAATATATATTATGATATAAACCGAGGTATTTATTTTTATTTAGAGTCTGGTGTATGGAAATCTTCTAATGTATTGCCTGGGCATATATCGATTAATTTATACGACTACGTTGTTATAGATTTAGATACAGATACACCCTATAAATATTATAAAAAGCACAAAAATAAATATCATCCTAATAAAAATAAACCTCCCAAAAAACCTAAAAAATAATTAGGTAAAACTATTTGTAAATTAGATAAATCTAATAAATTGATTAAAGGGGTATAATTTTCAAAAGAAGAAATTAAATAATTATAACTTACAAATAATTAGTAAGGTATAATAATATGAGGTGCTCAACTCAGATTAGCGTATAAACTACAACGAAAAAATTTATATTAAATAAATAATGTCATTTATTTAATATAAATTCTGGGTGTTTATCATAAAATTGTTCCATAATTATCCCGTCTGAAAGACCTACTTGATAGCAAGCTATTTTATCAATATTTAGAGTTTGTAAGATTTTTATGTATATTATTAATGCTGGCACTATTACGTCTGCTCTATCTGGATTTAGAGAATAATTAATTATTCTTTCTTCAATACTAAAAGCTTGCAATTGTTCATAAATGTCTATTAATAATGATAAATCTAAAAAAGGGTCATAATAAGATCCGAAACGTTTTTTTATAAAATTAATATTACCACCAGAACCTATGACAAATAAATTATCTTTTTTAGTATTTTTTTGAACAAAATCCATCATTTTGTTCCATTCTACTGCTTTTATATTATTTTTAAGCATTCTCACAGTGCCTATTTTAAAAGAATCATTTATCATAGATCCATCAGGATAAAAGATAGATATTTGTGTGCTTCCACCACCGACGTCTATTAATAATTTTGTGTGATGAGGTTCACCATAATTTTTTAATAAATTTGCTATAATTTTTGCTTCTTGCTGGCCAGTAATTTCTTTGATAAAAATATTTGTTTTTTTAAATACTGCATTAATAACTTTTTCTTTATTTTTTGCCTCACGCATAGCACTGGTAGCATAAGCTCTTACTTCTTTTATCTCATAATAATCTAGTAGATCTTTAAAAATATTTATAGTTTTTATCAATTTTTTTTGTTTTTCACTTGTTATTATATTTTTTTCATAAACAGTTTCCCCTAATCTCAGTGGTAGTCTAAGTAATAAAATTTTTTGTAAAAAAACATTATTATTTACTATATATGTGCTGCTGATGTTTAACCTAGCAGCATTAGATCCTATATCAATAGCTGCATATGTTTCCATAATTCTAAGAATTAAAAAAATATTGTTTTAAATATTCATAAATTGCCATTTGAGAATTTAATGTTTGATAATCATTAGTAATTATCTGATTATTAAATTCATTATTTACATGCCTTGCTTTTACATTATCTTTTAATTGTAATTGCAAAATATCTATTAAAACTTGTTTAATATTTTTATCTAAAATAGGATATGTAACTTCTATTCGATGATCCATATTACGTGGCATCCAGTCAGCACTAGATAAATATAGTTCATCTTTATTTTTAGCAAAATCAAAATATAAAATTCTAGCATGCTCAAGAAATCTACCTACAATACTACGAATTTTTATTGTAGGATAAATAGGCTTCAGACAACAGGTTGTTCTTATAATAAAATTAAATTTTACACCAATTTTTGCTGCCATATAGATATGTTCTATTATTTCTTCATCTACAATATGATTTAGTTTTATTATAGCATTTGCAGGATAACCATTATTACAACTATTAATCAAATTATCAAGCTGATGATGTACAAAATCTCTCATGTAAAAAGGAGAGACTATGATTTTATTAAAATCGGGTATTTTAAAATTTAATTCTAATAATTCAAAAATATTATTAACATCTTCGGCAATAACAGAATCACGAGTTAAAATAATAAAATCGGTATAAACTTTTGAAGTATAAAGATTAAAATTACCGGTATTTAATCCTGCATAATAAATCAATTTTTCATTTTCCAATCTTTTGATTAATAATAGTTTACAATGAACTTTAATACCAGGATCACTATGTATCACTTTGATACCTTCTTTTTGTAATAAATTAGACCAATATATATTATTTTCTTCATCAAATCTAGCTTGTAATTCTAGGAATACTGTAACTTTTTTACCATTACGTGCGGCATTTATCAGAGCATTCATAACACTTGAATTTCTCCCAGTTCTATAAATAGTAATTTTGATACTTTTCACTTTAGGATCTATAGAAGCTTCACGTAAAATGTCTAATAAATTGTAAAAAGATTGATACGGGAAACTAATAAATTGATCTCTTTTTTTTAATGTTTCTAATAAGCTCTTGGACTGACTAAAAGTTTTGTGAGGTATCATTTCTAAAGGTTGATAAACGAGATTCTCTAATCCTAGGTCAGGAAATTCCATTAAATCTCTCATATTATGATATCGTTGACCTTTTACTATAGTAGCTTTTTTATCTATATTAAATTTTTTCAATACTAATGATAATAATTTATCTGGGATACATTCATCTACTACCATACGTACCGGAATTCCACGTTCTCTTTCGTCTATTTTTTCTGCTATCAGTTCCATTAACGATTTTGATATATCATTATCTATATTCAATTCGGCGTCTCTTGTCATCTTTAAAGCATAAGCTGTGAAATGATCATAATGGAGGAATTTAAAAATCTTTGATAAAAAATATCTAACTATGTCATCTACAAACATTATGTATTTACTACCATTGATCTCAGGCAATACTATTATACGTTCTATGCTATCAGGTATCTCTATTAAAGCGAAATTTTCCTTTTTTTTATTTTTATTTGTTCCTAATAAATATTGCATATGTACAGCTAGATAAACTGAACTATCTTTGAAGACACCATAAGGACGCAAAGAATGCAACATTATAGGGTAAATATTTGGGCGTAGTATTTCATTAAAGTAGTTAGTGATAAAATCAATATGTATTTGCTCTGTCATATCAGTTTCTCTTAATAAGTATATATGATGATTTTCGAGTTCTTTTATTATATTTTCGAAAATATTATCTTGTCGTTCTTGTAATTTTTTTACTCTAATATTTATTTTTTCTATTATCTCTTGAGGCTTGAAATATTTTGAATATTTATTTTTTTTACCTTTTACTTTTACTAAGCGAGTTAAAGTCGCATAACGTACACGATAAAATTCATCTAAGTTATTTGAATAAATTCCCAAGAAACGAATTCGTTCTATTAATGGATTATCCAAGCTCTCAGCTTCTTGTAATACACGTTCATTGAAATCTAACCAACTTAATTCTCTATTAACAAAATGATTTTTATTATACATTTTAATTTAAATTAATTTCAAAATTACAATTTTTTTATTAAAAGGGCTTGTTGGGGGAGGGGGGTTGGAATGAAAGAATCGAAAAATTAATCAATTCGGAAAACTAACATATGTTAAAATCAACATATGTTAGTTTTACTAACTCTCTATACCGATACCACGCCCACCTGTCCGAGGATGCGAGATTGAGCATTCGCCCAGTATTGCTTACAGTCTTGCCTGTGAGGTATTTACCCATCACTACATACCACATAATGTAGTTTTGCAGGTATTTGGTAGCTACACCCCTAAATTTGAAATATATCCAATTCGTGAATTCACTAGCCTTTTTCTTGACAGTACTTAGGCTATATATACCTCGCTTTTGCCTATGGCTAGTTACTATTTCTTTGTGCTTGATTACATTCCTTCTAACCTTTTTGAATGCTTTTTTATTACTGCTACACATGACTCCATCTTTTGGCATCTTAGCCTTCAGAAATTGCTCTATCTGTTCTGAACTTAGCTTTTTGCCTTCAAATTTTTTAAACAACAAGTTGCCAGCTCTGTCAGTAGCAGCTAATACAGCTACTTTCTTTGGCTTTTGCTTCCTAGCCCGCTTCAGCTCTTCGGCATTTTTGTATATTCTGCCTTTTTCTGAATAATCCATCAATAGTTCATCCATCTCTACTACCCCGAAAAAATTGATATTATCTTCGAAACTTTGTAGAGCTGCTAATATCTTGTGTCGCCAAGCGAAGCTTGTTGGTAGGCTGATGCCCACCTCTTTAGCACAAGCTCTGAGACTTTTGCCTGCTACCATACATCTGATGTAGTCGAGCATTTTCTCTTTCTTTTGTAACCTGTAAACAAAAGTACCTGTGGTAACTCTAAACTGTCTGCCACAATCTTTGCAGCGATAGTTTTGCATCCCATTTTGTAAACCATTTTTAATAATGTGATTGCTACGACAGTCTGGGCACAGTGGCGGGGCGCTGAGTATTTTCAGACCTTGATAATCGACTACATCGGCTTCTAATTTTTTCATTAGAGAATAAAGGTTGTCTAAGAATTCTTTATTCTCTTCCTTACTCATAGCAAGGTATTTACTGGTGTTTTCCACTATTTTTTTCATGAATTAAAATTTTTGCAAAAATATAAAAATTATTTAACATATAAACTTGAAAAACTTAAACATTTATTAATTTTCGATTAACTTCCACAAAATTATTATATTCGTAAACTTATTTTAGGACACAACTATTACTCCTGCTCCCAAAACTTTTTGTCTATCAATATCATATATCACTATATATTGCCCAGCAGCTACTCCATGTATGGGTAGCAAAGAATCTACATGTCCATTTGTTTTATTATCCCAATAAATTTTTCCTTTATTAAAAGTTGGAGAATGACGTATTTTAAAATAAATCTCCATGCAATCTTTCATATATTGTTCAGCACCTGGCGTAACAACTTCGAAGTTTACAAAATTTATTTTATCTTTATAAACTTCATATGGTCTATAGCCTCTTGCTACATAGATGATATTTTTTTCAATATCTTTTTTTACTACAAACCATGGTCCACCTGGTAATTTAAGCCCCTTTCGTTGTCCTATTGTATAAAACCAATGCCCATCATGCTCTCCTAAAATTTTATTATTATTTATATCAATAATGTGACCTTCTAAATTACCAAGTTTATTACGAATAAAATCATCATAATTATTTTTGCCAATAAAACATATACCCATACTTTCTTTTCGCATAGATGTAGGAAAATCGTGCCGTTTAGCTATCATTTTTACTTCTTCTTTTGTCAAAAAAGCTAGAGGGAAATAAGCTTTTGATAATTGTGTATAAGTAATATTAGCTAAAAAATATGTTTGATCTTTGTTTTGATCTTTCGCAGTAGATAGCCATTTCAGATTATCTTCTTCTATCACATTGGCATAGTGTCCAGTAGCTATAATATCAAATGAATTAGCAAATTTATCAATAAAAGCTCCAAATTTGATTAATCTATTACAAAGTATATCAGGATTGGGAGTCAATCCTTTTTTTAAGCTTTCTAAGTGATAATTCATAACCATAGACCAATATTCTTGGTGTAGGTTTATAATTTCTAGTTTTAAATTTAATTTATCAGCTATCCACTTACACATCTCTATATCTTCTTCTATAGAGCAATTATACCCATCAAACTTTTCTTGAGGCCCTATTACTATGTAAAAAAGTGTAGGTTTATACCCTTGCTGTACAAGTTGCAAAGCAGCAACGGAACTATCTACTCCACCTGATATTAATAATGCTATATTACTCATTATATTGAAAAAATCCTTGCTCTTTTATTATCTCCCACAGTTTAATAGATATCTCCTCGTTATCTTTTTTAGTATATCGTTTTTCTGTAAATACTTGTGCGAGATTTTCTAATCCATTCTCTTTAACAATATCTTTATAAATATCTAAATTTTCTTTTTCTTGGTAATAAATATCTATTGTCTTTTCATCATAATCTTGATATTTACCGGGGTGTATGACGGCTTCTAAAGGCAACCTATCTGTTAGAGGTGGATCTTCATCTGGATATCCTATAGTAATGCTGATAAAGGGCAATACTAATTTAGGTAAATTAAAAAATTTGATGTGTTCTTTAGCTGTGTATAAAGTAGTACCTAAAATACAAGTGCCGAGACCATAAGATTCGGCAGCTATTATAGCATTTTGTGCTGCTAAAATAGTATCTGCTATAGCACTCATCAGAGAGAGGAGGTTATCATAGCCAGGATTAGCATTTCTATATAGACACCATTTGGTAAATCTATTCAAATCGGCACAAAAAGTTAATAAAACTGGAGCCTCTAAAACCATTTCTTGATTTAGATGCAAAGGAAATAGTTCTTTCTTATCTTGTTCGTCAGTAGTGATAATAATGCTATACAATTGCATATTTCCATTAGTTGCTGCTCTGGTAGCTGCTTTTAATATATTTAATAATATATCGTCGGGTATACTATTTTTTTTATATTTTCTAATACTGCGATGTTTAAAAATAACTTCTAATGCTTCCATGGTTTTTTTTAAAAATAAAAATATCCAAAAAAATTATTTTTTATACTCTAATAACAAATAAACAGGAAAGTGATCGCTATATCCGCCCATAAAATTATTACCTACAAAAGTTCTAAGTGGATAACCTGCAAAATTGCCTTCAGTTTGTAAAAGAAAAGGTTTATTAAAAACGCATGCATTTTTTAAGCAAATATTAGATTTACAAGCGGCTATATTATATGTTATTATTATTTGATCTAAAAAACTCCATACATCATTGTATGCATAAGAACCTAATCCTTTTTTTTCTTGTAAATCATAATATGGGTTATAAAGATTTGTTTTTTTAGCTTCAGTTAAGGTAGGAGCAGCTTTCAAAATTTTCAAAATGCTAGCGTTAGTAGGAGTATCATTAAAGTCGCCCATTATAAAAATTTGTGCATTAGAATTAACTGCTAAAATAGAATCTACAGTATTTCTGCAGAGTTGAGCAGCAGCAGCTCGAAGTGGCGCTGAACGCTTTTCACCACCAGAACGAGAAGGCCAGTGATTGACTATTACAAAAACTGTATCCTGTTCAAATAATAAACCTTTGATTACAAGCTGATTACGAGTTTTGAAGTTGGGATTTTCTGGTATATATAAATTTTTAGCTTCAGCTTTTATAAGTTTAAAATAGTCGGGGCGAAATAAAAAACCTACATCTACACCTCTACGATCTGGCCCCTCTATCAAAATAGGTATATATCTATATTTTGCTATATGTTCTCTTTTTACTAAATCTTTTAAAACATTTATATTTTCTACTTCAGACAACCCTATAAAAACTACACCTTTGCCACCAATATTTTTATTTAACTGATCTATAACATAAGCAATATTGTCTAGTTTTTTAAAATATTTATCGGAAGTCCACTTTTTAATGCCATCTGGCAAAAATTCCTCATCATTTTTATTAGGATCATTTATTGTATCAAACAAATTTTCAATATTATAAAATGCAACACCAAAAGTATATGACCCCTTTTGAGCAAATAAATATGTCGATAGTGCAATACAAATAATGAGTATACTTATTATTTTTTTCATAGTTAAATAATATTATAAATTAATTAAATGCAAAATTAGAAAAAAAGCTTGACTTTTAATAATAATTTTTTTTATTAATCATTTCTTTTCCAGTCAAAACCTATAAACCATTGCAATAAAATAAAAATAAATAATATCCATGAAAATAAACTAAATACTAGGCAGGCTAGAGGATAAAATGGTAGATCAAGAGTATTAGATGAGACTGTATACAAAATAAATTCTGATATCGATTTTAAGCAGACAATAAAAATGACAAAATTAAAATTGATTAAACAACTTAAAGGAATTAATAATTGAACACCTGTGGTTAAGATAGCCCAATACCATGATAATATATTTTTATAATAAGGGGTCTTAGACGCCCATCGCGCTCTCTGATGCAAATATTCTTTTAAATTATTTGGTGGCAAAGTATGAATAATGGCACTGGGCTTTAAATTTATTTGTACTACATTAGGCCCAAAATGTTTTCTTAGATATTCTAAAAAAAACATGTCATCACCATGAGATACAGGCAGATCGAAATTATCACAAAACTCAATATAATCATCTTTTATTAACATCATACCTGCCCCTGAGATAAGAAAAGGTTTGTTTTTTAAAATGCTTGCCCATCCGACACTATTCAGCAAAAGCAATTCTACACTTAAGAGCTTAGAAAAGAAATTTGTATAATTTTTATAAACAATGGGAAAAGAAATGGCTCTCTTATTTGCTGATATTACAAAATTTTCACTTAAGTTTTTATTCCACATACAATCACCATCTGTTATAAAGTTCCAATGAGTTTTACTAGCTATTAACCCTGTTTTGATAGCTGCCATCTTGCCAGATAGATTTTTGTTTAACTTTATATATTGAATTAGATCATTATTAAAAAAATTATTTTCTAATATTTCTAAAATATCATCTGTACTATGATCATCTACGATTATTATCTTATGGGGTGAAAAAGATTGCTTTAATATAGATTTAATACACAATACTATATTTGTAGCTTCATTTTTGACAGGAATAATGACTGAATAATCAGTTATTTTCGTTTTTTCAATAAATTTTTGTTTAGGTTTATGTAAAATAATAATAGCACTATAAAAGATACTAATGCAATAAACAATAATGATAATAATAATAAAATACTTAAGCATGTTAAATTTCAAAAAGGCAAAAATATAAAACTTAGTAAAAACACATCAAAATATTACTATTATTTGCATATACTTAATAAATATTCAAAAACAAATCATTTTAGTAAACAGATATGTAAGTGTTGTTATAATACTTTTGGGTATTATTCATTTTTTTAAATTAAAAAAAAACTGTTTATTTCCATTTAAAATCCAAAAATTTTTTAACTTGTACTACTTTTAAACGTGGGTTATTATTATTAATATTATCTCCATTTAAAATTTTTTCAAAATACATTAAATATTTAATTGCCATTTTATTAGCATTAAAATTTTCATAAGCATATTGGTGGCAATGTAGTCTATTATATTGTTCTATATTAGTAGCTGCATCTATTAAATCTGATAAAGAATTTGATAAAAAACCAAACTCATTACCAACGATTTCAGGTAAAGAACCATAAGGGGTAGCAATGATAGGACATCCATAATACAAGCTTTCTATTACAGCTAGTCCCATTGGTTCATGCCAAAGAACAGGGAATAAAAGAGCTTCAGATTTATTCATTATTTCAGCCTTATAAATATCATCTACCATACCATGAAAATGTATATTTGGGTTTAGAGTGATGCGTATACCCATTGAAAAATTGACTCGTTTGCCCCCCATTACTTCGAGTGGTTTTTTATTCTTTTTAGCAATTTTAATTGCAGCTTTTAGATTTTTTACTCTCCAAGCAGCCTTACCTAAAAAATGATATCCATTACGTTTTATAGAAAAATTTGGTTCAGGATAATCGGCCCAATCAATGCCATTATAAACAAAAGCCTCAGCTCCATATCTACTAGCATGATTTTGCGAGACAAAATTTGTATTAATAGGAAAAACTTTATTAGGATTATTAGTATTTCCGTGTACAGATAATAAAAAAGGCTTTTCGATTTCCTCATCGAATTCTGAATGCAAATTTACTATATCTGTTTCTTTTGGAATTTGCTCATTAATATTTTTATATTTATCAATGTATATGATATCTGCAAAAGGGCAAAAAGATCCTTTATCAACTAAATAAGTAACTTTATTGCCTAATTTCACCAATTCTTTACCTAAATACCATATATCTCTCGCCGTACCACCATAATATTTTGTTGGTATTTTACCTTTATATACTATAGTTACATGCATTTTTTATCAAAATTATGAATTTTTATTTTTATCTAATCAAAATCATTTTTTTAATGATTTTTTTAATGAATATTGTTTTATTGAAAAAGAAATAATGATTAAATTTAATAAATGAACTTATTCTATACCAGAAAAATGTTTCATAAATTGTATACGTTCAAAAGCAGCTGGATTTGGGATATTTTTATATGAAAGTTTACCAATGAAATCCTGTGTATTTTTAAATTTTTTTTCATTCATCCAAGTATTTATAGTTTCATTCATTTCTTTTATTACAGGAGCGCCTTTTTTATATAAGATACTAGAAATAGCTACAACATTAGCCCCAGCAAGCATAACTTTAATAGCTGTTTTACCATTTTGAATGCCAGTAGTAGCACAAAGATCTATATCGACATTTGCATAAGTGAGAGCTATCCATTTAATAATTTCTTGAATTTCCTCTGGACTACTAAATATATTACCAGGTGATACTAGTAGATTATCAATGTCTATATCAGGTCTAAACATTCGATTAAACATGACTACAGCTTTAGCTCCAGATAATTCCATAGAATACGCTGTATGAATAGGATTTGTCAGATGCTGCGTGATTTTAACAGCTATTGGTATTTTGATTTTTTTGGCTACAGAAGTTACGATTTTCACATAATTATTTTCTATTTCTTCAGCAGTTTGATTTTTTGAAGTTGGTAAAATAAAAATATTTAACTCCAAAGCATCAGCACCAGCAAGTTCAATTTCTTTTGCATAATTTGCCCATTCATGACTCGTAACGCAGTTTATACTGGCTATTACAGGAATACTCATGCTTGATTTAGCTTTTTTTATTAATTCTAAATATTCATTAGTAGATTTATCTGAAACATAAGCTCTAATATAATCCTCGGTTTCAGGATAGGGAAATTCACCTGAAAATTTTACTAAATTGGAAACCTCATGTCTTATTTCTTCTTCAAACAATGATTTTAAAACGACTGCACCAGCACCATTAGATTCAAATTCTTTTAAATTATCAATAGATTTAGTTAATCCGCAACTCGAAACTATAATAGGACTTGATAAATTCATTCCTAAATATGATACATTTATTTTTGTCATATTTAATTAATTTTAAAATTATAATTGCAAAAATAATTAGAATTTTTATTTTACATTTCTTTTGCTAAAAAATAAAGACTTTAAGTTTGCCAAAAAATTTTTGTAATAAAATTAATTTATTTTAATGATTCTTTTGGTAATAATTCTTTCAAATTATGATTTTCTTCTTCCAATTGTTCTATTCTTCTTTCCATTTGTTCCATATACAAATATAACTCTTCAATATTTTGAATAATTCCTTTGATAGTTTCATAAACGGGCATACCATTGTCCTTTATGTCAGTTGACGAAGGTATAAAAGGTAGGTGTTTTTGAGATCTTATTAATTCTATTCTTTCATTAAATAACTGAAGCTGAAATGAAGAATCAAAAACGAAATCTGGCCATTGGCAAGATGAATCACTTGGTTCAACTATTATTTCTTGAGTAGACCTAATAGTACCGCAAACATCTAATTTGTAAACTGGCGATGTATTAGCTATACCTACATTACCATTTGAATTTAACCTAAATCCTTCGTTTTTATTAGTTTTAAAAATTAATGGCATATTATTAGTTGTCCCAATAAATTCTGCTTCATATATAGCATTTCCATTTAATTCCCAACTATTTGAACCTTGAGCACAGCAGTTTTGAATGCTTGCCATACTAATAAAAAGTAAAGTATTAATAAAAATAAATAATTTAATAAATTTGTTTTTTATAACTTTTATCGAATTACCTATCAATATATTACTGTAATTCTCAATTATATTATGCACTTTTTTACGTATAATCATTTTATATACTTATTTTTTATAAAATTAATCATATTTTTTATTTTTTACTTTTATTTTTTTTAAAAAAATTAGATTTATTCTCGGCGAACTCAATATTATAAGTAGTAAGGGGCATTTATTTAAATGGCCACAGTATATTGTGTAGTTAAGAAAATTGAAAAAGATATAATGTATATCTGTTAAAATTTATACAGGATTAATATCAGAAAATTTATTAAATTTGCAAAAAATAAAAAATTATGAAAGAAATTGTAGATAACTTGGAAGAATACTTATCTATGAGCAAACAAGAGAACTTAGAATTTCTAGACCAGCTCTATCACCTAATGAACCAAATCAACGCTGATGCGGTAGACTATCAAGGACTCAAGATCCACCATGCACCACCATTATGTCCAGATTGCCAGAGCAATCGCATAGTAAAAAATGGATTCCAAGGCGGACAACAGATGTATATATGTAGAAAATGCGGTAGGCATTTCAGAGTAACAACAGGCACATTCGTTTACCGAATACAAAAGAAGGAAAAGA
>Ga0209537_1000751_pt1 | contig 39026 bp, 36 predicted proteins | sample BioPla4DNA1_FD_187698 | JGI IMG/M metagenome (GOLD analysis project Ga0209537, IMG submission 187698) | Biogas fermentation microbial communities from Germany - Plant 4 DNA1 (SPAdes) (version 2) | ecosystem: Engineered > Bioreactor > Anaerobic > Digestate | place: Bielefeld, North...
TATTCGTTAATATGTATTTATGTCTTTACATTATTTATTTATATTTTACTATTATTATAGATAGTATAGCAACTCTTTTGGTTCCATTTCTCTCTTATACACCCTGACAGGAAGCAGACATGCATCATGCTGTGTATGTTCTGGCCGGCCTACTGAATAATTTGTCAAAGATCAATAAATGGATCAGCGATGTCCTTGACTGCGGTATAAGCGTCGCGATCTCTGACAATGAAATCTTACTGCTGCGCATCAGAAAACCAACAAAAGCAATATCAAACAGTATGAGAACAAGCATGACTTATCGGAAATGATGATGGTCTGCGGCATTAAAAGGAGTGATGAAAGTGCTCAAATATAGAGGTCAATATCATGTTGTATATGAGATGGATAAGCGGACCGGCAAACCGGCTGAATCTTCTTATATACCTTGCAGGATAAAGAAGGGAGCCAACATTTGCAGGCACAATAACAGTATACTTAGTGTCTATATCCTAGGCATCAGACTGATACACAAACTGTTAAAAGAGTATCCGTCCATTTTCAGGCTTTACAAAGCCTGGGACAATGAAGGGGTTTTACTGTTCGATGAATCCAATATGTCTGAAGTAGCCAGGATTTTAAAGCCAATAGTACAGAGCAAGAATACTTTTCCCAAATCCAGGCGTAATATTAGATTTATGTAAAAGTATTTGCAACTAATGTCTATTGCATGACCCCCCCATTAGTGGTAAAATATAAACACTTTTTTATATTATTAAGAAGGATAATGTAAGACATTGTTGAATAATTATATGTGAAGTTTCTTGTGAATGAGAGATGGTATTAAGTGAGGTATGTAGTAAGAATAAAAAATAAGTTAGATAACCATCAAATGATAATGCTAACAAGGTCCGTTGCCGATATAATATATGAATCGAAATATATAGATGTGATAGGTGTTGAAGCTGAAAGTGTAGAGCAGTTGGAAAAGCTTAGTTTCGTAGATAGCGTACGAGAATCCCGGGTTGGCGAATTTCAGAATGGCGAATTTCTTACCACTATAATATTTGAACCACACGTCAAGAAAAGCGCATTAGTCAATAATGGTTTAGTTGGATGGGGAGACACAAGGATAGCAATTATAGATTCTGGTATAAACCCCAAGGACATTACGGTTACTGACATGATAGATTTTAGTGGTACGGGAATGTTTGATGTGTGTAATCATGGGAATATAGTTACTAAGATAGTTAGGCATTTTGCAAAAGCTGCTCAGTTATATTGCGCAAAAGTCGGAGCATATAATCCAGATGAAATTAACGTGATGAAAGCTATCGAGTGGGCGGTTGATAGAGGTGCTAATTTAATAAACATCTCTGCCGGTTTTTTAAGAGAACGCAAATATGGCGACAAGACAATTAGCTGCAATAATGGTAATTGTGAAATGTGTGAATTAGTAAACACTGTTATATCCGAAACAGGAGTTGCAATAGTTGTTGCAGCCGGAAATAGAGACAACAAGGAGAATAGCATTGATTGTCCGGGAAATGCAATGAATACAGTAACTGTAGGAGCAGTTGATAAAGACATGAAAATTGCTGACTATTCCAGCATAGGAGCGCCGGGTGGCATTAAGCCCAATATAGTTGCTCCGGGAAATGGGTATATTGATGGTAAAATGTTTAATGGTACATCTTTTTCAGCGCCATTGGTTACGGGCGTATTAGGAGCTATTTTGAATAAATCGGGCAATATTGCAAAAGCTATTGAATACTTATATAATACAGCAGATGATTTGGATTTGCCCAGACATTATCAAGGACATGGGTGTATAAACATTGAAAGGTTAGTAGGGGAGGTAACCAAAAATGAAACGCTTAATTGTGACAGTAGCCGACAAAACCAAAATTCATAATTTAAAGGCAATATGTAACATCATTTATCTTTCAAAGTACTCGAATTGCATAGGAATTGAAATACATGAATCAAATATTCCTCTCCTGATGAAAGATGATAATGTTATCAGGTTTAGAGAGAGTGAGGAGGGTATCTTTCAGCCTTCTTGTATTTGCGTATAAGTAAAATAAACAGAGCCGTAAGGCTCTTTTTATTTTATTTTAATAATAAAACATGCACTTTTAGCAAGAAAATGCCCGCTAATTCCTTTTGTGAAGAAAAATTCTATTCATTTTCCATCATCGAAAATAGACGACTTTTTGTCGTTAAAAGTGCTGGTTTTTATCAATGAACACATGAAAGTAATTACAGTAATGACGTCTGATGACACACCCCCACTTACAGTATCATAATTTGACAGCGAAGCGAAACATATTTGCAGGGGTTTCTATTTTTTCGGCGAATTATTATTGATAAATCTGAAAACATTGGCAACAAGCTAATGAAAACAGATGCGATATTAGCATTGTTGTACTATTTTACTAAATTAGGGGTTTATGGAAACGAAGTTATTAGGGATATGTATTGTTATAGCTTCTCTAGTATTATCCGGCACATTCTTATATATACATCTATCTTCTATTTATTGCAAAATAGAAACGGACAAAGGGGGTGCGGACAAAATCTTGGACTAATTATACTGCTAATCCAAGGTTTTTTCGATACTCAACCAGACTCATGGCACCCAACGATAACTTGATTCTTTTCTCATTATACCAAACAAGATATTTATCCAAAACATCAATGAATTCGCTTATACTTACTCCGTTCCATGACCTGTTATAAACATCTCGATCTTTACGTGGCCCAAAAATCCTTCGCAGGCTGCGTTGTCCTGGGGGCAGGCCTTTCGGGACATTGATTGTTTAAGACCATATTTCTCTATTCTTGACAGCCATCCCGCCCAGCGATAATGACCGCTGCGGGCTAATCTCAGGCAAACAAGCAATTCTTTTACAGGGTGTTTGTTCTTCAGGGCGTCGACCAGATCTGTTTTCTCTTTATTAGTCAGGTTTTTCGGGTCGACGCCTGGGTCTTTTTTTAGGATTTCCACAGTCCCCTCAAGTATGTCTTTCTCGAGTTCCAATTTTTTAATCTGGCACTTCAGCTCTTCTATTTTAGCTAAAAGCATATCACTCTCATCAGGAAGGCGCTTATCTGCTTTATCAGCCATTGCCGCGTCTCCACCTCCGGGAAGCAGTTCTTTCCTCCAATTATATAACGTTTCCCGGATAACACCATATTTTTTGCAACTTCTATTGCAGTACCAGTTCTAGTACACAGTTCCATCACTGCTTCTTTTTTCTGGTCTTTGGCTAATCGAATACCACCAGTACGCCTTTTTTGTCTTCCCGGCACCAGTTCATTACACCATAGCCTTAAAGTTTCCCGTGAAGGGTACCCCAAAGCCTTAACTGACCTTGATAGATTGCAGCCATGTTCAAGGTAGTGCTCCACTGCGGCTTTCTTCTGCTCCAAAGAATACTTGGGACGACGAGAACATCTATTAAACAATTCCCCGGTTTCTAAATATGTTTTATACCATCCTGCTAACGTTTTCCGGTCCGGGTAACCGAGTTCACGAATCACATCAACCGCACATTGGTCGTACTTGATGTAAAGGATAATTGCCTTTTCACGTTCTTCCTTTGAATACATGCAGACCCATTCCTCCCTTTTATGGAGTCCAAGATTTTGTCCGCATGTCCAAATAAGGATACTCGATTTGCGGCATACATTCGCCCTTCTCAATCTGCAAGCCGGAACCGATATAAAAACCCTGCAAAACGACTTAAGTCACGAAAGTATTCAGACGACCCTTGACAAATACGGGCATGTGAACGAGGCAATGAAACGGGATGCAGCCAATAAACGGAGCCAACTGCTTAAGGCGGTTATTCAGAAAATCCAATAAGTACAGTTATAAGTACACCAGGCATGAAAAAAGGGCTTCGGAAAATCCCGAAACCCTTGGTGCGCCCAGCAGAACTTGAATCCACAACCTTCTGGTCCGTAGCCAGACGCTCTATCCAGTTGAGCTATGGGCGCATATGTGTTTTGGATGCGGCATGCTCAAACACAGCTTGCCGACACCGCATATAATATAATAATACTTTCTCACACTAAAATCAACTGTATTTATGTGGTTTCCTCAATTAAATTCCCCTGATCTTCATATTCTGTATATCTTCAAATTTTGTTCAATGGGGACATCTTGTATGCTATAATAAGTTAGAGATAATGCCGTGGAACAATAAACGGCGCATAGAGCTGTGAGGTCATATAAACATGGTATTTGAGGCAAACTTCTCCATACTCTACTCCGACACTTTGGTACCGGATGTCTTTATATTTGAATATATGCCATCGCTGGAAAGCGATTTTATTAAAGTATACATATACTGTCTCTTCCTCAGCAAATACAAGAAGAAGCCGTCCACAGAGATGATCGCGAAAAAGCTGGAGCTCCGGACCGACCGGGTGAAAGATGCACTGATGCGGCTGGAGGACCTGGGCCTCATAAGCAGGACCGCTGACGGAGATACGATAATAATCAACGACATCAAGGAAAAGGAGATAAAGAAGGTCTACAGAGCCAAAAACACATCCACTCCCGAGGAGGCAGAGCTCAGTGTCGCAAGGAGCAAAAAGCGCAGCAAGTTCATCTCCAGCATAAACAATGCATTCTTCCAGGGTGTGATGTCTCCTTCATGGTATACTGATATCGATGCATGGTTCGACAAGTACGGTTTCGAGGAAGATGTCATGTACGCACTCTTCAAGCACTGCTATGATCATAAGGGGCTTTCCCGCCAGTATATCACGAAGGTGGCCGACAACTGGTACAGCAAAAATATCCGGAACAGCTTCGACCTTGACAAGTATTCGATAGAAGCACAGAAAATAAAGGACATACGCGGCATGATAATGAAAAAACTCAGGAAGCCGGGCTCTCTTACAGAATATGAAGATGCCTATGTGGAAAAGTGGGTATCGGAATACAAATTTGATGCTGCCATGATAGAACAGGCATTGAGGCGTACAACATCCGCACATACGCCAAGCTTTAATTATATAAACAAAATACTGACCGACTGGTATGAGAAAGGCTATAAAACCAAAGAAGATGTCCTGGCTGCAGAAAGCACCGCCAAGGCGCCGAAGAGAGCCAGGTCCAACGCCGGAAAAGATGCCGCTATCCCCCAAAAGGGGAACTTCGAACAGCGCAAATACGATGACGACTACTTCGACAAGCTTTATAAGGAAGTCTGAGCGCATATGTGAGTATCAGAAAGGATGATAACCATCAGTATCAGTTACAGCATACACCAGATGATAAAGAATGAGTTGGATATAAAGCGCAGGAAGGCAATGGATGAGGCAGAAGCCAAAAAAGCCGACCTGTATCAGCGTTTCCCCCGTCTCGGAGAAATAGAGGACGAGATACACAGCGCCGGCTTCAGGTACAATAAGGCCATCCTGATGGGCACAGTACCTGCAGGCAGTGCAGTCGACGAGCTTTCTGATACGATAGAGGAACTGAGAAAAGAACGCGAACATATCCTTTCATCCAACGGCTATCCTGCCGATTACCTGAAACCTGAATTCGAATGCTCCAAATGCAGTGATACAGGCATCATCAGTTCATCCTCCGGCGAAGGCGATACACTGTGCATATGCTACAGGCAGCTGCTCCTGGATCATCTGTACAACAACTCAAACCTGTGTATCAGCGGGAATGAGGGATTTGCCAGCTTCAATACCGATCTGTATCCTGATGAGCCGGATGAAAAACGCTATGGCATTAAAAAATCTCCACGCAGACAGATCATCGGTATACTGGAGGACTGCAGGCAATTCACAGAGAATTTCAGCGATCCCGAAGTCAAGAACCTGCTGTTCTGCGGCCCGACAGGGACAGGCAAGACTTTCATGGCCGGATGCATAGCCATGGAACTGATGAAAGCGGGGCATACAGTACTGTATTTCACAGCTCCGGCATTATTCAACACCATATACGAATACAGGTACAAGTCAGGCAACAACGATGAGTGGGATCCGTCTGCATACAGAAATATCCTTGAGACCGAACTGCTCATCATAGATGACCTGGGGACAGAAGCACCTACTGCGACTCGTTATTCCGAGCTTCTGAGCATATTGGACTCACGGATATCCAACGACACCCACAGGCCACGCAAGACGATCATCTCTACAAATATCGACCTGCGCAGCCTTTTCGAATACTACGATGAAAGGATAGTATCGAGGATAACCGGCGGCTTCGACATCTATCGCTTCGCAGGCGACGATATCAGAAGCATCCTGAGATGACTACCGCTTCCATGCACGAATACCTCCGGAGCAAAGCCTCATAGAATCCGGCAATCAATTGCCGCCCTTCATCATGCTCCGGCGCCCACCAGCCATCTGAATATTTCAGTGACAGCATTTTGCGTACCGAGCAATCCGTGCGCCTGAGAGTAAAACCAGAGCAGTATCAGCAAAAGTCCGGGCAGCAGCCACAAAAGCCCTTTTGCATTTTTGCGCAGCGACCCTCCTGTAATGCCGAAGTCGTATGGCATGGCCTTCTGACGGACAGGATTGACTCTCGTCATTAAAAATACCAGAAGTATGAGAACGGTCACTGTAAAAAGGAGCAAAAAACCATAGATCATAAATACGAATATCATCTGCTCCGTTGGCAATCCGGCAAACACATCAAACAAGGCACTTATGTCCTGCGATGCGGTTGCCGGACCCTCCGAAGGCTGGAGTATCCTGAGCATCTTCTCTGAAAGGTAGGCAGCAACGACTGCAACAGCATTATTTGTAAAATGCGCCAGTATACCGCAGTATAGCGATTTGGTTCTGTATACTATATAACCGATAAGTGCACCGAGAAAAAATGTTCCGAATATCTTTTGCAGGTCCAGATGAGTCAGGCTGAACAAAAGAGCGGCAAAGAGTATGGACCGGGCCGTCCCGAGAGGCTCGAAAGCTCTCTGTATAACTCCCCTGAATAAAACTTCTTCACAAATCCCGGCACTTCCTGCAATCACAAGCAAGTTCACAAGCAATTGGCTCCCGGTTTCAGCAACAGGAAGCGACACCACTGCTACCCTGCCAAAAATCGAGTTCACAAGGAACAGATTCAAAAGATTGAATACTGCCGTCAGCGGGATGGCAAAAAGCATGATGCCGACAACGATGGGGATATTGACAGGCCTGAACGAATCGAGTCTCAGCACTTCTGTGAACCTGGCCTTCGATATTGCCACAAACAGCAATGCGGGCAGCAGCATGATCACAAACTCTGTGATGAGGATCCCGGAGTAGAACTCCCTGGACTGCACCCTGTAACCGGTAAGTACAAAGAGAATGATGATCCCGGAGAACAAAATACTTGCATCGGCTACATTCGGCCTCAGAACCCCGCTATCTGTCCTGGTCAGACCACCTGCTTTTTCTCCGCCTTTTTCCACAGCGCACCTCCATAAACAGAGCCGTTCAGATAAAAACGGCTCTTGTGTTGAAATCACTCATTATATATTACCTTTATGCCAAATGAATTGCAAATATATCCATTTGATTTCAGCAGTGCATTTGTCAGGATGGCGGTCACATGGTCAGCACTCCATTGGGTGTGTTGACTATCATCAGGATATCCTCTTCTTCTCCGGTGAGAGCGTTGATATATACGATGAAATCCCTGTCATCGAGCTTCCCCTTGAATTCATAGCAGAAAATCTCCTTCTTGTACTCCGTAGGGATATAGGCCAGTCCTGAGCTGTATACCTTCATGTTGCTGTTGATCTTTTCCCTGGCTTCTTCCATGGTGATCGACGGCTCAGGGATATCGCGCTCCGTGTGGTTCGTAAGATAAGACTTTGCCTCCATACCGATGACCTCGCCATTGTCGAGTGCGATCTTCAGCTTGATGAGATCCGGATACATGGTAACGTCATCCTGCCTGTAGGCATAATTTATCGTCGCAGTATTATCCTCCTTCAGGTAATAGGTATCCTCCATGCTGTCAAATCCTTTTTCCTTCAGAAACTTGATACCGGCCGCCTTTGCCTTGTCCATGTCCAGCTTCTCTTCATTCACAGCCCTGTTATTAAGCATCCAGTTGATATGTCCGCCTTTTCGGGTCACGCTTATATACACCGTCTCATCCTCGGCGGCATCTTTAAGCTTTACCTCAAAGTCGAAGGTTTTGATCGGCCCATTGTCATTCTGGCCCAATTCGGTCACTTCCACTGTCTTGTCCTTCCCGAAGAATTCCTCTGCCTTTTTCCTGGCCGCTTCCGCATCTATTTCTTCGCCCGTGAGTCCGCGTGCTTTGGCAGTCGTCATGTGGTCAGAAAATGGGCCGTCATATATCAATGTTGGATAATCATTGAAGTTTTCCCCGACAGCCTCGATCTTCTTCATCATTTCGCCGGGTTTGGTCTTGCTGAACAGCCTGGTTCCCTTGTTCGCCAGCTCACCCCACCTGAGCCTGCCAGCATTGAGATCATCCTGTAATTCCTGGAGGCTTTTATTGAGGGAAACAGAGTATTTGTAAAGTTTTTTCAGTAAGTCCTGCTGCTCTTTGCTCAGCGATTTCCCCCGGATATTCTGATTGTCCAGCGAGAGGCTGAGGTCACTGACCTGTGTCAGAAACTTGGATGTGCTGGCCAGCACAGGCTGTGAAACAGGCAGCTGTCCCAGGTTCGTCTGCGCCAGGCCAGCCTGTCTCCAGGCTTCCTGCAATGTGATAGCTGTCCTGTCCGTGGTCGTACTCACCATGGATTTGGCAAGGAGCGACTCGACATTGTTCACATAGCTCACCATCTCAAAAAACGCCCTGTTATATTGATTGTCCAGCTCCTGCCTCAGATCAGCCGCCCTTTTGTATTGATAGATGCCCCATGCTGCAACGGCGGCGATCAGCACGATGACGACACTGTACATTTTCCTGTCCGATAATCTTCTTTTGAAATCAAGCAGTTTGTCACGTATACCCAACGTCATATCCCTCCCTGAGCAGACTGTCATAGATTCGTCTGGTTTATTTTTTGCACAACTCAGGAAATTATTCCGACAGAAGCCATTACACCCGGCTCCAGAATAAAATCATGATGATGTCCGAAGCCGCGATGATAACGACATACGGAGGGAAATGGGTATCACAGACTGAGATGCTGACATTGGACGCCAACTGCAGTTCGTTCTGAAGGGATCAGTCAAATATCCTTCGCGCAGTCACTGCCATGCCATCCGGGTTTTCCCGGTAGAGTTCGCCTATCGCCACATAGCCGGTTTTTCTGCCGGCATATATATAGTTGCTTCCATCGATGCTTATGCCCACGCATGATATTTCATCTTCACCGTTGTCGCCCGGCGCTGAAAGAAATACGAGATCCCCTGTCCGGACCTTCTCAAGCGGTATCTCCACACCTGTTTTCAGTTGTCCCTCGAGGGTTATGGGCACATTTATCCCGTTTATCCTGGCACTGATGTAAACAAGACCCGGTGCATCGATCCCCAGCAATGTCAGACCGTTCAGCATAAAGCTTGTTCCCTTGAACTTGAGTGCCGTTGACGCGAAGTCGCTGGCATTGGTAACAGGTATCGGATCGTTGGGCGGATCTATGCGTATGATGCCGCTTCCCTTGAGCCACCCGGTCCTGTTCCCCGGAAGAAAGACTTCATAAGCATCATCACTGTTGTTGAACGCGTAAAACTCTGCACCCATATATGCATTGACCATGGTAGCACCGCTTCCTGGCCGGGAATATACGGTCTTTTCCCTGCTTGTCACTACGATCCTGTAAATATATACCCTGCCTGAAATACTCGATATGTCATCCGTGATGAATTTTGACTTTATCCAGCCGGTGGTTCCGCTGATGGTTCTCACCCTTGCCCATCCGTTATCATTGCTGATAACTCTGACAGGCTGGTTGCAGAGCACCTGCGTAACACGCAGTGACTTTACGTCCGGCTCCTCATACACATCTGCCACACTTACGGTCACCACCGCTGCATTTTCATCCATCGGTATGCCAGAGATATATTCTGTCAGCTGTCCGCCGCCATCAGTCTCATCACTGCTTTCCTCAAGGACAGTTTGCTGTGCCCTTTCCCCGCATCCTGCCAGCGACACGGAAAGCAGCAGTATCAGGAGCAGCACCCTGCTCAGTCTCCCGAACCATTTTCTTCTGTAACACGACTTCATATCACAACTCCACAAAATACATTTCGTTACCGTAAATCTCCCTTATCAGTTCGACTTCACGGCTTTTACAGGTAAACAGCAGTATCTGCCTGTCCCTGTGCTCTCTATACAAGTATTTTAACGCAAGTTCAGTCCTTTTGTCATCAAACTGCGAAAAAACCTCATCCATGACAAATGGCAGACTTTCTCCGCCTGATGTCAGCATACCTGCTATTGCCAGCCTCAGAGCAAGGTACATCTGATCAGCGGTGCCGCTGCTGAGGACCGATACGCTCCTCACATCTCTTTCGTACGGATCCGATGCCTTCAGGGAAAGTCTGTCGTCTCCTCTGAGATCGGCATACCTTCCGCCGGTCAGTCCCGATATTATGGCACTCATACGGCTGTTCAGTTCAGGTGCATTGCTGAGCCGTATTTCCTCTGCAGCTTCAGTAAGCACTTCACGGGCCAGTCGCAGAGCCCTGCCCGTGTTTTCAAGCCTGGCGATCCTCTCCCTCACAGCAGCTATCTCCTCTTCAACAAGCTGTATCCTGTCCGCTTCGCCTTTGTCATCGTCAAACTGACCTTCACAGAATTTCTCCTGCAGCGCTGTATCCAGCAGCCGTCGGCGCAGGGCATCCATTTCGGTTTTCCATCCGGCTTCAAGCCAGCTTAAGTCGGAATCATATATAAGCACATCAAGCTCTTCCTGCGAAAAGAAACCGGGCAGAGGTATATCCATTCGGTCTGCCTGGTCAAGCTCCATCTGGAGATGCCGGCTCAGACTTTCCAGCCCTGACCGCACTTCATCAAGAGCTGCCCTTACATCTGAGGCATTCCCGGCCTTTATGCCGCATATCGCAGATGCCGCTGAGAGCAGATTTCGTCTCACTGACTCAAGAGCAGCCAGCTTTTCACAGGCATCCTCCGCCATGTCATCTGCGTGATCAGTCTGACTGTCCTCCTGAAGCTCGTTTGCCCCTTCATATGCATCCGGCTCTCCTTTCCTTTGCAATATCCCTCTGAGCAGTATAGTACCGGCCAAAACGCATATGGCTGTCGCAGCAGCATAAAAATACGGCGATGCCGGTATTATATCAGACCTGCCCCCTAGCGGTACAAACAGAAGCACCCCTGATGCCAGCGCCGCTATGATGCACAGCAGCATAAAGACTGTCATTACACCAGTCCGGCGACTTTCGCCTGTACGCCTTTTCCTCTCCGAATCAGCCCGTTTCCGCCGGGGGACATCGGCCGTACCAGGCTGCAGCGTCGTCTGCTTTCGGGTATCCTCTCGGGCATACAGCTTCTCAAGGGCCTGATCGATCTCTGCCAGCTGCTTCACTGTTTCACTCAGCCGCACTTCTTTCCTCATGCCTTCGTCGATTTTCTTTCTGATTTCTATGAGTTCTCCGATTTTTGCAAGCTTGTGCTCCTGCTTTTCAAGCTCTCTGAGTTTTGCCCTGATCTCCGACAATTCCTGCATCAGCTTCTCTTTTTCCTTTTGCCGGCCTTCCAGTACTTTGTGCTCTGATTCAAGCCTCTTCAGTTCTGACTGCAGCTTATCCAGTGGCTGTATCCTTGATCTTTCTGTTCCCACGCGGTTTTTCAGAGCATCTGTCAGCGCAGCTTCTGCCCTTTGGTAAATCAAGCCGTCGATATCAGGGCTGTCCAAATTTACAAGCCTTGCGGCCAGTATGGTTGAACCGCTGCTGTCGAGTCTCACTCCCATCTGCCTGATGAATACGGTATTCTCAAATGTCATTTCGTCCATCCCCAGATGTGTTTCCCCAATCATCGGCTGTTTGTCCTTCCCATAGCTGAAGGAATCGGTGATGTCATTGTATGCGGCATCATACACAACAACGGTATTTGAAGAAAAATCGCGCTCTATCCTGCAGGTACTGCCATTATCAAGAGTATATACGACAGCACCGCCATACGGCTCTCCGTCCCATGGCATGAATCTTTTGCGGGGCGAGGGAAGACCTGACGCAGATGTCCTCCCAGCCTTCAGTCCATAGAACATTGCCATGATGAACGACTGCACTGTAGATTTACCAGCTTCATTGGCACCGTAGATCACATTCATTCCTTTCCGGAATGAAATTTCACGGTTTTTCAGTTTTCCGAAACCCTTTATGCTGATCCTGTCTAAATGCATACTTTCCCCTCGTCTATGGCCTCAAGTCCGTAATAAAGCGCTTTCATCACCATCGATGCGGATTCTTCGTCCTCAGCCTGAGATGCTCTCTCCAGCATCTTCCTGGTAAAAACACCTCTCAATCCCTTCTCCCGCGAAATCGATTCCAGATCATAATCCGGCTGGGTCTTGTCGGAGATCTTCAGGTAAAATGCAGCATCCTCCAGTTTGACGGATATCTCCTCCGCGTCCATCTGTATGCCGGCTGTCAGGCGTCCCGAAAGTGTTATCCTGAAGAGATCGGTTTCCCTTCCTGCCGCTTTCATTTCAGCAGCTATCAAGTCTGCCGCCTGCTCACTGTTCAGACAGCCACTGACATCGACAGTCAGGTCTATATAGCGTCTGGAGCATACTGTACGGAATTCTGCACAAATCGATGCCTTGCCGCCCGGCGCTTTCTCTATCACCGTGATGAATGCCCCATGCTCGCCCGGCTCGTCAAACCCCAGCGGCTCCGGGCTTCCTGCATTATAAAAGATCCCCCGCTCTCCGCCGGCCGTTATCTTTGAATGGAAATGGCCCAGAGCACAGTAATCGAAACCCTTTTCCTCCACTTGTCTGCCCGATATGGGCTGAAAGGCATCTGAAGCGAAGGGCATGTCCAGCGTGCCATGATGCATCAGTATATTGATAAATGACGGGTCCGTCGGACCTTTCACCAGACCGCCGTAAACCCTCACATTCGCCGGAGAGTATTCGAAAACATCGCCGCTCTCCAGTATATGGACATTGGAGGACCATTGATGCTCCGAGTAGTATGACCCGGGCAATTTCGGGTCGTGGTTGCCTGGTATTATCAGTACAGGAGTATCGGGTACCCTGGCAAACTGATCGCAGATATAGTGGATCGAACTTTTCCCGGTATAACCATGTTCATAGAGATCACCGCATACGAGTACCAGATCTGCTTTTTCATCGACTGCCAGATCCATCAGGCGTGACAGAGTTTTTTTAAGGTCAAGCCTTCTCTGTGATGGTTTGCCCTCCATATCAGAGAGCGACTTAAATGGCGCGTCCATGTGGAGATCTCCAAACTGCAGCAGCTTGACTTTCATCCATGATCACCCCTCATGCCTCGATCACGGCAAATGCTATGGCATAGCCATTACAGTGTGACAGGCTTATGTCGATGGACCTCGCCCCGATATCCTCGTAGATCTCAAGTGCTCTTTGCCGCAGTATCACTTCAGGCTTCCCCTTCTCATCGTTCCTGATCTCGATATCCTTCCACTCCGTCCCATCAGCCAGCCCGGTGCCCAGTGCCTTGAGCACGGCCTCCTTGGCAGCGAACCTGGCAGCGTAGCTCTCGTATCTGGCCCGGTTCCTGTTTTCACAGTAGCTGATCTCCTGATCTGTAAAAACCCTGTTCCTGAAGCTTTCCAGTTCTTCTACAGATTTTCTGATCCTGTCGATCTCTATGATATCCACACCGCATCGTATTGCCATGTCTTCTCTGTCACAGCTCCTTTTCATCAATTTCCGGTATTGGTCTGCAACATCCGGACATCCTAACGACAACATACCATAATTCCGCTGATAATAAAAGCAAAACAGGGGCGGGAATCGTCATATACGTTTCCCCGTCCCCTGCAGCGATCCATGCTTTTTATATATGCTTCATATGCGAAGCCTGTTTCTGCGCCTCTCATCCAACACGGCATCCAGAGCCTCTGCCTCATTCACTGCTGTTTCAAGCTGCTCGAGCATCTCTTCGTTCTCTATGCTGGACATTATCTGGTGCTTGAACATATTGACTGTGCTCTCCATATAGTCCAGTCTTGCACTGATCCTTTCCAGATCCTTTTTCTCCTGCTTCATCCTTTCGATCAGCCTTGTATCCATTTCTATTATCTTCCTGATATCGTCAGCCATCCTTATATCTTTGGCAAAGCTGAGCTTCCTGTTATTCGCATTTATCCTTGCCGATATGGCGCTGACATCCACGCTGCTCAATTCACGGCTTCTTATGCAGAAGTTGTTCAGCAGCTTCAGATAAGCTATGACCAGGCTCAGCGTCTGTTCTACGATTTTCTCCTTTAGATAACTGTGTTCGCCGGTGGAATAAGAATTGAATATCTCGTTCTTATCATTCATCACCCTTCTGAGCTTGAGGAGATAAGTGTTGTTCGTGTTTCTTTTTGCCTCAGCGGAAAGCCGGTTGGCCATCCGGTTCAGCTCACGTATCTTTCTGAACTTTTCCTTTTGGTTGAACTCCTTCTGAAAATCCTTACTCAACAGGGTCTGTATAACAAAGCCCATATAAACTGCCAGTCCCCCTGCAAAGGTCAGCGCATCAGGCAGCCTCCCGATGCCCAACAGTGCCGGGAGCGCCGATGGACCATTCAGTACCGTCAGCAGTATCCACACAGCAATAAGTATGCCTATGTTTCTCAGTTTCAATAATGCACTTGTAAACATCCTGGCCCTCATAGGTCCGCCACCACTCCCGCTTATACGCTAAAAATCACATATGTATATCCGCTGAGCCAATGCCGGCAGGCTGCCAGCAACTACTGGGATGCCTTGTTTTCCGCCCTGGTCTCTGCCTTTTCCTTGACTTCGAAGCCCTGTTCGCTTGAAAGCATAGCCTCCGCCCTGGCCAATGCCCTCTCTCTTGCTGAATTCATATCGAGCCTCTTCAGCTTGAGATCCATATTGCTTTCGCTCAGTGTCTCCATGGCATTTGCACGGGCGGTCTTCTTGTTGACCACTTCTCTGGCCCTTTCCATGCTTTCATTCACACTGCTGAAGCTGCTGCTCCTGGAAGCATACCTGGCATTGACAGCATTGATATTCTCCCTGAGCTGAGCCATCTTCGCCTGAGATTTCAATGTCTTGAGCTCATTCAGCTTGGCGTTCATCTCGGATTCGAATACCTTGTAGTCTTCTCTGATCCTCGTTACCTCTGTCATCGCTGCCTCATAAGTTGCTTTGTGCGTTTCAAAGGTGGTCTGGTACTCTTCCTCCTGGATAAGCAGTTCCACGAGAAGATCCTTGTCGCCCTGCTTCTGCGCAGCCTCAACCCTGGCCTTGACTGCATTGAGATTCTTCTCAGCATTCTTCATTTCGATTTTTATGAGCTCTGCGTTGGTCTGTATTTCGAGGATCTGCTGCTCAGCTTCTTTTCTTGCCTTTTCGATCTGACCTTTTATGTCCTCAAACAAGAGATCAGGATTGCTCTCTTCTATGCCTCCAAGCAGTCTTCTGAAAAATCCTCTGATCAAAGCACCGAGTCTTCTGAAAAAACCCATAACATATGCCTCCCTGTAAATTAATTTGTTTTTATGCAGTACCAATGTTATTCATATACATAATTTATAACAAATAAGGCCCGATGTAAAGTAAATCCGCCCATCTGCCGGGATTATCTGTCCTCAAGATTCTTTTTGTCCAGCAGACCCTTGTATTTCTCGGGGAGCAAATCCTTGTCATCGCATTCTTCGATGGCCAGCATGGTCATGAACTGTACCTGCTGAGTGCCGGGCCGACACCTGATTATTGCCTCGGAAATGATGTCGGCTGTGAGAACGGTGCCTTCCCTGTCGTCTTCGTTGGCAAGTTCATATGCCTTCCTGACTACGGTCTCGATCTCCGCCCCGGTATAATTCTCCGTTTCTTCGGCAAAAGGCATAAAGTCCTCAACATCTGTTTCAAATTTGTATTTGTTGATTATGATCCTGAATATTTCAGCCCTTTCTTCAGCATCAGGCAGCAGGATCGGTATCTTCTTGTCGAATCTTCCGGCCCTTTTCAGAGCCGGGTCCATCAGGTCCGGCCTGTTGGTGGCAGCGATGAAAATCACCTTGCCTCTATTATTTGTATTACCGGTAAACTGTAAAAATTCGCTGAATATATTCCTGCTGACACCGCTGTCCCCGCTGTCCCCTCTCCTGAAAGCCGTGTCGATCTCGTCTACGAACACGATGACCGGATGCTGTGATTGGGCTCCAAGGAGGCATTTTTTGAAATTTTTCTCGCTTTCCCCGACATATTGCCCCAATATCCTCGACATATCTATCTTTACACAGTTAAAGCCGCTGGCCTTGGCCAGGGCATAGACGAGCAATGTCTTGCCTGTACCAGAAGGCCCGCAGAGCAGAATGCCCATCGGTACTCGCCTCAGATCGCCCTTCAGTATGGGGTTGACTACGTTTTTAAGCAGGTAATCCTTAGCCTTGTCCATCCCGCCGATATCCTCGAAGCCAATCTCCGGGTAAATGAATTCCAGTACATCACCATACTCTTTTTGGAGCACGGAATGTTTCTTTTCCTTGATGAAATCAAAGCTTATGGGTATGCCTTCTGCTTCTGATTTCAGCTTGATATCCTTTATCGACTTCTTGCTGAGTCCGGAGGATAACTGGGCGAATTCATCCGCTGATATATCTGTCTTTACTTCGCCGTCCCTGAGCAAATACTCTATATACTCCCTGCGCTGGGCCTCATCGGGCAGGCCTACGAATATAGGCTCGATCCTGTAGGAGGACTTGAGCACCTCCCTGCTCACATCAGCCAGGTTGTCGGCCAGCATCATGATACAGCTTCCCACAGATGATATCTTCGGGCTGACAGACCATTCACATATCCATATCAGCGCCATCCGTTCCTCGAGCGTCATACTGGCGATGTCGCCGGAGGGTATTATTTTCTCCACATGGTCAATGAAAAGTGCCATCTTCGTATTTTTCAGCGCCTTGTCGATATAGGGGAAAATCCTGGAAGGCATGGCATTCATCAGGTTGGAGGCCTCGTTCGCTGTAATTATGTTGAACTCCTTTTCCATGCCTGCATCAAAGAAAGTCAACCCTCTTGAGATATCATAGAACGCTATTATCCCAAAGTTCCTCTTCTTTATGAATTCCTCATAGATATACCTGTCCATGTATCTGTAATTGTCTACAAGATCCCGGACATTGAAATAAAAAAGGAATTCATGGGAAATACCTGCTCTGTATTTGCTTAAAAAGCTGTCATACCAGAATTCGCCTGACGGCACTGCAATCCCTCCATTTCGTCCGTGAAACCAGGTCAAATCCTGCAGTTCAGATGCCCCTCTTCGCCGGAAATGCCAGTCAAAAATTTCACGATGCAAACAATTATACGATAAATATTATCAATTGTTTATTAAACATTTATTTTTTAAGCGTTATTTGCAGACAATACAGTCTGTATCGATCATTCAAGGAGGATGCCTATGGAAAAAGAATTCACAGTCCCGTCAATAACCTGCAGCACCTGCTCCAGCCGCATCAGCAGCGAACTGGGCCGCCTCGAAGGTGTCGCCGGCGTCGATATCGACCTGAAAACCCAAACTGTAAAGGTTTCATTCGATCCTGACCTGAGAAGTCCTCAGGAAATCAGGAAGAAAATTGCGGATCTGGGCTACGAAGTAATGGAGTGATCCACTTCATTACTTCGTCTCATTCCTCTTCAGCGACCTGATGATCGTCTCCTCCTGATTCTTTATATGACGCCGGGCTGCTTCCATTGCAGTTTCCGGATTCCCGGCGATTATCGCCTCATATATTTCCGTATGTTCCCTTATCAGTTCCCTGCTGCTGCTGTAATCCTTGATATATACGATCCTGAACCGCTGGATCTGTTCTCTCAGGTTGTTGGATATCTGTATCAGCTTATCGTTCCTGGATGATCTGTAAATGACATCGTGGAATTCCACGTCCTTTTTTATCGACCCCTGCAGGTTTTCCTTTTCCACATAGTTGATAAACTGGTCGAGAAGATGTCTTAGTTCCTTCTTTTCATCATCAGTGATACGCGTTGCGGACAGGGATGTCGCAAGGCCGTCCAATGTTGCCCGGACCTCAAGTACATCCATTATATCTTTGACTGAAAGCTCCGCTACATGCGCTCCCTTTCTCGGCAGCATCTCTACAAGCCCTTCGAGCTCCAGTTTTCTGATCGCCTCTCTCACCGGTGTCCTGCTCACACCCATCTTCTCCGCCAATTGCACTTCCATGAGCCTTTGCCCGGGTTTCAGCTCACCGACGATGATTGCTTCTCTGAGAGTATCAAAAATCACATCCCTCAAGGGCTTGTAATCATTAAGATTGACCTTTGACAGCTTACCTGCCATTACTGAACATCTCCTTTACCCGCTTTGTACGATTTTCAACAATTATCTCCCGCCATCAGACCGTCTTTGCGATCCAGCATTCCCATTGCGGATATGCTGAAAGCATTGTATATGCCTCAAGTGCTTTCTCCTGATCAGCGAACAATCCAAACACTGACGGTCCGCTCCCACTCATGAGACTCGCCTCCGCACCCGCCTTCTCCATGCGACCTTTAGCAAGACTTACTGTGTCATGCCAGCGCATGGTCACAAGCTCCAGGACATTTTTCATGTGCCGCGATGCCTCTTTGATATCTCTTTTCGCCAATGCACCGATCAGCTGCCCGGTGTCGGGCCTGTCCTGCTCTGTCACCTGCGACATATCGAACCGGCTGAATACCTGGGGTGTTGATATCGCTATATCGGGCCTGACTATCACAACATCGACTCCGCTGAAATCCGGCAGGGGAGTGAGTATCTCGCCTATCCCCTCTGCAAGCCTGGTCCCGCCTTCAATACAAAAGGGCACATCAGCTCCTATCCGAAGCCCCAGTCGTTTCAGCTCGCCTATGTCCAGACCCAGATCATACAGTTCATTGATACCTTTCAATACTGCAGCCGCGTCTGTACTGCCTCCGGCCAGCCCGGCAGCCACAGGGATCCTTTTGATGATCCTTACCCGAAGCCCGCCTGCCAGCCCATATCGTTCAAACATCAGCTCTGCAGCTCTCCATGCTGTGTTCGTACTGTCTGCGGGCAACGATCTGTCGCTGCATTCCAGATGTATACCTGCTTCCCTTGTCTTCTCAAGGCATATGGTGTCATGGAGAGAAACTGTCTGCATTATCATTTTGAGTTCATGGTAGCCATCTTCTCTTTTGCGGACCACATCAAGAGAAAGATTGATTTTTGCATAAGCAGGTATTTCAATATAAGACATCGTTACCTCGACATATACAGTTTAAGGTATATTATATACAAAAAACATTGTCAATACAATAAAAAGTGCCTTAAATCTTGTTTTCAGGCACTTTGAAAAATCATTTCCTGCAAAATAAATACATTATCCGCAGTTGCGCTCAGGGTTTTTTCAGTCTGGTCACAGCTTTCTGGTGATGATTATCTGGCTCCCGGGCTCGATCTGATCCTTTTCGTACAAATCATTGCTTTTTATGATCTCATCGACCGTCGTATAATACCTCTTGGCTATTTTCCACAGAGTGTCTCCGGGTTGTGTAAAATAGAGAGTTATGCTGGGTCTGGCCGCAGTCCTCTTTTCATCAGGAGGCTGTTCCGAAGCCTTTACTATCACAGGAACGGAAATCTGTCTGCCGACCCTGGTTTTCAGGCCTATTACAAGGCGCACCTCCACCTCTCTGGCAGTAACGATGCTGTAGCTGTAGTGTTCTATTTCCATCTCCACTTCAAGGCCCATATCCGCCCTGGCACCCTTTACCTCTATGGACTGTCTGAAAGGTATTTCCCGATATGTGCAGTACACAGGCTGCCCTTCGCTGGAGGCCAGATACAGTACATTGCAGACAGCCACACCTTCTACGACGATGCGGTCATCGTTGATCTCAGCGGAGGAAAGCGTGAGTTTGCCCAGCACGTTGAAAAGTTCGAAAATGTCCGGCGCATCTTCATCGATCTCAATATTTTCTCTGACAGTCAACTGGCTTTCATTCTCGGAAACAAGTTCATCGAGTACCAGATCTTCTTTCTCGATGTCCACTCTTGAATAAGGACTGTACGCATCTTCGACAAGCTTGATTTCTTTCCTGCCGCTGCATTGTGCATATATGTCCAGGACCACGTCACAGTGCAGACGTCTCAATTCCCCGTCCGCATCTTCCTCCGCTTCAAAGAAGGCTTCTCCCGGCGTGATATCGAGGCTGCTGCTGCAGGTCTCATCAATGCCCGGAATATCGATCATCTGTGTAAACGGTATCTCGTGCTCCATAAACTGTATGCTCCGGTTTTCATTGTCACCGATGTATAGGGTGGAAATGTTCAGGTCACCCCTGACAACGATCTTGTCATCGCTGGCCCTGTACTCTCTGCCGGTGATTTTTATATCGTTTCTCAGAATTTCATAGATGGCAGGTTTGCCCACAGGTATATCCAGCGTGTCGCTGATCCTGCAATCCATCTGGCACTGCCCCAGAAATGTATTTACTGTCGCTGCGTTCCTCAGGATCTGGATCCCCTCTGATCCCGTAAAATCTTTCGTTATGTATTGCTCAACTTCTTCCGTGACTTTCCCCGTCAGACTTACTACCGCCTTAACATTGACCTTCCTGCTGTTGAGTATTTCATATTCCATATGCTCTATGTCGCATTTGGCCCTGCATTGCATATCCTGCCTGGTACCGGGCATTTCCATCACATACTGGAACGCAGACGTGGATGTTATGCTTTTCACCGGCTGTTCAGGGTCATCAGAAACATAAAGTATTTTATATCTGACCGAGCCGTTCACGATTACTCTGTCCGCCGCTGTCTCCGCCCCGCTGACCCAGGCATCCCCGTCCAGCAGCAGTATACTCGCAATGTCCGGTTTTGTATCAGGTACGATTATATCGTTCTCGACTATGGTCTGTGTGGAATCCTCACCTATCGTTCTATTAATCCTTACAGGCTCACCAACCAGTTCCAGAGACATTTGAAATCCTCCTTCCGCATGACTAATGCGTTTATCCTCTCTAAATGTATATTGACAGGGCCTCTTAATTATTACAGGAAAATAGACAGGATTCCGGCATGCAGGTTGCTGCTGCGGACTGGATAAACACCTTTTTTGACCAGGCTTCCTGACTGAGGAGCAGGTGTCCTGACTCCAGTCTGCCGTTCCGGCTTCCGGCCAGGCATCCCGGCTCCGGATCAGCCATCCTGACTCCGGACCAACCGTCGTGACTCCAGGCCAGCCGCTCTGGTTCCGGACCAGCCGCCGGGCATCAAAAAAGCCCGATCATCCGATCGGGCCCCAGGCTTTTAGTAGTTGCTTGCTATCTGTCAGCTCACGAGTATTTCCTGGTCGTCCTTGTAAATCACAAGTTCCACTGCTTTTGTCAGGATGTCCGTATAGCTGTAAGAAACTCTTCTTGTCATCTCGTACTCATTTTCAAACCTGATAACGAAGATGCTGGGATATGAGTTTTCTATGATGCCTTCCTTGATAAAAGCCTTTTTCCTGCCTTTATTGGCTTTCAGCTGTACTCTTTTGCCTATGCAGGTTTCAATGTTCTTCTTTATTTGAAAAAGGTCGCTCTTTTCAGCCATCTGATCACCTCGTCTTCTGTTTTAATGATTATATCACAAACCACATAGCTTGTCAAAAAAAAGTATATATTATAACAAGGGGGATTTGCTGATGTCAAGTACTTTTTAAAAATTCATGAATTTTGTCCGGTCTATCCATGGTTTTTGTCAAGGTGCGGTGATGCTCTCCAACCATGCAGTAATACGCCATCAGAGGGGAAGATCCCCTGAGCGCATCCCATTATTTGCCATGCACCAGCGAATTCCTCTCTGACGAGGAGAGTTTCCTGATACAAAAGGAGACATTTCCCGCCCATGGATAAATGCTTCCTGCAAAGGAGCAGTCGCTTTCATTACTCCACTGGTTCAGCCGGAAACCCTTCCCGGTATTTCCCTCTTGTTTGTATGCCGCCTATACCAGTCTTCCCTGTTATCGTATTATTTATTACATCCTCCGCATCCAGAACAGTGTCGATGCTCGCAAAAGCGATTTTCTGACACACTCTGACCGGATCCAGGGCATGTATCAGATCTCTGAACGGGGCGCTGGCGAAATTTGCACCTGCTTTAATTATTTCATTGTACATCGACTGACATGCACCGGCAAAAATGACCAGGCTGTCCATGTCGGAGTTGAACCGCCTCGCTTCCTTCACTGCTTCGATGAAGTATTTCGAAGTCCTGTACGATGAAAGGCTGTTATAGCTGTCCTGTCCTTTTATAAAGCCGTCATGACCGGTCAGCACGAGGATATCCGGCCTGTGCTCCGAAAGGAGCGGGATCACTTTTGCCGGCTGTTCCCTTTCAGGCACGTATTCACCGACCACCTCGATGCCGAGTTTTTTGTATTCAGCGATGCAATGCCCGAGATAATCCTTATCTCCATCCAAATGCAGTACCTTCCCCGGTTTCATTATTCTTCCGGCTTTATCATCTGAGGTGTCTCTATAATATGCTTTTTTTCGCCACCCTCTGCTTCTCGGCACATAATAGCGGTAATACATCATGTCGTTCATCCTGTCTGCCACAGTTCTTTCCGCTTCACGCCAGCTCCTGTCCCTGTATTCCCTGACCTTGCCCTCCGGCTGGAGCTCAAGGTCTGATTCCGGCGCATCGGCCTCTATCCTGTAGCTGATGCCCTTGAGAGTAAGTATCCTCTCACCGTCCTTTTCAGATATGTCCACCACCTTGAAAAACACATCATACCCATAGGATTTTCTGGCGACAATGTCACCGATCTTTATTTCACTCATTGACTCACCTGCCATTCTTCAGCTCATTGTCTGTGATATCCTGTACGGCTGTTCTCACAGGTCTCCTGGTTCATAATATGTAAACCACAGTGAATATGTTAAATAATCATTTTTCACGTTTTGCTGTTGTTTTGGTGCAAATGGAAGAGGTATAATAGAGGGCAGTATAACTCTGAAGGAAAGGTTGGACCCAATGCTCACGGATATAGAGATCGCTCAGAAGTGTAAAATGAAACCGATAACGAAGATAGCCTCAACCCTCGGCATCGATGCAGGCGAACTGGAGCTGTACGGCAATCATAAGGCAAAGCTGTCCGACAGTCTCCGGTACAGGGTCAGGAACAACAAGGACGGAAAGCTGATCCTGGTCACAGCAATAAACCCCACCCCGGCAGGCGAAGGCAAAACGACCGTCACAGTCGGCCTCGGCCAGGCATTATCAGCTATGGGCAAAAAAGCAGCCATCTGTCTCAGGGAGCCTTCTCTGGGCCCCGTAATGGGCATAAAAGGCGGAGCCGCCGGCGGCGGTTATGCACAGATAGTGCCGATGGAGGATATCAACCTGCATTTTACCGGTGACATACATGCTGTCACAGCAGCGAACAATCTGCTGTCCGCTCTCATAGACAACCATATCCAGCAGGGCAACGAACTCGGGATAGACCCCAGGCAGATAGTCTGGAAAAGGGCAATGGATATGAACGACAGGGCACTCAGGAATATAATCGTGGGCCTCGGCGGGAGGACAAACGGGACTCCGAGGGAGGACGGCTTCGTTATAACTGCCGCTTCGGAAATCATGGCTATACTGTGTCTTGCGGAAGACATCACAGATCTGAAAAAACGGCTTGGAAAGATAATCATAGGGTATGATTATTCAGGAGCACCTGTGACAGCGTCTCAGCTCAGGGCAGAAGGTGCCATGGCTCTTTTACTCAAGGATGCGATAAAGCCCAATATAGTCCAGACTCTTGAAAATTCGCCGGCGCTGATGCACGGCGGGCCATTCGCCAACATAGCCCATGGATGCAACAGTATAAGCGCAACAAAGCTGGCGCTGAAGCTGGCTGACTATGTCGTTACAGAAGCAGGCTTCGGAGCGGATCTGGGGGCTGAGAAGTTCTTCGACATCAAATGCAGATACGCCGGCCTTAAGCCTGATGCTGCAATACTCGTGGCAACCGTGCGGGCACTCAGGTACAATGGCGGCGTTCCCAGGGAGAATCTTGCACAGGAAAACCTCGATGCACTTGAAAGAGGATTCCCGAATCTTGAAAAACATATTGAAAACCTGAGAAAATTCGGTGTGCCTGTACTTGTAGCGATCAACCAGTTCAGTTCAGACTCTCAGACAGAATTGGAATACATCAGGAAAAGATGCAGCGACATGGGCATACCCACAGCCTTTGCCCAAGTCTACGCAAAAGGCGGTGAAGGCGGCATAGAACTGGCAGAAAAGCTGCTGGATCTGCTGGATACCGTTCCATCGCAGTTCAGGTTCTTGTATGATGTTAAGGCACCCGTGAAGGAAAAGATAGAAACCATAGCCAGAGAGATCTACGGAGCTTCAGGCGTGACTTACTCGCCATCCGCCGACAGAATGATCAAAAAGCTCAGTGAAATAGGTATGGATGATCTGCCCATATGTGTAGCGAAAACACAATATTCTTTGTCCGATAATCCCCGTATGCTCGGAAGGCCGGAGAATTTTGAAATAAATGTCCGTGAAATCAGATTGTCCGCCGGTGCAGGCTTTATCGTAGCTCTCACAGGCGACATCATGACAATGCCCGGGCTGCCTAAACAGCCGGCCGCCGAACGGATCGATATCAGTGAAGGCGGGACCATCAAAGGGTTGTTCTGAACGATCGCCTCAGCAGTCGTTCAATGCCTTCACGGAAATACACTGCCATAAACCTTCAGGGATATCTTGTCGCAGGTCTCACAGGAATACCCTGTCATAAGCCTTCAGGAATGTTTCCAGAGGCCTGGTTTCATTTATGACCTCCTCAAGCCGGCCCAGGAATATTTTTTCTGACCAGCTGCGTCTGCTGTTGTAATAGCGGTTTGCGACCCTCCAGAATTTCTGAGGGAACTCCAGCATGATCCTTATTATCTCCATCTCACCTGTACTGAGAGGCGATATCCTGCTGTAGGCCTCGCATATCATTGCTGCTTTTGAGATGTCCCAGCCGGACCTGCGCATTTTTCGTCTGATCAGGTTCGCCACGTCATAGGTCCTGAGTTCATAGCAGCAATAATCGAAATTGGTGACGATTACGCTGCCCCCGTCCACCAATATGTTATGGTGAGTATAATCATGGTGGCAAAATGATTTCTCGGCCGCTGCCCTGGCCGTAAGTCCCTCATAATCTGACAGGGATAGCCTATGCAGTGCATTTTCACCCATACTTATGAAATAGTCTGCATGTCGCTGGAATACATGATCAAAGCGCCTCTTCCCCCTTTTCGCCTGTTTCCTCATTTTCCTTATATCATTGAGGCGCTTCGTAAAGTATGCCGGAAGCTTTCCCAGGTCATCCCGTACCTTGCTGCCTTCAGGAGCCCTGTACCCCGCTGACGCCCTGTGCAGATCCGCCAGAGCCTCTGCAGCCTTTTTCACATCCTCATCATCGTCAAAACAGCTCTCACGACATTCTTTATAATCAGTCATGGCATACAGGCAGTCATTATGGCAAAATCCCGGCTCCCCTGACAGAGAGACAATGTACCTGTCTATACCGGTAAAACCGTTACTGGCGAGATGCTCCTTTGCCCCGTGAACGAATTTCAGTCTTTCAGGCGAAAACAGAACCCTTCTGACAAGCTTTCTGCCCGCCGCTGTAACCGCGATAAATGCATCCTTATATGGAAAAATGCTTTTGACATCGATCCCGAAGTATTGCGTTATTTCTCTCTCCAACCCCTGCATAGCGCTCCCTCCGTCTGCTCCCGGCTGCATCGTGATCAGCCCTGTCTCCATGAAACCGATTTGAGATGAATATGGTTCCTGATAGCGCTGCTATATAAACAGTACAATGAATTATATGCCTCAGGAATATTTTATAGAAGACAGCGATAGCGTACACGAGTGATTATTGCCCCGGAAATACTGAACAGAGCGAGCAAAGGAGTGATCCCGGGATCAAAACCAAAAAAAACCGGCGAATGATCGTATAAGAACGACCACCCGCCGGCCACAACCAGCAGTTTCATAGCATACTGCTTATATCACGTTTTTATCGGCACTCAGCCATTGGCAAGCCTCTTGTATGCCTCGTATCTTTCCTTTGCGTCCTTCTCGGCCTGCTCAAACAGGTCTTCAGCTGCCTCAGGGAATGTCCTTGTCAGCGATGAATACCTGACCTCGCCCAATATGAAGTCCTTGTACGATGCAGTCGGCTCTTTGGAATCCAGTATGAACGGATTCTTGCCTTCCTCCTTCAGCGTCGGGTTGTACCTGTACAAGTGCCAGTATCCGGCTTCAACTGCATTCTTTTCTTCAAGCTGCGACTGGCCCATTCCAAGCCTGATCCCGTGGTTTATGCACGGTGAGTAAGCGATTATCAGCGAAGGTCCGTCGTACTTCTCTGCTTCGATCATCGCCTTTATGAGCTGTGACTGGCTGGCTCCCATTGCCACCTGTGCAACATAAACATATCCATAGGACATGGCCATCATGCCGAGATCTTTCTTTTTGGTCCTCTTGCCCGCTGCAGCGAACTGAGCCACGGCTCCGGCCGGAGTAGCCTTGGATGACTGTCCACCGGTATTCGAGTACACCTCGGTGTCGAATACGAGGACATTGATGTCTTCATTGGATGCCAGCACATGGTCAAGACCGCCGAAGCCGATATCATATGCCCATCCGTCACCGCCAAGTATCCAGACGGATTTCTTCACGAGGAACTCGCTGTTTTCAAGGATCTCATCCACCAATGCCTTTGCTTCGCCGCTGGCATTGCCCTTATATGAGTTCAGCGCGTCCTTGAGCTGTGCGGATGCTGCTTTGGAGCCATCGCCGTCATTCATGTTTTCAAGCCAGCCTTCAAGCGCTGCCTTGACATCTGCAGGTATATCCATCTCAAGCAACTTCGCGCAGTTGTCGGCGATCTTGCTCCTGATCTGCTTCACAGCAAGATACATGCCATAGCCGAACTCTGCGTTGTCTTCGAACAGGGAGTTGGCCCAGGATGGTCCGTGACCTTCCTTGTTGGCACAGTAAGGCATTGACGGAGCACTGCCTCCCCAGATCGAGGAACAGCCTGTTGCATTGGCTATCATCATCCTGTCGCCGAACAACTGGGTGATGAGCTTCGCATATGGTGTCTCACCGCAGCCTGCACAAGCTCCTGAGAACTCAAGCAGCGGCTCCTGGAACTGGCTGCCCTTGACCGTGTTCGGTCCCATAGGATTCTTCGGCTTTATGGTCATTGCATATTCCCAGTTCTCTGCCTGCTCGTACTGGGTCTCAAGAGGCTTCATCAACAGAGCCTTCTCCCTGGAAGGACATACATTTGCGCAGCTTCCGCAGCCTGCACAGTCGAGAACGGATACCTGGATCCTGAAGTTGAGTCCCTCCATACCCTTGCCGATGGCCTTCTTTGACTCAAAGCCTTCGGGAGCATTTTTAACCTCTTCCTCATCGAGGAGGAACGGTCTTATAGCGGCATGCGGGCATACATATGCACACTGGTTGCACTGGATACACTTATCCATCTGCCATTCGGGAACGTCGACTGCAATGCCTCTCTTTTCATATCTCGAAGTACCGCAGGGGAATGTACCGTCTTCTCTTCCAACAAATGCACTGACCGGCAGCTTGTCCCCTTCCTGCCTGTTCATAGGCTCGAGTATGTCGCTGATGAACTCAGGCACATCACTGGAGGCTGCAGCTTCATCAACTGCATCTGCCCAGTCTGCCGGGATCTCGATCTTTTTGAGCTCCTGGATACCCCTGTCCACTGCCTGGTAGTTCATGTTGACTATCTTTTCACCTTTTCTGCCATAAGTCTTCTGTATAGCATCCTTCATGTATGTGACGGCATCGTCGAGGGGTATGATATTGGCCAGCTTAAAGAATGCAGCCTGCATTATCATATTGATCCTGCTGCCCAGTCCTATTTCCTTGCCTATCGAAACACCGTCGATGGTGTACAGCTTTATGTTCCTTCTGGCCAGTATGCGCTTCATATCAGCCGGGAGCTTCTCACTCAGCTCTTCTGCTGTCCATCCGCAATTCAGCAGGAATGTTCCGTTTTCCTTAAGGTCGCTTACCATATCATACTTGTCTACGTATGAAGGATTGTGACATGCCACGAAATCCGCCTTGTTTATGAGATATGTGGAGCGGATGGGCTTTTTGCCAAATCTCAGATGCGAGATGGTGACACCGCCGGACTTCTTTGAGTCATAAGCAAAGTAAGCCTGCGCATACATGTCTGTATGGTCGCCGATGATCTTGATCGAGTTCTTGTTGGCCCCAACCGTACCGTCGGATCCCAGACCCCAGAACTTGCAGCTGACAGTACCTTCAGGCACCGTATCCAGCTCTTCTCCTGCAGGGAGCGAAAGGTTTGTAACGTCGTCGACTATACCTATGGTAAAGTGGTTCTTCGGTTCATCAGCCTTAAGATTGTCATATACCGCAACGATCTGTGCAGGCGTCGTATCCTTTGAGCCCAGTCCGTAGCGGCCTGCAACGATAACCGGCGACTTGCCGTTTTCGTACATAGCAGTGCATACGTCCTGATACAGAGGCTCTCCAAGAGCTCCCGGTTCCTTTGTCCTGTCGAGGACTGCTATTTTCTTTGCGGTTTCCGGGATCGCCCTGAGCAGGTGTTTGGCTGAGAACGGTCTGTAGAGGCGTACCTTTACGACACCGACCTTTTCTCCCTTTGCCATAAGGTAATCTATGGTTTCTTCGATGGTTTCACATACAGAGCCCATTGCGACGATGATCCTGTCCGCATCCGGTGCACCGTAGTAGTTGAACAGTCCGTAATTCCTGCCTGTGAGCTCATTTATCCTGTTCATGTATTCCTCAACTATTTCAGGCAAAGCGTCATAGTATACGTTTGAAGCCTCACGGGCCTGGAAGAATATGTCCGGATTCTGCGCCGTGCCCCTTACCGCAGGGCGCTCAGGATTGAGAGCTCTCTTTCTGAACTCACTGACAGCATCATGATCCACCAGCTTAGCCAGGTCATCATATTCGAGAACTTCGATCTTCTGGATCTCATGGGATGTTCTGAATCCATCAAAGAAGTTGATGAAGGGAACTCTGCCCTTTATTGCACTCAAGTGCGCCACGGGAGCAAGATCCATTACCTCCTGCACGCTTCCTTCAGCCAGAAGTGCTGCACCAGTCTGGCGGCATGCCATAACGTCGGAGTGGTCACCGAATATGGACAGTGCATGGCTGGCTACTGCTCTGGCACTCACGTGGAAAACTCCCGGCAAAAGCTCACCGGCGATTTTGTAGATATTCGGTATCATGAGCAGCAATCCCTGAGATGCGGTGAATGTTGTTGTCAAAGCACCTGCTGTCAGGGAACCATGTACTACCCCTGCTGCTCCGGCCTCAGACTGCATTTCAACGACCCTTACCTGCTGGCCGAAAATATTCTTCCTGCCATTGGCTGACCACTCGTCAACAAGCTCAGCCATGACAGACGATGGAGTAATAGGATAGATGCCCGCTACATCGGTAAAAGCGTATGCAACATAAGCCGCAGCGGTATTTCCGTCCATCGTTTTCATGTTTTTACCCATTTTTATCTCCCCTTTACTTTTCCCCTTATATTTCAAGATGCTGATGTAACTTCAACGTCAACTCCGGTCATTTGACAGAAATCCACAGCACAAGATGCTCCGGGGTTAATCATGTATTGCATGGCTCAATATTGTATATTGTATACAAAATTAAACTGCACGTCTGATACTATTTTAACATTCTGAAGGGCTTTTGTGAAGTGCTTTTAACTGATTTTCTAAACGATACCGAACAGGAGCTTTAGAATGACGAGCAGGACGAATCCCGGTATGCCGAGAGTGCCAACTATAAAAGCAGTATAGACGTTGAATGCGATATGGAATCCAAACATTCCGCCTATCCAGTTGGCCAGAAGCAATGCCAGCGCACCGAGCACCGCATTGAGGACCAGCCTCATTACCACTCTCAAAGGTTTCGTGAATACTTTGACCATAACAAGCACCACTATGATGCCCGCCACATAAGCCAGAACAACTCCAAAATCCATTTCCGTATCCCCGTCCGGCGAAGACCTGCTTTCTGTTTCGCGTATATTTATTTATACTTGTACAGTCTGCTTGATATGACTTGTGTTTTCAAAAGTAGTGCGTAAGACCTTTTTCCTTGGCAAGCCTGAGAAAATAGGTATACTTCGATTCGCAGGCCTTCATCCTGTATATGTAGTAATCCACCAGAAGCTCGTCCGTGACCTGCTCGAAGTTGATCCCTGCTGCCAGCCACTCCTCCTTTGCCTGCAAAGCCGCGTCAATTATCTGCAGTTCATCACCGGTCAGTGCGCAATATGCCCTGGATCGCCGGAGCACCGGCTTCCTCAGACTTTTCGCCTTAACACCCTTTTCCGGTCCGTACTTGACCAATTGAGTACCCATCATCTGCACCTTCTTGCAAAAATTACCTTTTGCTATAAGTATAGGCACAGTTCGACGATTATATACTCTTATGCTTCAAATAATCTAATGCGGCATTTGAAGAAATGTATCGGAATTTCCCCCAATCCTGCCACCTGCCTTTGATGTTGTCAAGTGCCCGGACCAGATGACCGAACTCCTCCAGATCCACTTCCTTTATTTCACTTATCTCATCGTCGCTGGCATCAGCAAGCAGCCGACCGCCGACCTCGTCCAGTATGAATATGTACGAATAGAACATGACACTCTCGTTCCTGTACTGGAATCTTATCCTGAGAACACCTGCAAATGCCCGTATCCTGACTTCGAGACCGAGTTCTTCCCTGACCTCCCTGAAGACGGCATCTGCCACATCTTCATCAGAGCCGATCCCGCCTGTGGGGATCCTGTAGATGTTTTCAGGATAGTCGCTGCGCCTGGTCATGATGACCCTCCCGTCAGGTCTTATGACACAGAACACAACCTCACCTCTCCTGTCGTATCTGACGGCATTCCTTATCCTGTTAAAGTAGCCGGGTCTGGCATACCTTATGGTCACATCTCTGATAATACCGTCAGCGCCCAGTCTTTTGCATATATCATTGAATTCAGCCTCATTAAATACATTCATCGGATAGTATCCCCTCAAAATCACAACATAACGTTCATCGCCATACCGTTTTTCTCTATTCCACTCCCTATCTCTTATACTATATCTTTTTTCAATCTATTTCTACACTTGTATTGAAAAATTGCATCTTCAGTAATAAAAATTTAACATATTGCGTTCCTATGAAACAATTGCGATAATAAAAGAGTCTGATATATAGTAATATTATAAGCCTCCGATGAATAACATTCTCAAAGGTGTTGGATATATGAAAACCGAAGTTACAACCAACCTTTCCCCCCAAAAAAAGAGATCGAAACTGATGATCATTCTGCTCGTTTTTACCGCCGTCATGCTGGTTTCAGCAGGCGTGTCCGCATATGTCATCCTTCAGCATGACAGCACGTACAAGGGTGTGCATATAGGAGGGCTCGATGTGTCGGGTATGAGCAGGGAAGAGATGCTCAGCCTTCTGGAAACAAGGTACACTGTCCCTGCCTCCGGTCTCGACGTTACTTTGAAAACGGATCTGGCGGAACTGAAAGCGTCATACCCGGACCTGGGGGTCGTATATGACATTGACGCCGCTGCCGGATGGGCATTTTCCATAGGCCGCAGCGGAACTGTGTTCGATCGCCTGTACGATATCGCCAGGGCCGCCATCAGCGGGATCGTGGTCGATGTGCCTCAGAGCTTTGATGAAAGCAAAATAGACGATTTCGTCAATAAATTCTCTGTCCTGGCTTTCCAGCAGGTCAGGGAAGGCATACTGCTTATTTCCGACGAAAGCGTCGTAATCAGGTCCGGAAGGCATGGGGAGGCTGTCGACAGGGAAGAAGTGAAGTCGCTTGTCATCCAGAACATAAAAGAGGGCCGGGGCGGGGTCATCAGACCCAATGTGATCATAACGGAGACGACCCGGTTCGATGCCGGCGAAGTGTACAACAGGATAATCTCTGACCCGGCAGATGCCTATTATAAAATGGAAAACGGCACCTTGGTCCTGGTACCGCATAAAACAGGCAGACAGATCGACAAGGCCGAATTGGAGCAGATAATCAGTGAGCATAATAAAACAGAAAATACGGAGCGCAAGCTGCCAGTTACCTATTCCATGCCTGAAATCACTTCAGATGCGGCTTCTTCGATGCTGTTCAGGGATGAGCTCGCAAGCTACAGCACATCATTCCAGACCAGGACACAGAATGAGAAAAACAGGATGCACAATATAGCTCTGGCGTCCAGCAAATACCACAACTACATACTCATGCCCGACGAGGAGTTTTCCTTCAATGAAGTCGTAGGCTCAAGAAATGCGAAGACAGGCTATAAGACCGCCATGATCTACATAAACGGACGTGTCGAAGAGGGCATGGGTGGAGGGATCTGCCAGGCATCCAGCACACTGTATAATGCCGTGCTGTTGTCAGATCTTGAAGTAGTCGAAAGAAAAAACCATTCCTTCATAGTCAATTATGTGCCTCTGGGACTGGATGCCACAGCATACTATGGTGGTACGGATCTGCGCTTTATCAACAATACAGGCTGGCCCATCAAAATTCTTTCGTGGGTGGAGAAGAATCAGGTCCATGTCGTATTCATGGGGACCTGTACAAACCCGGACAAATCTGTTGTTATCAGTACAAAGACCCTGAGCCGTACACCATACGTGACGAAATATGTGGACGATCCGACGCTTCCTGTGGGGACAGTGAAAAAAAGTCAGTACGGTACCGATGGATTCGTTGTCGAAACATACAAAACAGTCAAGGTCGGCGATAAGGTCATATCTCAGACAAAGCTGCACACAAGCCGCTACAATGCATGCAACGAGGAATTCCTTGTCGGCATACGGCAGCCTGACGGTACTCTCACCCCGGGTCTGGCTGCTCAGATGGCAAATAAGACTGATACAGCAAAACCGGCTGACGCTGATACGCCGGAGACACAGGAGCCATCCGGCAATAAACCGGATACCGCCGCAGCGTCCGACGCCGATCCGGATACAACCGGGGCATCGGACACTGAGCCTGTTGATACCGGGGCTGGCGGAGACGACTCCGATAACCCGGGGGCAACCAATGTCGACCCTGATAATTCGAAAACCCCGGGTGATGATCCGGATATTCAGGAGACATCCGATGGTAGCTCGGATGATACCGGATCATCCGGCGGTACAACAGATCAGTAAACCTGTACGTTGCTGGCTCCGCTGTTTCTGAGGATCTCCGTGACGCGGCTCACCTTATCCTCGTCAGTTTTCATGCTGAATAAAACCTTTCCCTGTCTGATATCGCTTTCATACTGTCTGCTTTCCCTTTCCGGTATCCCAAGGTCGATAAGTCCGCCCACGATTCCGCCGGTGACAGCACCTGAAAGCAGTCCTGCGACAGGGCCGGCGGCGGCGATTATGCCAAGTCCGGGTACGATCATGCTTCCCGCTCCTATCAACAGTCCTGCAAGACCGCCCAGCAGACCTCCTGATATAACACCATCCGAAATATTGTCATTCGGAGCAGAGCGGCCACCCATCCGTGGATTTGCACCGGTCCCTCCGCCCATTGTTACAGGGCCGATGCCAAAACCGGCGTTCCCATCCGCCCCTCCGGCACCGGCTCTGTCTGCTGCTGCCCCGGCATCATAAGGATCCCCGCTGTCTCCCTGTTTTGCAACGATGGAAATATCATCTGTCCGCAGACCCTGTTCCTTGATACGGCGTGCAGCCACTTCGGCATGATCCTGTGTTTCAAAAATACCGACTACGGTTTTTGACATTTGTCATCCTCCTTGTATTCGATTTGTGGAACAACATTGATTAGCATTACTTTTTTGCCTGTGTATTATTCCACGACGGGGGCTGCAGCGAAAATACGCCTGTGTTGAAATGCAATGACATAAACTTTTTGTATCTGAATATGATTTTTTATTGTATAATAGTTTGAAATAGAGATATTCACAAAACAGTATGATAATCAGGGGTGCAAAATGCAATCCAAGGGCAGTGTTCTGATATTCCTGGCAGTACTGGCATTCCCGGTGATCGCGCTGTCAACGAACCACAATATTTTTTTCGGGGTCACAGCGGCACTGATTACACTGGCAGCAGTCAAAAGCATATACACTCTTCTGATGCTCAACAGTTTCCAGCAGCACGAACTGGACGAGGAGTTGGAAAGCGATCTGGAGGAGTTGATCGACATCGATATCAGAAAATTCGGTGACGGCCTGAGTGTTGTCATCAACATGGTCGTTATCGTTTTCATAATCTATTGTGCGTTCTTCCTTGAGACAATCCTGCTGAAAGCTATAGCTTCACTGGCCATAGTGTTTCAGGTGCATTTTATCATCAACAAGGCGAAAAAAGGCAGTGCAGGCTTTGATAAAAACCTGCACAAGCCACAGATATTGCTGTCGAGCATTTCGAATTTAACAGTGGTTTTGTTCACTATACTGAACAAACTGTCAAGACTGAGTTAGAGATCTCAGGAAGCAGTCAGCATGTGCTGTTTCATTTGACAATGAACTTCAGATATGAAGGATATTGCTTCTCTCCGCTTCCCCTGTACACAAGCTCGATCATGTCTCCACCTTCTGAGCTTTCATCTGTCCCGGCCTCTTCAAAACCCATAAGCTTGTACGTGATATACATTACCCTGTTCCTGCCGGTATCGATAAAATCTGCGACCAGCCTCTTGTCTCTCTCAGAAGCCAGCCTGATGACGTGCACCAGAAGTGCGGAACCTATACCCCTCGTCATTACGCGACATGACATCAGCAGAAGCTTTATCCTCAGTTCATCCTCTGTCTCTTCAAGCAGGACCAGCCCTATTTTCCCGTAAGGCCCGAACTTGTCCTTCAATTCAGCAATCAGAAATATGTGGTTTTTCGAAGTGATAAAGTTTCCGAGCTCTTCGAAGCTGTAGGTCACACCTGTTGAATTGAGCTGGTTGGTGCGCACTGTAAGCTCTTCGACCCTCTCAAGATCGCCCTTCATCACAGGAGCCACTGTAAGCTCCATGCCGAGGGTGGCCAGAAACTCCTCGCTGGAACCTTTGAAACTGCTTTCCACATTTTTTCTTTCCAGGTCAGCCTGGTACATTTTCCTGCGCATCCTGGAATCCTCGGTGATGAACCTGGGTATAAACCTTTCCATCTGCAGCAGGTTTTTGTATTCAGCCGCATCAATGGTCATGACCTCAGGCAGCACAAACTTCACTTCTTCCCTCTCCGAGGGCTGATCGTCTATGAACGCGAATGTATCCGTGCTGATATTGAGAGATGCAGCGATCTCCGAAATGGAGTCTGCTTTGCTGCCCCATCCTATCTGCGGGTATATAAAATATTCATCGATACCAAACTCCCGGAGCTTCTCCAGTGCATCCTCCCTGTTGTTCTTGCTGGCGATGGAAAGCAGTATCCCGCGCCTGTCAAGCTCCTTCAGAATATCCGTAATGCCTTCCCTGAGCACTACATCTCCGTCTTCCAGCAGTATCCCGTCCCAAAGCGTGTTGTCCAGATCCCACACCAGGCACTTTATTTTTTTTGACATACCAGTATCACCTTCTGTTCCCCGGACATATCTGCAGCATCATATGTTCAACGTTATGACAGCATATCCTTCCAAACGATGAAACAGCCGCAGTGACCAGCTGTCATCTGCCGGACTGCAAGGATCTCTCCACAACACCCGCTATGCTGTCAATGGTCCTGAAATTCTTTTCACTGATCTCTTTGTTCTTTATCTTTATCTTAAATGTCTCCTCCAGAAACAGTACCATTTCAAGAGCAAACAGCGAGTTGATGTACCCGCCCTTGAACAGATCAGTATCATATGCCAGATCGTCTGCCTTTCCGCGGCTCTTGAAGAATTCCACTATTTTTTCTCTCGTATCCATATCGATCACCCTGCCTGAAAAAATCCAACTATCTCCAAATTGTTTTTCATAAGTTATCTAATACTATCTCATAAAGTATTCACATTTCACAGCATGTTTTCTCAAAACAGCTTTATCATCAGGCCCGCGGCCATGATACGGCCAGGATCCGTATACATCTCCAGTACATTATTTTACCATAGTCCGCCGAAATTTTTCACTTAAATAAACACTCTATGGATACTCCAACAACACTTCCATACCTTTCGACCGATCACTCCGTAATATCCGCCCTGATCCTCTCCACAAGCTCGCTGCCTGAAATATCCTCACCAGCCCTGTACCGTTTCATCGCTCTCAGGCTCTGCGGCAATCCCTTGATAACAGTATTCATGCCTTCCTCGATGGTAAAAGTGATCTTCACTCCCATCTCACCCAGGAGAACTTCGCTCAAAGTTGTATAGAAGCCATTGGGATAGGCATATGCAATGACTTTGGCCTCCGTATTCTCTTCAATCTCCCGCCTCGATCTTTCAAAATCGCTGCGGAAAGCGGAAATGTATTCTTCTTCACTTTCGCCGGCCTTCATAAAGACACCCTGCCGGTAATCCTCGTCCAGTTGCTCGCTGTTGTGCATATCATAGCTGTGGCTCTGTATGTCTATCAGTCCGCTCTGCAGCATTTCCCGCGCTTCTTCGAATGAAAAATGGGGCGTTATCGGCACACCTGTATCCTTGTAGATCTCAGCGCCCACTGACACGCCGATCACATTGATGGTCGCGGCCATATCATATTTTTTCAGAAGCGGATAGGCCAGTTCATAATTGCTGCTGTAGCCGTCATCGAAGGTGATCACCACCGGATTATCCGGCAACTCTTCACCTTTTTCCACATAGGCAGCCAGCTGATGCAGCGTGATGGCATTAAATCCGGCATCCTTCAATGCAGCCAGATGCTCCTCAAATCTTTCGGGAGTAATCACAGAACTGTTGGTCACCTCATCATCGAGATGATGGTACATCAGTATCGGGACCCTGCAGGTATGATCATCTATGTCCGGATACCCTGCTGCCGGCCCAGTGCCTGCGCTGTCGGTTCCTGCAACCGCTCCGCTGAAATATCCAGCCAGATGAGTGTCTATATTATCCTCGTCGACATACCTGCCAAAACCTTCAGGTACATATTTGCTGTCGTCCCCGAATATCCTTGCCAGTGCCATATCGCCGACTGCATTCCTGAAATGGTACGGGTCATAGAAATACCTTGGCTCGAAGCTGACCGAGTTATATCCGGAGAAGTCCCAGTAGGGAGTTATCTGTGACAGACGGGTAAGGAATTCCGCCAGCTGAGCTTTATCGTACATATCCATCTCCGTGTGATATATCGGAGATATGATCAGCATGAAGGAAACGCCCTTCTCATCACACATGTCTCTTATGCTCCGGATCGAATCAAGGCATTCATCCATGGCATCCAGCGACTCCTTCTTCAAAACGGTCCGGAAGGCCGGATATGTTTCAAGATACTGCTTCAGACCGCTGATCCTTTCCACATCCCTGACAGACTTGTCGTACGCACCTGTTTCAGGGATGAACACATCATTTTCATTGACCAGATATTCATCTGATATCCAGGCAGCTATCTTGTCAACAGCATAGGATGGGTTTGCAAAAAGATACTTGCCGTAAAACAGCAGCAGCGATGAGCCGTCCACCTTTGCATGGAGGTTGGCCTTCATATCATCTGCCTCTGTATCATACCTCACAGTTTCCTCAAGACCCATATTCACTACTATGTTTTTGGGCGAATAATTTTCGAGTATATACCTGGCGGTCATCTCGATATCATACATATCACCGCCGTACATCAGCATGTTGTAAAAGCTGGCTCCTCCATAATACTCATTGAGGGCTTCAGTCGAATATGAGCTGGTTTTTGAACAGCCAATTATGTACGAGTCATATTTTTCGTGGTGCCTGTCCAGATACGCGATTTTTGCAACTCTCGGATTTTGCGTCATATCGTAGGCATACCAGTCAAAAAGCACATCCCCGAAAATACCGAAAGGATCCACAAGTGCATTGAATCCGGCTGTCAGTGCACCCACTAAGATAACTGTCGATATGAAAACAGCGATCCATTTTTTGAAGCTCATCGTCATCTCATCCTTAATAAAATCATGCCCGGCATGTGCATCGGCCATCAAAACTGGAAGTACAGGAAATTCGACACCCTTCCCATGAAAAACAGCGACATTGTAAACAGCGCCCCGGCAAACACAGCATGGTACCATCTGGGCCTGGATTCCGAAAACATCTCCCGGGTATTTGGTGCGAAGAAACATATGCACGCACCTGCAATGATCAAAAATATCTCATACAGATTCTGGCTTATGTACATCAGGCCCGAGTTCAGAAATACCCTGAACCCGCTCAGCGCAGGCCTGATGTCGAACATGGATCTGTAAACATTAAACGCCTGCGTCATCCCATTTGCATCGAACAGCACTCTTGTCACAAGGACAAAAAAGAATGTGAGCGCCCATGCCAGCGGGAAAGGCAGCTTTCTCCTTTTCAGCGTCATGATATTGGCCAGGCTCACGAGTATCCCGTTTGCGACACCCCAGAAAACAAAATGCCAGCTGGCACCATGCCACAGACCGGACACGATGAATGTGATCATCGTCGCCAGCACGAGTTTCGGCACTCCGTCTCCGAACCTGAAGATCCTCCTGAATATATAGTCATAGAAGAAGTTGGAGACAGTAATATTCCAACGCCTCCAGAAGTCTGCGAAATTGCGTGCTTTATATGGTGAATTGAAGTTCTCCGGAAGCCTTATATTAAAAAACATTCCCAAACCCAGTGCCATGTCTATATAGCCTGAAAAATCGAAATAGTATGCAAAGGTATATGCAAAAACAGCACCCCAGGCTTCAAAAAAATTGCC
>Ga0209537_1000752_pt1 | contig 39023 bp, 35 predicted proteins | sample BioPla4DNA1_FD_187698 | JGI IMG/M metagenome (GOLD analysis project Ga0209537, IMG submission 187698) | Biogas fermentation microbial communities from Germany - Plant 4 DNA1 (SPAdes) (version 2) | ecosystem: Engineered > Bioreactor > Anaerobic > Digestate | place: Bielefeld, North...
GGATGGGAGCGGGAGGAACTGGAAGGCCATCATTTCAGAGTATTGTTTCCGCCTTCTATCCGCAAGAAAATGGAAAGGCTTTTTGAAAACACCATCAAGAAAGAGAGGATAATCAGCTACGGTCCCAGTTATGTGCAGACGAAAGACGGCCGCAAGCTGCGGATACACTGGAACAATACCCTGCTGATGGACACCGAGCGAAATGTGGCGGGGATTGCTACTATTGGTGAAGATGTAACCGAGCGCTGGCGAGCGGAAAAAGAGCTGCAGAAGAATCTGGAGCAGATGCAGGCACTGCTTGATGGTACGGTGGAGGCCCTGGCAGCCACCGCGGAAAAACGGGATCCTTATACGGCGGGTCACCAACGAAGGGTAGCCGATCTGGCTTGTGCCATAGGCAGGAAAATGGGCATAGACGGCAGTCGGCTGGAAGGATTGCGCACTGCCGGCATCCTGCATGACATCGGCAAGATGTATATACCCACCGAGATATTGTCCAAACCAGGCCGCCTGACAGAAGTGGAGATGCTCCTGGTCAGGACCCACTGCCAGGCGGGTTATGAGATTTTACGCAAGATTCCTTTTACTCACCCGGTCCCGAAGATTCTGCTGCAGCATCATGAACGACTGGACGGCTCGGGGTATCCCCAGGGATTAAGAGGGGGGGAAATACTGCTGGAGGCCCGGATACTGGGGGTAGCGGACGTGGTGGAGGCCATGGCATCGCACCGCCCCTACCGACCGGCCCTGGGAGTGGCCAAAGCCCTGGAAGAAATCTCCGCCAACAGTGGAATCCTGTACGATCCTCAGGTGGTGCAGGTCTGCTGCCGGTTGTTTAGTGAAGAGGGTTTTACATTCGACCCCTAGAGCCTCCAAAGCTTTCCCAGCCCACTCGGGACATGGAATGAGTTATTTGCTAAACAAAGGCGCTGCGGAGCAATCCGGGCGCTTTTTGTCATGGTAAACCATTCCTGGATAGCACCTGGAGTACGAAAAAACCGGTGGAGCCTGAAAGAATGGCTATTTGCCGGGTTCCCCGGGTTGGCGAAACAGGAAGGTTCTGGTTAATCGCGGGTTCCGTGTCTGCTTAGCCGCGCCGGTGGTCTCATGTCCAAAGCTGTTAACAGCCGACCGCTTTGCCCTGTCAGGCCGCCCGGCCAAGGTGGCGGCCCCGACTATGAACAGAAGCGGTCGGTCTGGTATAATCAAATTGCATGTGATCGTATTAGGAGAGGATCCGGATTGATGGAGAAAATCAGGGCTTTACGCGGCCGTGAGGCCAAAATTCTGGGACACGAGGATTTCTTTGAATCCGCCGTGACCATCCCGGTGCTGGAGCATCAAGGAGAGGCCTGTGTAATATTGGAAGAGAGAACTTCATGGTTGAAAAAAAACCCGGGAGAGATATCTTTCCCCGGAGGGAGAATCGAGCAGGGAGATGGCAGCGCACTGGAGGCAGCCATCAGGGAAACCTGCGAGGAACTGGGCCTTAATCGTCAGGACTTGGAATATGTAGGTCCGCTTGACATCCTTTTAACACCCTTCAACGTGCTGATTTACCCGTTTGTCTGCCAGGTAAGAAAGAATGCGGTGATAAAACCGAACTCCAGTGAATGCAAGTCATTACTTTATGTCCCCCTTGCTTATCTTCTGGAGACTGAGCCTATTACCAGCGAGGTGGCGGTAAAACTGGTACCGTCCGCCGATTATCCCTATGAGCTGATTCCCGGAGGAAAAGATTACCCCTGGCGGGACGGCACCTACGCTCAGTTTTTTTATGTCTGGCAGGGTCACGTTATCTGGGGGCTGACTGCCCGCATCCTCGAGCATTTCCTCAGCCTCTTGAAATAGCGGAATACTACCAGAAGTTGTACAGGACGGCCATAACTGCGATGCCGGTCACCAGAGTATAGAACGGGCTTCTGGTGTAGACGGCTACTAGCAGGGTCGGGATAAATGCCCAGATGTACCGGTTCCCCATGGTAACCGCGATTGTTCCGTCGGGGGCCAGAACGCTTACTGCTACCAGAGCCGCCAGTACCGCCGGTGCGATATATGATAGCCATTCCTTTAACTTCTCGGGGAACTCGAAACGAGAAAGGAGCGCCACCGGCAGGCACCGGGGGATGGCGGTGGCCAGGGCCATACCAACTATTATCAATAATATTTCCGCTCTCATAGCCTGATAATCACTCCTAATGTGGCCGCCGCCAGGGAGGCGATAATTATATTGGACAGGTTGCCCAAAGTAGCCGGGAACAGGTAGGCCACAACCAGGCAGGCCAATGCCGCGGCCCCCGCCACCAAGAGGTGTTTCCTCTCGCTTATTACCAGGACCAGCAGGATCGTGTACATGGCCGGTAAGGCAAAGTTAAGCCCCAGTTGTTCGGTACTGGTAATGATGCTCCCCAGACTCGCTCCCAGGAAACTGCTCCCCACCCATGACAGATAGGAACTGACATTGAGTCCCGCCAGATAGGGTATGGTTGCCGGGTTTTCCTTGAGATGGACCGCTGCGACCGCATAGGTCTCATCGGTCAGTCCCAACATGAGCGCCGAAGCCGCACCGGTGGGCAGGACCTTAAGCTGCGGCACCAGTGAGGTTGAGAACAGAAAATACCTGAGGTTGACCAGCAGGTTGGCCATTATTATGGTCAGCATCGAGCCGCCGGCGGCGATAATGCCGATTGCTATATACTGCCCGGCTCCGGTAAACACCAGGGCGGACATCAATGTGGTTTCAGCTACTGACAGACCCGCCTCAACAGCCAGGACTCCAAAAGCCAGGCCCAGGGGTATATAGGCCAGCATAACCGGGACTGCTTGTCTAATACCGGTTATCAGTTGGTCCCGCATAACGTATCACACCCTTAAAATAATGACTGTATAACATATCGCGCTCCTGAAAACTAAGATGGACTGGAGCCTCATCAGCACAGCACCTCACATGGGATCAACCTTGTTCTCTTTCTTCCCGAGAAACGTTTCCGCGGGCCAGGGAACAGAAAATGCCGATGAAGCACAGGGCTGCAAAAACCAGAAACGCCAGGTTGGTACTGGTGATCAGTTGCGGAGCCACCTCCGGGGTAATCTTGGCTCGCCCCAGGTTGGCGGCAAATATAAAGGACACAATCGCCATGCTTAAGGCCTGTCCTACCAGCCGCATTGTTCCCAGGGTCGAAGAGGCAATTCCATAGTCCTTGCGATTTACCGAACTCATCACCGCATTGGTGTTGGGGCTGGCAAACAGGGAAAAACCCATCCCCTGCAGGACCAGTATGCCGGCGATGATCCAGATGTCCGTCTCCCTCTGAATGGCGGCAAGTATAAGCAGCCCCACGGTGGTAACGGCCATACCGGCGCTGGATACCAGTCTGGGCTGCAAGCGGTCCGACAGCCTGCCGGCCATAGGCGAGAGGAGGGCCATTACCAGCGGCTGGATCAGCAGGAGCGTACCGGCCGCCTGTGCGCCGTATCCGCGCACCACCTGAAGGTAGAGGGATAAAAGGTAGCTGATGGAAAAGGTGGCGCTGTAGTTGATTAGAGCCGCCAGATTGGAAAATGCAAACGCGGTGTTGGTGGCCAGCACCCTCACATTCAGGAGCGGGTAGGGGGCTCGGAATTCATGGAAGGCGAATAGTGCCAGCCCTAACACTCCGGCGCCGGTAACAACCGGAGCTGCAGGCACCGTGTACAGACTGGAGGCTCCATAAATCAAGGCAATAAGGCTAACCGCCACCAGTAATGCTCCCAGGGCATCATACCGTTCCTCTCCCACCGGGTGCCGGTCATCGGGCACCCAGGCCTGGGAGGCCCAGATTACGAGAATCGACCACAACCCGACCACATAGAATATGCTCCTCCATCCCAGGTAATGGGTGAGAAAGCCGCCAACAATGGGCCCCGCCGACAATCCCACGTACACCATGGCCGCATTTATTCCCAAAACCCTCCCCCTTTCCTGTGGAGGGAAGGCTGCAGTCAGCAGGGCCATACCGGTGGCAAACATCATGGTGGCTCCCAGACCCTGCAAAATGCGGGCCAGCAATAGTATGTTGAGCGAACTCGACAGTGCGCAGAGGAAAGAGGCGGCCCCGAACACGCCGATTCCGGCCACAAATATTCGCTTGCGGCCATACATATCCGCCAGGCGTCCAAAGGGCAGGAGAAATGCCGCTGAAACCAGGAGAAAGGAGGTTACAATCCAGTTCAGCATTATGGCAGTACCGTTTAGGTCCTGTCCAATCGCGGGAATCGCCAGGTTGATCGAACTGCCCATAAACGGAGTCAGGAAAGCACTTAACGTTGCCACCAACAGGATCCGGTTGCGGGTCTTAATGTTTTCTGCCAAATCGCCTTACCTGCCTATTTATTAGGAAATAAATGTTAAGAATCAATGGTCAGGCCATATCATGTACTCCTTTAATCTACAACAGCGGTAAGCCGAACACAAGCCCGCCGGCCGATTTTCAGGAATACAGCCCCCAACGGACGGTGAACGGTATTGGGACCGGAGCAACCGGTTCTTCACCAAAAAAATCGACAGCAAACTAGATAATTCGCAATTGACAATCGAACACATGTGTAATATCGTTATTACGAAGAGACATATTTATATTACGGGGGTGAGATTGATGTTTGATTTTCTTATGACTCCAGAACAGTTGGCTCTGCGTGATGAAGCCCGGGAGATGGCCAAGTGGGTGCCTCGGCAGTATATATTGGATATGGATGCCGACAAAATCAAATTTCCCAAGGAGTTCCTGCAGGAGTGCGGCCGCCGTAATCTCCTGGGTTTGCGGCTGCCCAAAAAGTACGGGGGACGAGGCTTGGGCTGGGTGGAGGATACCCTGGTGGCCGAGGAGATATGCGTACCCGGTTACGCTTTCGGGTGTGTCTGGGGTGTAGGAGCGGATATCGTTTGTGATGCCATCTGCAACTTTGGTTCGGAAGAAATGAAAGAGAAGTATGTGGTGCCGCTGCTAAAAGGGGAGAAGTTTGCGGCTGAGTGCCTGACCGAGCCCCGCGGCGGTTCCGATTTCTTTGGAGCCACCACCACTGCGGTGGAAGATGGCGACTATTACATACTGAACGGGCAGAAGCGCTTCATCGTCGGTGGCGAGGGAGCCGATTTCTTCCTGGTCTATGCGAAAACTGATCCCCAGGGTCCGCCGCACAAGTCCATGACCTGTTTCATCGTTGACCGCGATGCCGGGGTCAAAGTTGAGTACCTGTACGGGCTCATGGGCTGCCGGGGAGGAGGCACCGCCCGCCTGGTGTTCGAAGATGTGCGGGTGCCCAAATCCAACATCCTGGGGCAGGTCAACGGAGCAGTTGAAGTGTTCTATCCCATGATGATTCCGGAAAGGCTGGGAACCGCCGCCATGACTATCGGGGCGGTTAGACCGGCTCTGGAGATCGCCACTGATTACACCTCGAGGCGCAAGGCCTTCGGCACCAAGATTAAGAACTTCCAGGCGGTCAGCTTCAAAATTGCCGAAGCGGTAACCAAACTTGACACTTCCCGGGCCATGATTTACTGCACAGCCCGGGCGATAGATGCCGGAGTACATCCCAGCCGTGCCCGCCGCATGGTATCGGAGGCCAAGAAATTTGTCACCGAACAGTGTTGGGACGTGGTGAACCTGTGCATGCAGGTAATGGGAGGAATTGGCTACACCGACGTCTATCCCATCGAAAAGATCCTGCGGGATATGAGACTGTCCATGATCTGGGTTGGCACCAACGAGATCATGAGCCTCATAACCCAGCATGAGTGGTACAAGGAGAGACAGAAAGAGATTGCGAACAGCAACAAACGCGACAGCGAGCTCGATTGCGTTAACGCCTTTGCCGAAGACGAAAAGATCTTTGAATAAGGTTGGCCTTAATTAAGGGGTTGTGTAATCAGCCAGGTTCCATACCAGGGTACAGGGCAATAAATTCTATCTGTGATCGTACGGTAGCGGTTGATGCGGCTCCGAAAAGGATTTGTCTTTTGTCAGCGAATGGTCAGTATATGAGGCTTGTGAATAGCGGGTATTGAGCGTCCTGTAAACCAAGACTGGAGGTGTAGGTATGGAAAAGCCCTGGCTTAAACACTACGACCTGGGAGTGCCGGAGAGTTACGATTATCCCTTGGTTCCACTCAACTATATGCTCGAAGAAACTACCAGACGCAATCCGTACAAGACGGCAATGATATATAACGACAACACCATAACGTACCAGGAACTCAACCGTATGGCGGACAGTTTCGCAGCCTCGCTGCTGAAGCTGGGGATAAAGAAAGGGGACCGGGTGATGTTGAGTTTACCCAACGTCCCCGCCACGGTCATCGCCTACTATGGCGTGCTGAAAATGGGCGGCATTATAGTTAACAGCAATCCCTTGTATTCAGAGAATGAACTGGAGGCAATGCTAAACGATTCCGGAGCGGTGGCGGTTGTAACCTTCGATATGGTCTACCCCAAGTTCGCCGCTCTGATGCCCAATACCAGCTTGGAAAAGATTATTGTAGCTCCCTTTGCCGACTTTGTTCCTCCTTCTCCGGAGGTCTTCCTGTTTCGTGACCTGATTAGTGGCAAAGAAAAGCCGCCCGCCATCACGGTTGACCCCAAGGAAGATGTGGCGCTCCTGCAGTACACCGGAGGGACCACGGGAACGCCCAAAGGGGTAATGCTTACTCACTTCAATCTGATTGCAAATGCCACTCAGATTGCGGGCTTTGCACGTACTACGGCGGACGATATCTTCTTTTCCGCCATCCCGTTTTTCCATGTCTATGGGATGACGACTTCGATGAATATTCCGATTATGATGGGTGCCACCTTCATACCCTTTCCCTTCCCCCGGGATTTCGAAGGGATGATCAAAGCCATTGCCAAGTACCGTCCCACCATGTTCTTTGCCGTACCGACCATGTATGCGTCCATCAACAGTTACCCCGGGGTGGAGCAGTATGATCTGACCTCCATCCGCCTCTGTGTCAGCGGAGGTGCACCCCTGCCCGATAATGTCCGAGATACATTTGAGAGGCTGACCGGCTGCAAAATGCGGGAGGCTTTGGGAATGACGGAGGCCACCACCGGCTGCAGCTGCAGTCCCTGCGTTGGCATGAGGAAGGAAGGAGTCGGCATTCCCTTCCCCGACGAGCTGATGGCCACCATTGATGCCGACGGAAATTTCCTGCCCCCGGGTGAACCCGGCGAACTGGTGATCAAGGGGCCCAACGTGATGAAGGGCTACTGGAACAACCCCGAGGCTACTCGCAATGCTTTCGTGGGGGACGGGACCTGGGTCAGGACCGGAGACGTGGTTCAAATGGATGAGGACGGGTACTTCAAGGTTGTGGACCGGCTCAAGGATATGATTATCACCAGCGGGTACAATGTGTATTCACTGGAAGTGGAGAACGTCATCTACATGAATGACAAGGTACTGGAAGCGGCGGTCATCGGTATACCCGACCCCATAAAAGGTGAGGTCATCAAGGCTTTTATTGCCCCCAAAGAGGGCGAGACTATTACCGCCGAGGAGATCATTGCTCTGTGTAAGGAAAAACTGGCGCCGTACAAGGTTCCAAGAGTAGTTCAGTTCCTGAAAGAGCTGCCCAAATCAAGCGTCGGGAAAATACTTAAGACCCAACTGCGCGCCATGTAACCCGGCCGAATATGAGAAATGGGGGGTGGGACCGCCATCCGCGTCCTTAAAGGAGGAACTCTTATTCCGCCGGGGAGGTGGTTTAGAAAACCTGGTGTTATGCTGAAGGCCTTTTGACGCATTGCAAACTGGTGAAAAGGTATTGTTCTTGTACTGTGAGGCAGTTATAAAACGACTGCCGGATAGAGAGAGAAGTTATAAGCTACCTAATTTATTGAAGGAGGAGGTGGAGATGCACCACCGGATGGTGCATCGATAAAATGAACGTTGCGGAATTGATGTACAGGAATGCTCGCAAGCATCCAGACAAAGAAGCCATCGTATTTAAGAATTTGAGGCTAAACTACCGGGAAATCGACGCTCTTTCCAATCGGGTCGCCAACGCCATCATCGATCTCGGCATCCGTAAAGGGGACCGCATCGCCATGATGATGCGCAACTCGGAGAAGTTTGTTGCCGTTTATTTCGGCATTCTGAAGGCCGGGGCGGTAGTGGTTCCCATCAACATCAGCCTGGTTAAATCTGAGGTGCAGTTTATAGTCAACAACTGTGAAGCCAGGATGTTCATCTATGATGAGGTTTTCGCACCGGTACTTGCAGGTATTGAGGCTGAACTGCCCGGTGTGGAGAATTTCGTGGTTGTAGGCGCCGATTCGATACCGGATAAACAGAATTACCACGATCTGATAGCACAGGCTTCTGATCAAATGCCGGCAGTCGAGATCGACGAAAACGACATGTGCTCCATAATTTATACGTCCGGTACAACAGGGACTCCCCGGGGAGCGGTTTTCAATCACCGTGGTATCCTTTACACCGTCTGCAATTCGGGGGCCCTGGGTCACCGTATGACCTATTACACCCGCAACCTGGCCATGATGCCGCTCTTTCATTCCGCGCCCCTGCACCTCTATTTCCTGGGATCAATTTATATGGGCGGAAGTAATGTAATTCTGGAGGCCTTTGATCCTCGGCTCTTCCTGCAGACTATTCAGGATGAAAAGACCACCCACTTCTTCGGTCCGGCCGTGGTATATCTCACCTGCGCCAAGCTGCTGGATGTCAGCCAGTACGACTTGAGTTCCATGGAGATGTTCGTCCTGGGCGGAAGCCCTATTGCCGAAGAAGATATAAACCTGATCCTGGATAAGTTTGGCATCAGGGGGAAGAACAAGCTTCAGCAGGTTTACGGCTTCACCGAGTCCGGACCAACCGGTTTGGCGCTCTTTCCCGAAGAGATCGAGATCAAGACCCGCGGCATCGGCAGAGCCGGGGTGGTCGGCTCCGAGACCATTATCGTGGATCCGGAAGGCAACAAGGTTAAACCCGGGGAAGTAGGAGAGATCGCGGTTCGCGGTGGAGGAATCATGGTCGAGTATTTCAAGGATCCGGAAAAAACAAGAGGGACCATCGTTAACGGATGGGTACGGTCCGGTGACCTGGCTACCTACGATGAGGATGGGTACATATACTTTGTAGACCGGGCCAAGGATATGATTATTTCCGGCGGACAGAACATCTATTCCAAGGAAGTGGAGGATGTCCTGATGAGCCATCCGGCGGTTATGATGACTGCGGTGATAGGAGTCCCCCATCCGGATTGGGGAGAATCGGTTAAGGCGGTAGTCTCGCTGAAACCGGGGCATTCGGTCACTTCCGAGGAGCTCTCGGAGTACTGTGTAGATAAGCTGGCCAAATACAAGCGGCCTAGGTTCATCCAGATCGTAGACGATATCCCCCACAATCCGGCCGGCAAAATCCTGAAGACCGAGGTTAGAAAACTGTACGGTCAGGCCTAAAGTCCGTTAAAAGGTGGACCGGGTTTGCCCGGTCGCCGGTTGATAAACAAGACTAATCCAGGATAAGCCCGCATATCGATAAAAACGGCGGGCTTTATTCTTTCGTCACCAGTTTGAAAAACAGGAATTAAGAAATAATGAGACTATTGCGGGTGCCGCGGTATAATGAAATCAGAACCGTGAGCACATCGGCGGGGGATCAAAGAAATCTCGCGATGGTTCAGGAATGGAGAGATTGACAGATGAAGACAAGAAACACGGGGAGGAGATCTGTTTTCTTATCCAGGAGGAATGTGCTGGTTTTGGCGGGATTACTGCTGACCCTGCCGCTGTTGGTGCTCGGAGGCTGTAGCAGTTCTCCGGCCGAAAGCGATTCCGGGGAGCAAAAACTGGTGATTGCCACCTCGTTTTACCCGATCTACATAATGGTCCGGAATATCACCCTTGATATTCCGGGGGTGGAGGTGGTTAACATAACCGGCACCGTAACCGGTTGTCTCCACGACTACCACCTGACGACCGCTGACCTCAAGCGGCTGCGCCAGGCTGAGATACTGGTGATAAACGGGGCCGGGATGGAGAGCTTTTTGGACCAGGTGATCGAGCAGCAGCCTGACTTGAAGATTGTGGACGCCAGCCGGGGTATATCCCTTATCAGGGATGAACACGGGCATGAGAACGCTCATATTTGGGTCAGCGTATCCCTGGCCATGAAGCAGGTGCAAAACATTGCTGACCAGTTGGCCGAACTCGACGTCAGGAACGGCCCGGCATACCAGGAGAATGCGTCCCGTTACATCAAGGAGCTTGAAAGGCTGAAAGAAGAGATGCGGGAAACAATCGCGCAGTTGCCCAACAAGGATATAATAACCTTTCACGAAGCCTTTCCCTATTTTGCCGACGAATTTGGCCTGAACATTGTGGCCGTGGTGGAGCGAGAGCCGGGTTCCGAGCCCAGCGCAGCGGAACTGGCTGCAACCATCAAGCTTATCCGTCAGTCCGGGGTCAAGGCCATATTTGTGGAGCCGCAGTACTCCACCAAAGCCGCCCGGACCATCGCGCGTGAGACCGGGATCGAGGTCTACACGCTGGACCCGGCGGTGACCGGGGCCGACGATCCCAGAGCCTATATCGAGATCATGAGGAGCAATTTACGGCTATTGGTGGAGGCGCTGAGCTGATATGTATAACCGAGAGAATTGTAATGAAAACTGTGCATTCTGCTGCACCAGGCTGGAAAACTTCGGGGTCAGTATCGGCGGGAATGTAGTTCTGTATGACATAAACCTGCACATTCACTGCGGCGAATTGACCGGGATTATCGGCCCCAACGGTGCCGGTAAAACCACACTGTTAAAAGCGATTGTAGGGGAACTCCCCTTCACTGGAACCATGAGTTTTCTGGATGGCAAGGGATTAAGGACAGGCTGTCCCCTGATCGGGTATGTACCGCAGAGACTTGATTTTGGACCGGGGACGCCCGCCAGTGTACTTGATTTCTGCTCCGCCTGCATCTCCAACATCCCGATATGGCTTGTTCACTCGCCCGGCAACCGTCGACGGGTTAAGGAAAGCCTGGCCCGGGTGCAGGCAGAACACCTTATTAATCGTAGGATTTCCGAGTTATCGGGGGGAGAATTGCAGCGGGTGCTTCTGGCCTGTGCCCTCGACCCCATCCCCAACCTGCTGCTGCTTGATGAACCGGTTACCGGAGTTGACCCCCGGGGCCTTAAGATATTCTACGACATGGTATCCGCTCTGAGGAGGGAGCACGACCTTTCAATAATCATGGTCTCCCACGATCACCAGATGATATCCCAGTATGCCGATCGAATAGTCCTGTTGAATAAGACAGTTTTGGCGGAAGGAACGCCGACGGAAGTGTTTCAAAATCAGTGTTTTGTGAACCTCTTTGGTCAGCAGTGGAACGGGGTATACCACGGCCAGGAGGCGGCTACAGCCATCCATCACCCCGAATAATGAGGTGAATCCATGATTGAAGTATGGTATGCCCTGGTTGACAGCATCTTCCCTTTTGGCTGGGTTGAGTTTGACTTCATGAAGAATGCCCTGCTGGCCGTGCTGCTGGTATCCCCCATCTTTGGCTTTCTAGGCACCATAGTGGTAAACAACAATATGGCTTTCTTTTCCGATGCGATCGGTCATGCCGCCCTGACGGGAATAGCCATCGGTGTCCTTCTGGGACTGGGCGATCCCTTGTGGGCCATGCTTATCTTTGCCGCCGTTTTGGCTATCGGCATTACCTGGACCAGACACAAAACCGGGGCTTCTGTGGACACGGTTATCGGAGTATTCTTTTCTACCACTGTGGCTCTGGGGGTTGTCATCCTGTCGCGCGGCGGGGGGTTTAACCGCTATTCCAACTACCTGATCGGGGACCTGTTGAGCATCTCTCCTCAGGAGTTGACCCTGCTGGTTGTCGCCCTGCTGGTAGTGCTCGTCTTCTGGGGACTGTTTTTCAACCGCCTGTTTCTGGTCAGCGTAAATCCGGCGGTAGCCCGTAGTCGGGGGGTTAATGTATATATTGTCGAGATGCTTTTCTCCATACTTCTGGCTCTAATCGTGACCATATCCATCCAGTGGATCGGTATCCTGATCATAAATGCTCTGCTGATACTGCCGGCGGCTTCGGCCCGCAACCTGGCGGCCAACATGAGATCCTATCATTTCCTGGCGGTGATGATAAGTATTGCAGCCGGGCTGACCGGCCTGTTCCTCTCCTACCAATGGGGTACTGCCACCGGTGCCACCATCGTTTTATGCATTTTCATCCTGTACCTGGGTACCATCGCTTGGAAAACCGTAAGATCTGGGTGGAATAAACACCGGTCTGAAACGGACCGCGTAAAATCGACCACTGACCATAAGGCGGGGTGAGAAGCCTGAAATGGCAGTCCTCGAGCATGACACAACGAAAGGCATAACCAGCCTGCGGGGCCTGATAGGCGGTGACCCGCGGCCGGATTTGAGGACGTATGATTGCCCCACATCAAGCGGGGTTGAGAACCGGCGTAAGATCGGAGTTCCAGAGCCGGACACATTATGTGGGTCAGGAAGGGGGAGTCTCAGACAGAAGATCTCGTCGGGTGGCAATTATGCGGGCTTGACGTGACGGCTGGTCTGTGTTGTATCCTGTGGTAAAGAGTGGTGAACTGGGGAGGAGGGTGATTTTGGTGTTTGATCTGGGGGAACTCCTGAAATATCCGTTTGACGACCAGAAGTGGGTGGAGAAACTCCTGATCGGCAGTGCCTTGAGCTTGATACCCATAATCAACCTTTTTGCTGTCGGGTATACGCTCGAATCGATGCGCGCCGGCATTAGGGGGGAGATGACTCTGCCGGACTGGGAGGACTGGGGAGCAAAATTCGTACAAGGTCTCATTCTGTGTGTGATCAACTTTATCTACATGCTGATTCCAGGGCTGCTCATGCTCCTGGGGGGCGGGGGCATAATAGGCGCGCTAAGGTACGGTGATGTGGGATGGGGAGTAGCGGGAGGATTACTGGCTCTTTTAACCATAGTGGCTGCGCTGGTTCTGGCCTTTGTCCTGCCGATGGCCTTTGCTCATTATGCAGCCGAGGATAAGCTGGGGGCTGCCTTAGAGTTTGGTGAGATATGGAGACGAATCAGAACCGTGTTTGGTCAGTACCTGGTGGCGGTGGTGCTGTTTTGGGTTTTCAGCTCCATATTGGGAATGGTGGGCATGATACCCCTGGTGGGGTGGATAATTACGATCGTTGGGGTTTTTTACCTGGCGGTAGTATTTGCCAACCTCATTGGCCGCCTGTATCGTCAGAGTTAATACCTGGCCGGTATAACAGAATGTTATAAGGTAATTAAGAAGCGGTCTGTTATTATCATCATCGGGCGGCGGTAAACGATAGCTGGTTCGGTGGGGATTGTTGATCAAGCGGGGGGAAGGAGGATGACGCAGTATGGAAGAAATCAATAAAGTATTAGCCAATACTTCGGTCCTGGAAACACTGGGGATTGAGATCACAGAATACACGCCGGAGCGCGTGGTTGCCACCATGCCGGTTACCCCTAAAACCCACCAGCCTCTGGGTATTCTGCACGGTGGGGTTTCGGTGGTTATCGCGGAGACGGTAGCCTCCACGGGCAGCTACCAATTCATAGATCCCACCCGTCAGCAGGCGGTAGGCCTGGAGATCAACGCCAACCATATCCGCAGCAAACGCGACGGGGTAGTAACGGCCATCGGGGTTCCGGTCCATGTGGGACGCTCTACCCTGGTGTGGGATATCAGGATCTATGACGAGCAGGAGAAGCTGGTCTGTATCTCCCGCTGTACCATGGCTGTAGTGGATAATGAACGGCAACCGGGCCGGTAGCGGCGCCCGGCGAAGGGGGACGGCCGGCGAATATATTCGTCATGCGTGGTAACACGCAACCAATCCGGTTTTATCCGGTTTCACGGTTGCCTCCCTTGAGCCGCCGGGTGTTTTTCCTCGCCCGGCAATGTCCTCAGGTTGATTACAAAGTATTCAAACAAGACACTTCTCAGTCGGGCACGACCTGTAGGCTGCTGACACCAAATACAGGAATGGGCGCCGTCAAAAGATGGCTTGCCGGTTCTTCTGCCATGATGAAGATGATACCACCCGTGATCCCGCCGACCTGTCCGCTATTAACCCGGCTAAACCCTAAGCGCCCGGGGATTTTTCAATTTTTCTCAGTTAAAATACTTGATGTCGAAGAATCTCATATGCTGAAATATGCGTTATAATGTAGCTTGAGAGTTTTTAAAGTTCGTGCCATAGGAGGGTTATAATGTACAGGATTCGAAGCAAGAAGGTTCTGGGGCCGGAACTCAAGCTGATGGTGGTTGAGGCTCCAGAAATCGCTGCCAAAGCGCAACCCGGTCAATTCATAATCCTGCGGGAAAACGAGTATGGAGAGCGTATTCCCTTGACCATTGCCGATTTTGACCGCCAGGAAGGAACCATCACCATCATATTCCAGGAGGTTGGCCGTTCTACCCGGGATCTGGGACTGCTGGAAGCCGGAGATTCCATCCTCGACTTTGTCGGCCCCTTGGGCAAGAAATCCGAAATAGAGGATTTCGGCAAGGTGGTATGTGTCGGCGGCGGGGTGGGAGTAGCCCCCGTGTACCCGATTACCAGAGCTCTGTATGAAGCGGGGAACCATGTGATTTCAATAATCGGCGCCCGCAACCGGGAACTTCTCATCCTGGAGGAGGAGATGCGCAAAGTCAGTCACCAGTTGGTGGTGATGACCGATGACGGCTCCTACGGAGAAAAAGGATTTGTTACCGATGCCCTGCGCAGAATTCTCAGCCAGGACAATTATGCCCGGGTAATAGCTATCGGTCCGCTGGTAATGATGAAGGCTGTTTCCGAGGTTACCAAGGAATTCGGGGTCAAGACGATAGTAAGCCTTAATCCTATCATGGTCGACGGGACCGGCATGTGCGGGGCCTGTCGGGTAGAGGTAGGCGGGGAGACCCGGTTTGCATGTGTGGACGGACCCGAATTCGACGGTCATCAGGTGGACTGGAACCTGGCCCAGCAGAGAGCCCGGATGTTCCTGGCTCAGGAGAAAATAGCGGATGAAGCACACGGAGGTGGCTGCAGATGTCAGAAGTAGATGCCAAGAGAAAAGTGAACAAGCAACCAAACAAGCAACCCATGCCCACCCAGGACCCCCAGGTCCGCATCAAAAACTTTTCCGAGGTTGCTCTAGGTTACACCGAGGAGGATGCGGTCATTGAGGCCGAGAGGTGCTTGAGCTGTAAAAAATCTCCCTGCCGCCAGGGTTGCCCGGTGGAGATTGATATTCCGGCGTTTATTGAACGCATTCGGGAGCGAGATTTTGCGGGAGCCATTGCCAAAATAAAGGAGAAGAACAACCTGCCGGCCATCTGCGGCCGGGTATGCCCCCAGGAAGCCCAGTGTGAGAAGTACTGCCTGGTGGGTAAGAAGAAAGAGCCGGTAGCCATTGGCCGTTTGGAAAGGTTTGTAGCCGATTATGAGATGGCCCGCGGTGAGGGAACCATTCAGAAGCCGGCCAGTCCTACCGGTAAAAAGGTGGCCATTGTCGGATCCGGCCCGGCCGGGTTGACTGCAGCCGCCGATCTGTGCATGATGGGGCACGATGTAACCGTATTTGAAGCGCTGCATACCCCCGGTGGGGTCCTGGTATATGGGATCCCGGAATTCAGGCTGCCCAAGGACATTGTCAGACGCGAAATCGCCAACATCGAGAAGATGGGCGTCAAGATCCGCACCAACATGGTGATCGGCAAGGTATTGACGGTAGATGAGCTTCTGCAGTCGGGGTATGATGCGGTCTTCATCGGCACCGGTGCCGGTCTGCCGTATTTCATGAATATCCCCGGTGAAAACTCCAACGGGGTGTATTCGGCCAACGAATTCCTGACCCGTTCCAATTTGATGAAGGCCTACCGTTTTCCGGAATATATTACCCCGATAGTCACCGGAAAGAGGGTAGCAGTTATCGGAGCCGGCAACGTAGCGATGGACGCTGCCCGGACGGCCTTGAGGCTGGGTGCCGAGGAATCATATATTGTTTACCGGCGTTCGGAGAAAGAGATGCCGGCCAGGAAAGAGGAAATCGAACACGCCCATGAGGAAGGGGTTAAATTCCACCTGCTCACCAGTCCGGTAGAGATCCTGGCGGATGAGGAAGGAAAGGTGCGGGGTATGACCTGCCTGCGGTACGAGCTGGGCGAGCCGGATGAAAGCGGCCGCCGCAGCCCGATACCCATCAAGGGCTCCGAGTTCTTTATGGAAGTGGATACGGTGGTAATGGCCATCGGCCAGGGTCCCAATCCCCTGGTACCCGAAACCACCCCGGACCTGGAGCTCAACCGCCGGGGCAATATTGTGGCCGACGAGACCGGGAAGACTTCAAAACCCGGGGTTTTTGCCGGAGGGGACATTGTTACCGGTGCCGCCACCGTGATTCTGGCCATGGGAGCCGGCAAAAAGGCGGCCCGGGCCATCAACGATTACCTGGCAACGCTATAATCCCGGCGGGCTCTGCATATTTTGATTCTGCCATCAGAATGGGCTAAAATAGTATAACCAAAAAAGGAATTGATTGGGGATTATAATGAGCGTTGACAATCTGGTAGAAATCAGCGATCCGTTGTCGCCGGGAGATGAGCCCAAAACAGTCCAGTCGGTGGATAGAGCGCTCAGCATCATCGAAGCCATGGCTGAATACGGGGGTCCCATAAACCTGGGGGACCTGGCGGACAAGGTGGGCCTGAAGCCCAGCACCACCCACCGCCTGTTGAACACCCTCCTGGTGAGGGGCTTTGTGGAACAGGATGAGGACAGCCGCTACAAGCTGTCGCTCAAGCTGTTCTACATCGGCAATGCCGCGGCGGACTCCACGGATCTAAAAGCGGTGGCCGCCCCCTTCATGCAGGAGCTGGTGGACCAGTGCAACGAGACGGTGAATCTGGCGGTCCTTGATAACTTCCAGGTGGTATACATCGATCAGATCGAATCGAATAATATAGTTATAGTAAAGATGTTTGCCCGGGTAGGCAACCGGGGTCCGGCTCACTGTACCGGCTCGGGGAAGGTGCTCCTGGCCGCGCTCGGCCGGGAAGAACTCTCCCACTACCTGGCCACTGCTGAGTTGGAACGGTTCACCCGGGACACCATAACCGACCCCGGACTGCTGGCCAAAGAGCTGGCTCGGGTGGCACGGGAGGGTTACGCCCTGGACCTGGGCGAGCGGGATGAAGATGTCAGGTGTGTGGCCGCCCCCATTAAGACTCACGGCGGTAAAGTAGTGGCGGCCATCAGCGTATCCGGGCCCAGCATGAGAATGACCCCCTCATATATCAGCAACGAACTGATTCCGATCGTGAAGGATGTCGCCCTGCGTCTATCCAGGAAGCTCGGGTATCAGGGAGCTTGACTGATCCCCAACTGAATACCGTCGGTGGACAAGGCGTCCTTGCCCATGATAACTTCATGCGGCAGGGTGCCTTTTTGCTTCGGGAGGCATCCGGCAAGTGAATCTTCTTCCCGGCTACCAATCCGGTGGGCACTTCCTACAGGCGTCCGGTTCCCGGGTACTAGGCATCGGTGTATGGGGCCTCAAGGTTATCGGGTTGTTACTCCCCTGCGGGTTGCCACCATTTACCTAAAGGGGACCGCAACTCCTAGTCGAACCAGTTAAATACACAGAGAGCTAGAGGAAAGGGGGGCAACAGAAAAAGTAAATAAAGGACCAGGTTGAGTTTCTAAAGGCAGGAGGTGCTTATGCTAAAAAGGGTAACCATTTTAGTTTTATGTTTGGCCATGCTTATGGGCATTGGCGTCGCCGCGACACCTCAGGTTTCGGCCAAAAGCAGCAACAAATACATAGAGACGTATTATGCCAATATGCCGGCTTACAAGAAGCATGAGGTTCCCATCGTCAAAGCCTTTTTTGATAATTATAAAGGTACGCTTGGCCAGAAGATGATCAAAAGGGCCATCTGGTATATGGAAAACGGCTACATGGTCTATGGGCACTCCAACTATGCCAGGGACGGCCGGATTGACTGTTCCAACTTCGTTTCCCTGATTTATAAGGACTTCGGATTTGACATTACCACCAGGGCCAGGGATTATGACAAGGTGGGAAGGAAGGTACCCGGAGTCTACTCCCGGTTGCAGCCGGGAAGCTCAAAAAAATGGGAGCTGGTCGGGGTGAACAAGCTGTGGGTCGGCGATATCCTGTTGTTCTGGAACAAGGACTCCAAAGGCAACCGCTACATCAGTCATGTTGCCTTATATATGGGAAAGATCAACGGTAAACCCTGCATAATTCACACGGTGTCCGGCCGCCCTACCGCCATCGGGATAACCAACAGCTTCACCTGGTGGTACGGCGAACACTTTCAGGAGGCCCGGCGGATCTTTCCAGTCAAGAGATACAAAGCTCGCGACCCGATCATACCTGCTCAATACCAGCTCCCACCCCAGAAACCTGTAATATATCCTTAGCACGCCCGTGCCGCAGAGACAAAGTCCCGGGCGCGGCTGCCGGGGCAAGCAGGGGGGATGACCCCCTTGCTTGCTTTATTTTACTCCCTTCGGCTCCATCTGCCTACTATATAATATACGGATACCCGTTGTAATAAAGTTGCAGGTGGAGATATTTGCACCTTTTGGAAGCGGATCGGGGTTGTATCCCATTGAAGCAGTAAGGTGATGGTCAGGGCCGGGCAGCTTCGGGGTGTTTGACCTCGTGGGGCCAAAAAAGTCCCGGCCCGCGGGGGCGGACCGGGATCCGGGAGGAGCTGGTACTAGCATGGGTGCTAGTAACGTCGGCTGGTGATCCTGGTACTCCAATTGTTGCCGCTGTTATTGTCCCAGTTATTGGCTGAATCCTTGAAGCATACGTTAAACATGTCTCCTGGTTCCATCTTGATTTGCGTCACGAACTGCTCGCCCTGTCGGTTCATCTCAATATCCCTGATGTTTGACCATTTTCCGGAGCCATAACCTACATGAGCAAAGACCCGGTCTGCTCCGCTTTTGGCGAGTAGGCCCGAATAGGTTATCGACACGCTATCGCCGGTGGTCGGAGGGAAAGGATCAATCGAAACTCCTCCGTAAAAACTGACTTTGGACAGTAATAACGCCTCCCTTCTATTAAGGTTTAGTGTTATTCTTGCACCGCCGGTTAGCCTTATCCTATTTTTTTATTCCAAACATACCAAACAGAGGGAAGCAGCCGCATGGGGAAAACTGATAGAATGAGCATAAAATGAAACACCATAGGAGAGTCAACAAATGTGGCAATGGATTTCTTTGGCCGGGGCGCTGCTAATACTCGGGGCTTATGCGCTGAACCAGTTCGGGCGGGCTGACCGCGAGGACCTGTTCTACAACCTGATGAATCTTGTCGGATCGGGTATTCTTACGGTTGTGGCCATTCGTGAAGTTCAGGCCGGATTCATACTGCTGGAGGGAGCCTGGGCGTTACTCAGCCTCTATGCCCTGATACGTTTCGGGTTTAAGTTCAAACCCAGGTAAAAACGAAATCCGTCACGGGGATGGCCCCCGTTGACGGAGCATATGCATAAACGCCTTCCGCGGGAAAACGCCATACCGGTGCGTTCAGCCTCGGTGGACGGCCCCGGATGCGGAAACCGCGGCCTGGGAACTGAAGGGTGGCTGAAGCAGACCCCTGACTATGACGGGGGGACCGGCCGGAGGCCTTCGGCGGCAGCCTGTGCGGTTGCCGGCTTTTCCTGAGGATCCTGCCAGCCGGCCATAAGCTGTTCCACCTCCCGGATATAGAGGTCCAGCATTTCCTGCATTACTTCTTCCTTTAATACCCCGTTAAGACATTCCGTCTCAAAGAAACGCTTAGGGAAGCGGAGCTTGCGGAAATCGAAGCCCATCTTCTGTTTGACCATGATCTTGTGGCGATAGATTTCTCGAGCCAACTCCTTCAATTCTTCTTCGCTTTTTTCAATCCCGATGGTGGCCAGAGCTTCGATGATGGTGGGATAATCATAGACTGACCGGGCGAAGAGGCACATAATCAGGCAGTTGGTAATGCAGCGGTTGATTTCTTCCTCGAACATCGCCCTCACGAGGGAAGCCGGATCACTGTACTTCTTGGTCTGGTCCAGCGAGTACCCGGCATTGTCCAGGTGAGAGTGCCGGGCGCCGACGGCTTGTCCCAGAGCCGCCCCGTACCCGGTATGATAGCCGGTCATCTCCGTACGTCCCAGGGTGCAGGCGTAATCCAGCCCGCCCAACTGCTCCGCGGCCGCCTCCGTCCCTTTGCCCAGCAGACGGTAGAGCTCGTTTTTCGGCTGGGCCATATTCCGCAGGACATGCAGGTAGCCCTCGGTATAGCCGAACTCCAAACGGGTACCTAGTTCCTCCTCCCCTACCAGCTGGTTGGCAAAGGCCTCTGTCAGCCAACCCAGCAGCACACCGGCGCTCATGACATCGAATCCCAGGTCTTCCACCGCATCCAGTAGGGTAAGGAAATCCTCCTGGCTGTCCGTACCCAGGAAGCTGCCCAGGGCAAAGACCAGTTCGTGGTCGTAGGCCAGTTGTGAAGTCTCGTATTCATGGCTCTTATCACAAAATGGCCGCCGGTGAGCCGCGATATGGATTGATCCTATGGGGCAACTGCTGCAGGACAGCTTGCGGATCAGCTTCTCCTCAGCAAAGGCTTCTCCTGATATTTCCTGGGCCTTTTCAAAAGTGGCCGACTGCAGGTTGCGGGTGGGAAGGCCTTTCATGGCATTCAGTTTCAGGATGTTTACCGTAGTCCCCAGGTCGTGGTATTTCTCCATCACGTCCGTCTTGGTGACCCGGTCGTGGATCTTCTTATAGAGCTTACGGTAGGCTTTCTGCTGTTCTTTGGGAATGGGGTAATCCCGGTCGCCGAATACCACCAGGGCTTTGAGGTTCTTGCTGCCGAATACGGCTCCCGGTCCCAGGCGACCAAAATGACGGAAGGTATCCACGTTGAGGTTGGCAAAGCGCACCAGGTTTTCACCGGCCGGCCCAATCCTGACTATGGAACGGAAACTGCGTCCCGGTTCCATCTCCCGCAGGTACCTCCCGGTCTCCTCGGTTCCCACCCCCCACAGGGGTTCAGCATTGCGGAACTCGACCCCTTCCGGGCCGATGCTTAAATATACCGGCCGCGGGGAGTCCCCTTTGATGACTATCGCATCGTACCCGGAGTACACCATGGCCAGAGCCAGTCTGCCCCCGGCGTAGCTTTCCCCCAACTCATTGGTTAACGGGGAGCGGAACATACAGACGGTCTTTGTGATCACCGGATATATTGAAGAAAGAGGGCCCACGCAGAAGATCACCGGCTGCCCGCTGTCCAGGGGATCCCGGTCATAAAGGACATTCTCGTCCAGCAACCTTATCCCGACCCCCACGCCACCCAGGAAGCGAAACAGATCGGGCCTCTCCTCAACCTCCCACGACTTACTGGTAAGATCGATAGTCAGAACCCTAATGGTCCCATCAGTTATCATTACACATACCGCCCTTATAATGAATCTCCTCATAGTTTGGGCCTAATTCCCGGCCAATATTCATGGCGGCAGGGCGGTTGGTGCATTAAGGCGTTTAACCCTCGCGGTGCATCAAACACATCAGCCGATCAGGGAGGCAGTCTGATGATGCGGCGATTAACAGTAAATGTCACCGGCAAGAAAGAAACCCACACTGGGGGAGGTGGGTTTTAATTTGGTCTTTAGGGGATGTGAAAGCCGGCTCCAGGCCATTGTCTATCTCTAGCGGCCCGGGGTCATCTTGATTTAAGGGTATTATAACACTTGTGAAAAATAAATCAAGCTTGGCGAACACGCATTTAGCCGCCCCGCCCTTGTTATTTGCTCCAGAGGTCACTTAGTCGGCGACTGGGAGCGAGGCTGTGACGAGCCGTTGCGCATCTTACGGCAGGAGAGAGAACTCGTAACCTTCTGCCTTTAGATCCTTTAGAATCCGGTCCATGGCCTCGGCGTTGCTGGACGATACCGCATGCAGCAGTATTATAGCTCCCGGGTGAACATTGGTCATTACGTGGTTATAGGAATAATCAGCACCTGGCTGGTTATTGACATCCCAGTCCTTAAACGCCATGCTCCAGAATACCGTGGAATAGCCCAGATTCCGGGTCACTGCCAGGGTCCTTTCACTGTACTCCCCACTGGGCGGGCGCAGGTAAGGTGCCATCCGGGTACCGGTCACCCGCTGGAAGGATTCTTCCGTCTTTCTGATCTCGTTTTCTATCTGGGAATCCGATATATCCGGCATACTGGGATGGGTTGAGGTATGGTTGCATACCGCATGACCATCTGCCACCATGCGTTTGATAATATCCGGGTTCTTGTTGATATAGCTTTCCGTCACAAAGAATGAAGCCTTTACCTGATTGTTACGCAGGGTGTCCAGAATCGGTATGGTGTAACCGTTTTCATAGCCGTTGTCAAAGGTGAGGTACACCACCCGGCGTGAGGTATCTCCCACATACATACCCCGATACTTGCTTATCATTTTGGCCTCATTCGGGATCGCCGGCACTTGATGATTGCTGTTGCGGGTAAAGTACCAGCTCATCTTGGCGTTGCTCAAGTTCTTCGTGGGCTCATCCGGCGTCTCAGGCTCCTGGGACGGGGTATCCGGCTCTCCGGGTTCTTCGGGATCCGGTTCCACCGGTTCCTCCGGATTCTGGGTTTCATTCGGCTCTTCCGGCGTATCGATATTCCCAACCGGGGGCTTGGAATGATTGTTGTCCAGCATAGCGGGAACATATTTGGCCCCCAGGAAAATCAAGCCGATCAGTATCACCAGCCCAATGGCTATCAACAGCCCCGGTCGCTTTCTCATGTTATTTCCCCTCCCTCCTGTATATAGCTACACAATTCGACAGAAAGGAGGCCATAACCTCTAAGGACAGGCAGGATAATGATTCCATCGAAATTGACGAAAGAGGCGGCGGTTTGTTAATCTGTTAACGAAATATACGCGATAATGGAATTGAGGGATAGGAGAATGAAAAAAGGCTTTGGCGAATACAGAGGTTCAAGCAACTACATAGTATCCGATGAACTGCGCAATGCTGTGAACATTGCCATAGCCCTGCAAAAACCCCTTTTGATCAAGGGGGAACCGGGCACCGGCAAGACGATGCTGGCTCAGAGTATTGCCGACGGACTGGGCAAAAGGCTTATTGTCTGGAACATCAAGTCTACTACCAAGGCTCAGGAAGGACTTTATGTTTACGACACCGTGCAGAGACTCTATGATAGCCAGTTCGGCGATCATGATGTGAGCAACATCTCACAGTATATCAAACTGGGCAAACTGGGGGAAGCCTTCGTATCCGACGAACAGGTAGTCCTGCTGATAGATGAAATCGACAAGGCTGACCTGGAATTCCCCAATGACCTGTTATGGGAACTCGACCAGATGAATTTTTATATTCCGGAGACCAAGGAGACTATAGTCGCAAAACACCGGCCTATTGTTATCATTACCAGCAATGCGGAAAAGGAGCTCCCGGATGCTTTTCTGCGCCGGTGTATCTTCCATTATATTGCCTTCCCCGATCCGGAAGGTATGAAGGAGATCATCAAGGTCCACTACCCGGACCTGGACAAGAAACTGATGGAACAGTGTTTGGAGGCCTTTTACTGGCTGCGGACCATTCCCGAGCTCCAGAAGAAGCCCAGCACCAGTGAACTCCTGGACTGGTTGCAAGCCCTGGTGATCGGAGGCATCAGCCCGAAACGCATCACGGAGGAGCTTCCCTTCTTAGGGGTACTGCTCAAGAAGAACCAGGATCTGGACGCACTCTTGTGGCACCTTAACAATCGACCGCAGTCGCGGATAGCACACCGGCAGTCCTTCCAGTCGAGATAGGGTGTGATAGGGTGTTTACGGATTTTTATTACATTTTGAAAGCACATGGGGTACCGGTCTCCATGAACGAGTGGTATGCGCTGCTTGATGCCCTGGAGATGGGGTTGGCCGGGTCCAGCCTGACCACTTTTTATCACCTGTGCCGGGCGGTGTTGGTCAAGACCGAGGCTCATTACGACCGCTTCGATCTGGCTTTTGCCCAGTATTTCCACGGAGTAGAGACCCCCGAGGACCTGCCCGAGACCATCTGGGAGTGGCTTGACAAAAACCTCCCTCCCTTGGAGATCACCGAGGAGATGAGGCGCAACCACAAGCAGCTGGACCTGGAGACCCTGAAACAAATGCTGGAGGAGCGTCTGAAGCAGCAGACGGAGGAACATCACGGAGGAAACTACTGGATTGGCACCGGAGGGACCTCCCCCTTTGGCCACTCCGGGTACCATCCTGGAGGCATCCGTATTGGCGGCCAGTCCCAGAACAAGTCGGCGGTCAAAGTGGCCGGAGAGAGGCACTTTCGAGATTTTCGCAACGACACCGTTCTCGACACCCGTCAGTTCCAGATGGCATTGCGCAAACTCCGGCAGTTCAGCACCCGGCTGGAGGGACCCAAGACCGAACTGGATGTCGATGGTACGGTGGAGGCTACCAGCAAGAACGCCGGACGCTTGGAGCTGGTATGGGAGCGGCCGCGTGAGAACGCCATCAAGGTTCTCCTGGTGATGGATTCCGGCGGTTCCATGTTCCCGTACACCCGGCTCTGCAACCAGCTTTTCCAGGCGGCTAAACGCTCCAAGCACTTCAAAGACCTCCAGGTCTACTATTTTCATAACTGCATCTACGATCTGTTGTACCTGGACCCCCGCTGTCGGGTTGGCAATTCAGTGGAGACCAATTATGTCCTCCGCAACCTGGACAGCGATTACCGGGTCCTGCTGGTGGGGGATGCAAGCATGGCGCCGACGGAACTGACCGCCAAAGGCGGGATCATTGACTGGGGACTGTTCAACGAGGAGCCGGGGATTGTATGGATGAAAAGGTTCAAGCAGCACTTTGAAGCATCAGTGTGGCTCAATCCGATTCCCGCCCGCTACTGGGAAATCACACAGGGCGCAGCCACCATCAAGATGCTGCAGGATATATTTCCGATGTTTGAGCTTACGGTCGAGGGGCTCGACATGGCGGTTAAAAAACTCCGAGCGAGAAACTAAGTACAGAAAGAAAACGGAGAGGTCAGCCCTCTGCTTCGTTAAAAGGGGGTACAGGCGATTACTTTGTTTAAGAAAACCTACAATACAAGGAAAGTGCGCCGGTATCACCCCCTGTTGCTGGTGTTCGTGGCCGACCTCATCCTGGCCCTGCTTATCATGGGCATCAACGGCTATAACTGGCAGAATACATCCTCCCGGGTAATGGGGCAGTCGATTAAGGCCCTGGCCCAGGGTTATTTTGGCTCGGGAATTCCTTCCGGACGTGGAAACGAACTGGATCTGAGCGATATCCAGCCCGGGGATATCCTTCTCGGCGGCTATGACGGAGCCACATACGGGAAGTTCACCCACGCCGCCATTTATGAGGGCGAGGGCATTGCCTGGCAAGGCTGGCTGAGCAGCGGGGTAAGTCAGGTGAGTATCGAGAGATTCCGATATTATGACCGCGCTTGCATCCTGCGGGTCAACACCGATTCCGAAAACCGCCGACAGGCGGTGGAGATGGTAGCAGGCTGGGACGGGCAGCTTTTCTTCCCCCTGGCCTTCAAGCCCGGTGACCGCGTATGGAACTGCACCAAGATTATCTGGGAAGCTTACCGCCGCCTCGGGGTAGATCTGGACTCCGGAGATGATCTGTGGATCACACCTGACAATATGTACCGCAGCCCTCGGGTATCGGTAATTGCCCAGAGCGGTGACATCTGAGTTTTTTGTCACGGTATATGACCTTTGATCCCTGATGCAGCTTCCAATAAGGAGAGACGAGATGTTCGGAAACGCCTGTCGACTGCTGATGTTCAACGTGCTTTTTGCAGTTCTGGTCTGGCTCACCACGTACTTCCCGGGGTTGGACCTCCTGGCAGCGGCGGCTTTTTTATACGTTCTTTTCATCTGGAGTCGGCGGATGGCGGGGGACGACATGAGCCCCTCCGGGGTTATGGCAACAGCCTTCCTGGCCCAGCTCCCGGGACTGGTATTCAGCGGCATTGCCCTGTACAGCTGGTGGCGGTACGGCCCCCTCACTTCTTACTTTGATTTTGCCCTGCAGATGTGGCACACCCCATTTTTGCCATTGCTTTCACTCCTGCCACCCATTCGTATCCAGGGTTTTCCACTTTATTTTCTCCTGGGATACATCCTCTCGCCCCTCTATATAATGCTAATGGGCCTGTTTGCACGGACTTACCTGCAGGGTTCCGGGAATAGAGTTAAGATCCATAGGCTATCCTAAAACCAGGACCTGCCATAACCCGGGATGGTATAGGAGGGTGATTTACCGTGAAACTGGAAATTAATCTTCCCCAGCACATATATGAACGGCTGCGGAACGAGAGCGCTTATTCGGGAGAGCCCATGGACAGCATAATTTCGCGCAGCCTGATGCTTTATTTCTCCCAACAGGCAGGGACCGGCTACGGGGAGAACCCGTTTACCATCTTCAGAGAACGGGAAGAATAAAGGTTTTATTGGTAGAAAAAAGGACTGGTTAACGGAGCCAGCAACTGATAAACTGACCGGAGGAAGCAGGGAACGATATCCCGGCGATGAGTTCGGCGGCAGAAGACCGGTTCTTTAACCTGCGGTTCAGGAGGGGAGAACATGAGAAAATGGCTGGTAGGCCTGGTATTGGTGGGCCTGGTAATTGGACTGGCCTGGGCCGGGCAATTTGAAAAGGAAAAGGTGCCCAAGATTGAGCCCCAAGTGGAGGAACCATCCCGCCGGGTATCCCTGATGGCGGTTGGGGACGTCATGCTGGCCCGGAAAGTTGAACGCCTTATGCAGAACCATGGCACCGATTACCCTTTTGTCAGGATTGAAAATAAGCTGCAGGAGGCCGACATCACCTTCGGCAACCTGGAGTCTCCCCTGTCTGATCGAGGTACCCCCCTGCCCGGCAAGGGCATTTGCTTCCGGGCTCGGCCGGAAATGGCGGCCAGGCTCAAGCAAGCCGGGTTTGACGTGCTAAGCGTAGCCAACAACCATTCTCTGGACTACGATACCGACGCCTTTCTAGACACCCTGGACCTCCTTCGCTCCAACCGGATTGAACCGGTGGGAGGAGGGCGCAACATAGATGAAGCTCGCCAGCCGATAATCATCGAAAAGAACGGGCTCAGGATCGGGTTCCTGGCTTATACCATCTTTGCAGACATCTATTATGACCACCGTTACCGCCGGACTTTCCAGGCTACTGAAACCATCAGCGGGGTAGCTCCCTTGGAGCAGGAGCTGATTCTGGAAGATCTGGCTGCGCTGCGCCCTCAGGTGGATGTGGTGATTGTCTCACTCCACTGGGGTACCGAATACAGCAGGTACCCGGATCCCGGCCAGCAGGAGCTGGGGAGAGCCCTGATTGACGGCGGAGCTGATCTGATAATTGGTCATCACCCCCATATCACTCAGGGGTTTGAGAGGTACGGGAACGGTCTTATAGCGTACAGCCTCGGCAATTTTATCTTTGACCAGAATCAGCACCTCTTTACCCGGCAGGGTCTGATACTGGACCTCCAACTAACCGCCGACGGACTGTCGGACCTGAGGGTCTGGCCGGTATTCATCCGGGAGAGCCAGCCTTACGTTATGGAGGGGCAGCAGGCCCGCGAATTTCTCCAGACCGTGCAGGAAAGTACCCGCAGGCTGGGCACCGAATCAACAATAACAGACAACTGCCTGGTGCTGTGATGAAGGTGCGGGAGATCCGCCGATTGTGTGAAAGCCCCAACACTCGGTATGTTTTCCTGGCCTTCAATTAGGGCCAGATGGTTAATATCAGCCCCAGAATGGCATGAATCGAGAAGGCGATAGCACTGGTCCGCTCCAGAGGCCAGATAATAAGGGTGTCTACTTTGACCCTGCCGGAAACGAAGCCCGGCAGGTACCATAGAGTCCTCACCAGATGAAATACCTCAAACCCCATGAATCCCAGGGTGATACCGCGATAGACCAGCAGGTTAAACGTCAACCAGGCGGAAACAAAGTAGGCCGCTTCCAACAATATGGCGATCACCACCACCGGTATCAGAACCCGCCACGGGTTCTCCCGCAAATAATCGAGAGAAGCCGTTGCCTCATGCTGCAGGAGGCTCTCAAACTCCTCTGCCTTCCCGCGGAGAATGTAGAGCAGGTAGGGTGAATATAACATTAGTAATAAGACCGCCAGAACAACAAATAGAATTCGCATCGGTCTATGCTCCAATCCTCGATACTGACAGATGATTGTCCCAAACCAGGACGCAAGCAAAGGGATCCGTGGAAACAGGATAGCAGTTTAGACGGTCGGTTTCAACATTCGAGGAAGGAAAGGGTGAGTTATCTGGTTTCGAAAACCGCAGAAAAGCTTGAAAAGGCTCTGTTAAAAGCCCGTGCCCGGGAGAGGTCGGCCCAGAAAAAAGCTCGGCTCAGCAGGATAATATTCTGGGGCCTGACGGTCGTCCTTGCCGGGGCTGCCTGCCGGGACGTCGCGGCCTTCTTTGCCAGTTCGTCGGGGGTCCGCTTGATGGTGCTCTGGACCCTGCCCGCTGCCTGGTACATCATGAACTCGCGGTTGGCCGCTCGGGCGGCCCAGGATCTGAGTAAGCTCAAAAATACGGCGTTCAGTCGGGCCTATCCCGGTTTCTGCCCCCATGAGAACCCCTGCGGCTGCCGCGAGGAGTTCTTCGACAAGTTGGAGAGACATGGCATTGATCTCTACCTTAAGTAGACGAAATATCTTATCTTCCGCTCGAAAACCAAACTATTCACTCCTACTAACCAACCCATACTCTGTCCCAATACCAAAAATTTACTAGACCAAAAGTCCTATGAAAAAAATATTGAATAAATGTGAAATTATGGTATAGAATGGATAGGGTCCGTGAGGTCACCTACAACTAAATGACATGATCTATCATAAATCTTACGGAGGACGAATTGAGATGATACGCCGTTCTACTTACATCACAAACAGGATTAAATTTCGCCGCGAATACCGAAAAATCACGGAACTTACCGCGGAGATTAAGCGAACAAAAGCACAGTTGAAAAAGGAGGTCGAGCGAAGAAAAGAAGCGGAAGAGCTGCTGGAAGCCAGTAAACGAGAATGCCTGCGGGTATTTGCAGGCGGGATTGCCCATGACTTTAACAATTTGATGACGGTGGTTCTAGGAAGCATTACCCTTAGCCGAATGCTGATTGATGATGAACATGAGGTGCAAGAGATACTCGATGAGGCTGAAAATGCGGTTAAGCAGGCCCGTTCACTCACCACGCAACTGCTCGCCTTTGCCAGGGGCGGTGATCTGCCTAAATTCAAGCCTGAAGTGGATCGGTCGATAAAGGATGCCTCTGTACTTGCTTTGAACGCCTCTCATGGACAAGCAGCAACGGTTTCCGGTGAGGAATCGATTTTCCAAGTTCATATCCCGACATCCCATGGCCCGGCCACAGCTACCGTTCCCGGCGACAAAGCACCGCACCCAAACAAACAAAGGATCCTGGTCATGGACGACGATAAACAGGTACTAAATACCGTCCACAGTATGCTAACCCTGATGGGTCATGATGTTGTGCTGGCTGCCGACGGAAAGGAGGCCATCAGCATTTACCGGGAAGCCCTGATGGCAGGGAAGGGATTTGCAGCCGTAATCATGGACCTTACTATCCCCGGTGGAATGGGGGGGCTGGAGGCAATGCAGCATTTGTTGGTAATCGATCCCGAGGTAAAGGCCATTGTCAGCAGCGGGTATTCCGATGAAATGGTGATGGAAGATTACCGAAAATGGGGTTTTAAGGGGACAGTGCCCAAGCCCTACACTATCAAGGAACTAAGCGATGTCCTAAACAATATCATCGGGCAATGAAGCTGCGGGACGTCGGAAAAACATCGTCCGTTCCGCGTCCCGCTTTATGAGATTAGTATTTGCTTTTAAGCGGTTTACCCGGTTCATGGTGTCCGGCCCGTACTTACCCTATTGGCTTACGTCACCCGGCGGGAACCTGATTTGGCATACTGTTGATTCATTCTGTATCATGATTGCTGCCCTTTAGCTCCCGCTCCAGATTTTCGATATTCTGCAGAGCAATTTCCGTCTTGATCGAGGTTAAAATCATACTCATTTCACCGGCTGCATCGATCAGGTCGGTTAAGGAGTGTTCCATCTGATTGAGTGTCCGGCGCTCAATTTTGGTCAGGGAATAGCTTAGTCGGTACCAGATTTCCAGAGCCTTATTTGCTTCTTCCTGTGCACTGGCCCAGGAGCCCTGTTCAGCCTGCAGACGGGCCTCGGTCACATGGTAGCGGACCCGCTCCAGATTAGGCGGGATCTTGGTTTTAAACCGGGCCGCCACTTCAATATAGTATCGATAAACCTGGTTGGCCGCCAACTGAGCCTCCAGGGCCTGTCGACCTTCCACCGCCCGGGTCAGGCGGGCGAGGTTTTCCTCCAACGCCGCCTGGGTGGTGGAGGTCATCCCTTTTGTTATTGCTTCCGGTTCCAAGCTGTTCCAATCTCGGTGCAGGGTGCGCACCAGTTCCATCTCTTCTTTCCACTCTTTGCCGCCGGCTGCTGTCTGCCGATTCTGCACTCCCGATTCACCCTGCGGTTTCTCGGATTCCTTGCCTCCTTCAGATTGGCCCTGCTGATGCCCACTTCCCTGTGCAGCCTGTTTTTCATCCTGAACCAGTGCGATTTCCACCTGCGGAGAACGGCGCTTCTCCAGCATGGTTCCCAACTCGGCCAACGTCTTTTTCATCCTTTCCAGCTCTGGCGGCGGTTTCTCGCTTTTCTCCGTCTCGGCCGGTTTCCGCTGAGGAGAATTGCTCCCGCAGCTCAGGCTGCCGAAAGACAAAATGATTACCAGTACAATTGCAGTTAGTCGGCGATAATCAATTCGCATACACATCACCCAGGTTTAGTATTCCCGGCTCGGAGCAAAAGCTTGCCTTATATAACAGGATTGCTGCCATATGCAAATCATCTCGCTATCCAATAGCACAGCAAATTGAGAGGTGAAACAAATTGCATGATTTGAACCGTGTATCTCCAAAAACAACCATATGGTAACAATCTGACAGCGTCTTAAAGGGGCGACATGTGATAAGTAAATGGCACAAGTTGTCTTTTTATTATATAATTTAGAAGAAACAATCAACTCAGTAATTTCTCACATTTCCCGTCCAAATGCCGGCCCAGGCGCAAGATTGCGGCAGACAAATTGCAGTAGAACCAGATTGGACAATTATCGAACAAGTAATAATCAAGGAAAGGTGGTTGTACAGTTGGAAATCAAGGCATGGAACAGGTTTTGGGAGCAGAACTACACCCCAATGTGGTTCAAGGAAGGGTACTTCCACGGCAGAGATCCATTATTCCGGCACGTTTATAACAACTCTCTGCGGTTACGCAAACGTACAGCTGTCAACTTTTATGGTCGCAGGATTACCTGGGACGAGTATAGAGACCTGATTCTGAGGGCGGCTGGGGGCCTTAAAAAACTGGGAATCAAAAAGGGCGACCGCGTCTACCTGGGGTTGCAGAACTGTCCTCAGTTCGTGATATCCATGTATGCGGCCCATTGCCTGGGGGCTGTAGTGGTTGCCATATCCCCGGCCTACAAAGCCGGAGAGGTTAGTTATATGGTTAACGATTCCGGCGCTAAAGTAATGATCATTGAGGAATCGGTCGTACCGGTCTACAAAGGAATTAAAGACAACATACCGTCGGTGGAGCACGTTGTCGTAACCTCACTGGATGAGTACCTGCCTGAAGAACCTTATCCTGCTTTCCCCGAAGATTTGAGATACCGGGGGGTTGACTGCCCGGGTGCCATTGCATGGAAGGATTTCATGAACGCGGAACCGGTGACCGGGTTTGAAGACGTTGATATCAATGACCTGGCAATGCTCCAGTACACCTCAGGCACCACCGGACGGCCCAAGGGAGCCACGCTCACCCACAAGAACCTGGTCAACGGTGCCTGGATTCATGCAACTAATGTCGATTTAACCGTTGACGATGTACAGATTGCCGTTTTGCCCATGTTTCATGTAACTTCCCTGAATGATGTGGTCAACTGCGCCATGTTTGCCGGCAGTGAGCTGGTTATTATGACCAGAGTTGATATTGAGGCCTTCTTGCAGATGGTGGAACGTTATAAGATAACCTACACAGTTATTGCCACCCCGATTGTTATCATGATGGCCGGCCATCCCGCTTTTGGCAAGTATGACATAACCAGTCTCACGAAGCTGGGTATTGGAGGAGCGGCCCTGCCTACCGCTATAGCCAACAAGTACCTGTCCATGGGTATAAGCTTGACCGAGGGTTATGGGATGAGTGAGACATGTGCTACAACGGTGATGAATCCTGTTGATGCCAATATATTTGGCAGCATCGGGATGCCGGTACCCCAAACTGATATCAGAATCGCTGATGTCAACGATTTGAGCCGTGATGTGGAAATTGGTGAGGAAGGTGAACTCTGGGTTAGAAGCGACAGCTGCGGTGTCGGTTACTGGAACAACCCGGAGGCCACTGCGGAGACGTTCCTCCCGGGTGGCTGGGTTCGTACCGGGGACATAGTGAAGATGGATGAGAAAGGCTACCTGTATGTCTGCGGCCGGCTCAAAGAGATGATCAAAGTATCAGCTTACAGTGTCTTCCCGGCAGAGGTTGAGGAATACATGTATGCCCATCCGGCCATTATGGAGTGCTGTGCCATCGGAGTACCGCATGAAACTAAAGGAGAAGAGGTCAAGCTGTTCGTCGTCCTTAATCCCGAATACAAAGGTAAAATCACTGAACAGGAATTGATTGACTGGGCCAAAGGACAGATGGCTCATTACAAGTATCCCCGCCATATCGAATTCCGTGACAGCCTGCCCAAGGGGAACACTGGAAAGGTGCTGCGGAAGGAATTAAAAGAAGAGGAGGCTCTCAAACGGGCAAACGCCTAAACACTGCAGCGTTCATAATATGTTCGTGCGATCCTTCCATCATGATGGGAAGACGGCCTCAACGGGGTGCTTTAAGCACCTCGTTTTTCCCTATTGGCCTTGTTGATTGATTGCATGTTAGACAGTATAATCCAGTTAGCTGCCGAATTTCAGCCGACATCTGCGGCGAATGGTGGTTTACATGTTTTATAAGGAGCAAAACGGAGAGCAGGTATTTGAGATCCTCATGTCAAAATAAAGGATATATGTGGTGCCAGGTGATTATCCTGACACCAATTGTTGTTACATATTAATTCAGGAAGGATCATTACGAATATACCTATCATCATCGCACATTAGGAAGTTTATACAAGGAGTTTGATTAATGTCCATAAAAGAACAATTACTAAGAAAAATTTATCAAAAAGAGATCATCGTTGGTGTTATTGGCCTCGGTTATGTCGGATTACCTTTGGCAGTAGAAAAAGCGAAAGCAGGTTATAAAACTATTGGTTTTGACATACAGGCCCACAAAGTAGAAATGGTCAATCAAGGTATTAATTATATTGGTGATGTAGTGGATTCTGAATTGCGCAATTTAGTAGCTCGCGGAATGCTTTCCGCCACCACTGATTATTCGTTTATCAGAGACGTGGATTTTGTTGCTATCTGTGTACCGACACCACTGGATGCGTATCAGCAGCCCGACATCAGTTATGTGCGCAACAGCGCCATCGAAGTGGCCAAGTACCTGAAAAGAGGCAGCATGGTAGTCCTGGAGTCCACCACGTATCCCGGTACAACCGAGGAACTCCTTCTTCCCATACTGGAAGAGGGCTCCGGACTGAAATGCGGGGAAGACTTCTACCTGGCTTTCTCCCCCGAGCGGGTAGATCCCGGGAACCTCATCTACCAGACCAAAAACACCCCCAAGGTCGTGGGTGGAGTCGGCCGCGATGCCACTGAAGTCATCGCCGCCATGTACCGCAATGTTCTGGAAGGCGAGGTGTTTGAAGCCAGTTCTCCCAAAGTGGCAGAGATGGAGAAAATTCTGGAGAATACATATCGCAACATCAATATTGGACTTATCAACGAGTTGGCCATCCTCTGCCACAAAATGGACATCAACATCTGGGAGGTTATCGAGGCTGCCAAGACCAAGCCCTTCGGCTTCACCCCTTTTTACCCCGGGCCCGGCCTGGGCGGGCACTGTATCCCCCTGGACCCCTACTACCTGTCCTGGAAAGCCCGGGAGTATGGCTTCCATACCTCCATGATCGAAGCTTCCATGATGATCAACGACCGGATGCCCGAGTACACTGTAGAGCGGGCTGGTAAAATCCTGAACCGCTTTAAAAAAGCCTTAAACGGAGCCCAGATTCTCGTTCTAGGAGTAGCCTACAAAGGAGATATTGATGACTACCGGGAAAGCCCGGCTATTAAAGTCATTGAGGAATTCCATAAATATGGTTCCCAGGTCCAGTTCTATGACCCCTATATAAAAGAGTTCACCGAAAGAGGACAAACCATGACCGGATTAGATGAACTTACAGCCGAACAACTAAAGGCAGCGGATCTGGTGGTTATCACCACTGCTCATAGTAATGTAGATTACGACTTCGTCCAACAAAATGCTCGTTTCATCTTCGACACCAAAAACGCCATGAAAGACGTCAAAAACCGGGAAAATATAGAATTACTGTAAGGCGTGAGGAGAGAGGAGAGAAGTTTGAGAAAACATCATAAATTAGCTGCCTGGCAAGAGTCTATAACCCTGGTTAAACTAGTTTATGAATTAACGTCACATTATCCAAAAGAAGAATTGTATGGGATAACCCAGCAAATGCGTAGAGCAGCCATATCAGTATCAAGTAATATCGCCGAAGGTGCCGCTAGAGATAGCTCAACCGAATTTGCCAGGTTTTTAATCATAGCCAGGGCATCATTGAGTGAACTAGAAACACAGATTCTTATAGCTAAAGAGTTAGGTTATTATCATGATAATAAAGTCCTTGAGCAGTTAGATAAAGTCTTTGCTTTAATCGGAGGATTGCTTAAAAAAGTAAGGAGTAAGGTATAAAAATACTTCTCCTCACACCTCACTCCTCCCTCCTCACCAAAAATTACGAAAGGAAGTGACCGAGGACAAAGGTTGAAGAGGAAGAATGGAGACTGTTGATTATGTCTCCTCACCCCTCACGCCTCACCCCTCACTAATATATGAACTATGCAATTATCGGTTGCGGCCGCATTTCCCCCAATCACCTAATGGCCGCCAAAGAAAACAATCTAAACATCGTAGCCCTATGTGATCTGATACCCGCCAATATGGCAGAAAAAATCACTATGTGCGGTTTGTCTGCTGACATAAAACAATACACCGATTATAAACAAATGCTAGAAGAGGAAAAACTTGATCTAGTGGCTATTGCCACCGAAAGCGGCAAACACGCAGCCATTGCCCTGGATTGTATTGAAAAAGGTGTGAACGTTATCATTGAGAAACCAATCGCTTTATCTTTAGAAGATGCGGATGCCATTATTGCTGCTGCAGAGAAGAAGGGTGTAAAGGTTTGCGCCTGCCACCAAAACAGATTCAATAAATCAATTCAGAAAATACGAGAAGCACTAGAACAGGGACGCTTTGGCCGCCTTTTTCACGGGACTGCCCATATTCTCTGGCACCGTGGAAGAGATTACTATGAACAGGCACATTGGAGGGGCACATGGGAGCAGGATGGCGGTGCTTTAATGAACCAATGTATCCATAATATCGATCTTTTACGCTGGATGATGGGTGATGAGGTGACTGAAGTCGTTGCCTATACTGACCGCCTCAATCATGACTATATAGAAGCTGAAGACTTTGGCATCGCCTTGGTTAAATTCAAAAATGGAGCTTATGGCATTATAGAGGGTACCACTAATGTTTATCCCGCCAATCTGGAAGAGACTCTGTATATCTTCGGGGAGAAAGGCACCGTCAAAGCCGGAGGGAAATCGGTGAATATCATTGAAGAATGGATTTTTGCTGACCAAATGGATGACCCAGAAGTTATAAAAGCTCAATTTCATGAAAACCCGCCCAATATCTATGGCTTTGGACATAAACCATTATATGCCGATATGATAGCAGCTATAGAGAATAATCGTCAGCCCTATGTAGACGCTCAAGCGGGAAGAAGAGCTGTGGAATTGGTCTTAGCCATTTATAAATCAGCTTGTACCGGTGAGAGGGTGGTACTACCCTTGGATAAATGCAGTACTCTGGATTTTAAAGGCAGGTTTTCTTAATGGCCGATTATTTTGTGCATGAAAGCAGCTACATAGATGAAAATGTAACCATCGGTGCTGGTACAAAAATCTGGCACTTCTGCCACATCCAAAGCGGAGCAGTAATCGGTAAGAATTGCTCCTTAGGCCAGAATGTAAACGTATCCAATAATGTGATCATTGGCAACAACGTTAAAATTCAAAATAACGTTTCCGTCTATGAAGGAGTAGAAATAGAGGATTATGTGTTTTGCGGGCCTTCTATGGTATTTACCAATGACCCCAATCCTCGAAGCAAATATCCAAAAGGACCAGTAGGGTACCAAAAAACCTTGGTCAAAGAAGGAGCTACGATAGGTGCTAATGCTACTATTGTCTGCGGCCACACCATCGGTAAAAATGCCATGATAGCCGCAGGAGCCGTCGTTACCCAGGACGTTCCCGACCATGCTCTCATGGCCGGAGTCCCAGCAAAACAAATAGGCTGGGTGTGCGAGTGCGGCCAAAAGTTAAACCGGGAGCTGATTTGCGAACACTGCAATCGTAAATATAAACTGGAGAAGTTTGGCTTGGCTCCCATGTGTCATTGCGAGGAGCGTTAGCGACGAAGCAATCGTTTGACCAGCATGTTTGCTGAGCCGATGGGCTGAAAGAAGCCCTATCACCTAACCAGCGGGAAGATAACCCGAGGGCAAGGGCGTCACTGGTAACGGTGGGGTCTGAAGGAAGCCGTAGGGGGAATTCGGAACATAGCGTAAGCGAACCGAGGTTGGCTTACAAGGCGGGTAACCTTGCGATTGGTGGGAAAGCCCAAAAGCTGGATAGCCTTGTGAGTTAGGACGGATGGATTCGGATTCAGGCAGGTAAACTTAACTGGTGAAGCCCTGTATCATCTCACGAAGGTGAGTAAGTCCAAACAAGTTGAGAAACAAGGGAGGAAATAAGTGGTGCAGGGTGGCAGATGAGTCCGTAGTAGTTATTAACCCACAGCCAATGAAAGACTGGTAACAGACTGGAGGAGAAAACTGAGGGGACACTGTACCAGGTTACAGTGAGGTATGGATAGCCAAAAGCGTTCATACTTGCGAAGGGACGAAGGTAAACCGAAATATGCAGCCTTAATGACCAAATGGACTTTGTAAAGGAAAGACAACCGAGGTTGAAATACCAAGGGGAACGGAGGACCAGGGGTGACGAACCTTCAGGACCTTGCGCCCGTCCAGAGCAGAGTATCGCAGTGTATACCCAGTAAGATTGCCATAGAGCTAGAGACGCTGGAGACATTGCAGGAAGGAACTGCCGCAAAGAATACAAGAGGGCATTCAAGGGGCATAGCAAAGATAGGTGAAATGATGAAGAAATGGTATAGCCTAATAGACAAAGTGTATGCCAAAAAGAATCTATACAATTCCTACAAATTAGTCAGGGCCAACAAAGGGGCACCCGGAATAGACAGAGTGACCGTAGAAGCCTATCGCACAAATCTGGAGGAAGAAATAGATAAACTTCATCATGAACTTAAAACCGGAACATACGAACCCCAACCCGTCCTTAGAGTAGAAATACCCAAACCGGACGGCGGCAAACGACCGCTGGGAATACCTACAGTAAGAGACAGGGTAGTCCAACAAGCTCTTCTAAATATTCTGCAGCCCATATTTGAGCCAGAATTTCACCCATCCAGTTACGGTTATCGCCCCAACCGCTCCTGCCAGCAGGCAGTAGCCAAAGCAGAGAGGTTCATGAACAAATACGGGTTAGAGCATGTAGTAGACATGGACTTGTCCAAGTGTTTTGACCGGTTAGACCATGAGCTGATACTAGCAAGCGTTAACCGGAAAGTCAGCGATGGGAGCGTACTCAAGCTAATAAAGAAATTCTTAAAAGCCGGAGTAATGAAAGATGGAGCATATGAGGAAACAGACATTGGAAGCCCGCAAGGCGGCGTAATATCACCCCTTTTAGCCAACATTTATCTGGATTACTTTGACCAGAAGATGAAAGCAAAAGGAATTCGAATAGTACGCTATGCCGACGACATACTAATATTCGCCAAAAGCAACCATAAGGCCAGGAAATACCTGCAGACAGCCACATCGATATTAGAAGATGAACTAAAGTTAGTAGTAAACAAAGACAAGACCCACCTAACCAGCGTGGATAAAGGAGTAGCATTTCTGGGATTTGTGATACGACCCAACGGTGTAGTGAGCATACACCTCAAGAGAATAGCAGCATTCAAAGACAAGATAAGGAAAATGACCCCCAGGAACCACGGAATTAACGTAGAAGAAATGGCTAGGAAACTGAACCCAGTGCTACGAGGGTGGGCCAACTATTATCGAATAGCGAACTGCAGGAGCATATTCGCCAAGATTATGGCCTGGATAAGGCGAAGATTAAGAATGAAGCAAATGCGGGAATGGAAGAGCTGCAAACAGCTACACAAAGCATTGCGACGAAGAGGATACAAAGGAGAGTTTCGCAAAATATCCATGACCAGGTGGAGAAATTCAGCCAACTCCCTTGTTAATATGGCACTGCCAAATAGCTGGTTTGATGAGATTGGACTTATAGACATAGGTAAGTACAGGACCGGGACTTTGTCATTCTATTATGAGTGATAAGGTTTACCAGGAGCCGTATACGAGGCCCGTACGTACGGTTCTGTGAGAGGGATGCAGCTGCAGCCAGCTACTGCAGCTGCACCCTACTCGATTC
>Ga0209537_1000753_pt1 | contig 39020 bp, 38 predicted proteins | sample BioPla4DNA1_FD_187698 | JGI IMG/M metagenome (GOLD analysis project Ga0209537, IMG submission 187698) | Biogas fermentation microbial communities from Germany - Plant 4 DNA1 (SPAdes) (version 2) | ecosystem: Engineered > Bioreactor > Anaerobic > Digestate | place: Bielefeld, North...
GTGAGTGATCCATAGTGATTCGCCTTTCTGTGAAATTGTTTCTCGTAAAAACTATTTTACAACAGAAATCGTCACTATGGATTTTTTATTAGTTCAACTTCATTTTACAATTCGCCACCATAATTACTTTATGTCCTAGAGCGGATACAGGAGGTGATAATGCTCGCGCTGGACTTTATTTATGAAAGGAGGACTACATAAGTTATGAACTCAAAATTTGAGGGATATTCTAAAGTAATTAAAACCTATGGAATTCTGATTGTATTTTTTATCGTAGTATTATTTCTGGCACGTGGCGATGTTGAAAGCTTTGGGCCCGTCACCTTGATTCCCGCTGCTTTTCTGTTAGTCTACATCTTCTACACAAAACGTATTTTAGAGTCTTTGATGTTGGGAGGTTTGTTAGGCTTCCTCATGGCTCATAAGGGCGATTTCTTCTCGCCTTTAAGCGAATCGTTCCTGAATATAATGATCAATGAGGATATAGGATGGCTATTCATCGTATGCGGGCTGATGGGCAGTATAATTGCGCTCATCGAAAAAGCAGGCGGCGCTTACGCTTTTGGCGAATGGGTATCCAAACGCGCAAGAACTAAGAGGAGTACTCTCCTGTGGACCTGGATACTGGGTGTGGTTATCTTCATTGATGATTACCTGAACTGTTTAACGGTAGGTGCCTGCATGTCTCCGTTGACAGACAAGCATAAAGTACCCCGTGAGTTCTTGGCCTATATCGTTGACTCTACGGCGGCCCCTGTCTGCGTTCTGATCCCCATATCCACATGGGCTATTTTCATCGGCAGCCTCATGGAGCAACATGGTATGGCTCCTGACGGCCAAGGCGTCGCTTACTTTATTCGTACCATTCCCTTCAATTTCTACGGTTGGTTTGCGGCTCTCATAGTTCCGCTGGTCATATTAGGGATCATTCCTGTGTTCGGGCCTATGAAGAAGGCCGTTATCAGGGCTGAGGAAACCGGAGTGCTGGCTCCTCCGGGATCTGAAAAGATCGACATGAAGGCTGGCGAAAAGTTTGAAGTTCCCGCCAACGCCAAGTTATCAACCTTTTTCTTGCCCATCTTGTTCTTAGTGGCATCGACAATCTACTTTGACATTGACATGCAGATGGGTGTTATCTCTACCTGTGCTTTCATTTTTGTATATTACATTGCAACCGGCGTCATGGGACCGGAAGAATATATGGACCTGCTGATAACGGGTATAAAGAACATGTTGTTCCCCCTGTTCATGGTTGTTTTGGCTTATTTCTTCGCGGACGCCTGCGAGCAGATCGGTTTTATGGATTATGTAATCGGTCTCGGTATGAGATTTATGTCTCCGCAGATGTTGCCGCTGGTAGTATTCATTACCTTTGGTATCACAGAATTTATCATGGGCATCAGCTGGGGTATGTACGTCATCGCTATGCCCATCGTCATCCCGCTGGCAGCTGCTTTGGGAGCTAATCCCTTTATCGCTGTAGGCGCTGTCTGCTCTGCCGGCGTCTGGGGCAGCCATATCTGCTTCTACTCTGATGCTACGATCCTTACCTCCGCTGCTTGCGGCTGCGATAATTTCCGGCACGCTATAACACAGCTGCCTTATGGTGTAGTAGGAATGATACTGTCTGTGATCGCCTTCACTACTGTTGGATTACTGGGGATCTAACGAATGCTTACCGAAAACAGGGCTCGGTATCAATAGTCGGTGTTTTAAGTTAGAATAACCGAAGCGGAGAAATCATTCTCCGCTTCGGTTATAATAAGCATTCGACCAGGCTGAATGGGATGATGAGAAATGAGTGGTTTACAGGAAATTAGAAATACAGTGCAGGCTGTGGCCGAAGCAGTTGCGGCGGCCCTGCACATCGATACTGAGATTGTTGACGAAACGCTGACCATCGTTGCAGGAACAGGTCGTTACATGGAGAAAATAGGGGCTAAGGAAGAGGATGGAGATCTGAAGTCCGGCTACCTCTACAGCGAAGTCCTCAGGACCGGTCGCGCCTATATCATTGAAGATGTAAAGAACCATCCGAACTACGCTCCCAAAGAGAACGAATTGGCTGAGGTCTGCTGTCCTATTATGTATGACGGCAGGGCCATCGGTCTTATGGGACTGGTTGCCTTCACGGAAGAACAGCGCAGTCGCCTTTTGGGGAGCAAGGAAAATCTACTGCTGTTTCTGACAAGGATGGCAGACCTCCTTTCGGCAAAGGTAAGGGAGAATAAGGTTACGGGGCAAATGAAAGCCGTGTTGGATTCCATTCATGAAGGAATCCTGTCTGTGGACAAAGACGGAATCATCGTATCCGCTAACCCTATGGCGGTTAAACTGCTTAAAAAGACCAGAGAATCCCTGGTCGGCTCATCTATATTTTCTATTTGGCCCAACTCGCCTGTCCTAAATGCCATTCGTTTCGGCATCCGATATTATGATCATGAAGAAATCACTCGGATTTCAATGGATCAGATCAATCACTTTATTACAAATATCTGCCCGATTTTTTCCGGTAATGAAAATAACGGAACACAAGAAAGCTCCGTCTCCGGAGCCGTCATCTCTTTCCGTGACATTGCAGATGTGAGGCAGATGGTTTACAACCTTACGGAAATTGAAGAGGCTACATCCTTTCAACATATTGTGGGAAACAGTCCGGCTGCTCAGAGCCTGAGAGAGCAAGGGGAAAGGATATCCGGCTCTCTTTCTACCGTATTGATTACAGGTGAAAGCGGTACGGGAAAAGGGCTTCTGGCAAGAGCTATCCATGCTTCCAGCCCTGTAAAGGACGGCCCATACATTGTAGTAAATTGCGGAGCCATACCCGGAGACTTGCTGGAATCTGAGCTTTTCGGCTATGAAGAGGGGGCATTCACCGGGGCAAGAAAATCCGGCAAAATCGGAAGATTCGAGATGGCCAATAACGGAACGATATTCTTAGATGAGATCGGCGATTTGCCGTTGCACCTTCAGGCCAAACTGCTGCATGTGCTGCAGCAAAGGGAGATACAGAGAGTCGGAGGAACCGAATATATTCCGGTCCAAATCCGTGTCATTGCAGCAACCAACAAAGATCTGGAAGCTATGGTGCGGGACCGGCTTTTCCGTGAAGACCTGTTCTTCCGTCTAAATGTAATTCCTATCTATGTACATCCTCTCCGGGAAAGAAGAGAGGATATCGGAATGCTGCTGGACCTGGCTCTGCAAAAATATAGCAAGCTGATCGGAAAACAGATTACCGGTTTTACTCGTGAGGTCAGGGATATTCTGTTCCGTTATGACTGGCCGGGTAATATTAGGGAGCTTGAGAATGTAGTGGAGTATGCAGTCACCATGGAAACCGGAAGCCTGATAGGGCTGGAGAGTCTTCCCGTTAATTTTCGGGACGGTAAAGATGGCCCGCCGCCTGTTCGCTCTCTAAAAGAGCAGTGTGATGAAGCAGAGAAAAAAATCATCTTGGATTGTCTACGCGTGACGGGATTTACATTAGAAGGTAAGAGGCGTGCGGCTGAGCTGTTGAGAATAAGTGAATCTACATTATATCGAAGGATAAGACATCTTGGTATTCGGCCAGATGATAGTCAATAATGACAAGTATATTCGCAATTTTGAAAAAGTTCAGATTTATTTCGCGAAATTCTTTTTAAAAACAGAATATGAAAAAAGTCGCCAAACCTTGAAATTTAGCCACGTCAAGCACAAGAATTTCAAAGGGATGGTTTTGGAATGCTTTTTGCTTAATAGATACTTCAGATAGTGTATTCGTTTATAGAACCAGACTAAGAGGAGGAGAATACATGGAAACGAGATTGCTGAAAGACAAGGTGGCTTTTGTGACGGGCGTTGCCAGCCCCAACGGGATGGGCTTCGGCACAGCAAAGGCTTTGTCTGAGTGGGGGGCGTCATTAGGAATTTTGGATATTTCCGATAGGGTCTTTCAACGTGAAAAGGAACTGAAAGAAATGGGAATATCCGTGAAAGCTTATCAGGTAGATCTGCAGGATAGGGCCGGCATCAAGGCTGCTGCAGAGGATATGATAGCCACCTACGGGAAAGTTGATATTTTAGCCAATGTAGCGGGGATGGCCTATTACGGTACGGAGGAGATATTTAAAAACGTAGTTGACCTCAGCGAAGAAGAATGGGATTTCAGCATCGGCATCAACTTGAAATCTACATTCAATACGATACAGGCCTTTCTACCGGGTATGATCGAAAGGAAATACGGAAAAATTGTAAACGTTTCTTCCGTTACGGGCCCTCTGGTAGCCAATCCGGGGGAATCGCCTTACTGTGCGGCAAAGGCTGCCATTGTAGGTTTGACCAGAGCTTTGGCCCTGGAAGTGGGCAAGCTGAACATCACAGTCAATGCGGTAGCTCCGGGGTGGATTAAGACCGGAGCCAGCACCGAAAGTGAACTGGCGGGTGGACAGAACACCGGCATGGGAAGACCGGGAACGCCGGAAGAAGTGGCACGTCTGATCCGCTTCCTCTCATCCGACGATTCCAGTTACATAACCGGCCAGGTCATCGTCATTGACGGCGGCAACATCATTCAGGAATACAAGGGTCCCAGTGAACTGTACTATTGATGCGAGAGGACATACGGAAAGACACAGTTGGTTATAAAAGGAGGAAAGACAGGATATGGCCGAAAAAACATTTGTACATCCCTATATCCCCAATTCCGCACCTAACGTAAAGGCGGAAATGATGAAAGCGGTAGGGATAGAGGATCTTGAAGAGCTTTACAGTGTAATCCCGGAACATCTTCGCTTTCGCGGAAAGCTTGATTTGCCGGAACCCATGATGGCGGAATATGAGCTTCGTCGCCATCTGGAGGAAATCCTTGCGAAGAACGTTATTTGTAAAGACTATCTAAGCTTTTTGGGCGGCGGTTGCTGGCAGCACTACGTGCCGGCCGTAGTGGATGAGATTGTCAATCGGGCCGAGTTTGTTACGGCCTATTGCGGCGGAACCTATGCGGATTTAGGCAAGTTTCAGGCTCGTTTTGAATTTTACAGCATGATGGCGGAAATGCTTGATGTGGATGCGGTCAGCGAACCGATCTATGATTGGGGGGCCGCAGCAGGTTTGTCTATTCGCATGGCCTCCCGTCTCACCGGCAAAAATGAAGTGCTGATTCCCAAAAACATCAGTCCGGAAAGGCTGGCCCAGATCCGGACCCTCTGCCAGCCGGAAATCATGCCCAACAGCATCAAGATAACTTTAGTGAACGCGGATCCGAAGACCGGCGGCATGGATATGGAAGATCTGAAAGCAAAGCTTTCGGATAAGATCGCTGCTGTTTATTTCGAAGTACCCAGTTATTTCGGCACCGTGGAGAAAAATGCCGCTACCGTTTCCGAGCTGGCAAAATCCGTGGGAGCGCAGTCAGTGGTGGGCGTGGATCCCATTTCTCTCGGCGTTATCGCGCCTCCGGCTTCCTATGGGGCGGATATCATCTGCGGAGACCTGCAATCCATCGGCATGCACATGCTCTGCGGAGGCGGGCAATCCGGTTTCATAGCCTTCAGGGATGAGCCGGCTTACCTCTCAGAGTGTCCCTTGGCCATTTACACCATTGCGGAGACCGCTGTTGAAGGGCAGTATGCTTATGCAGAGGTACTTCCGGAGCGGACATCTTATGAAGCAAGAGACAAGGCCAAAGACTGGGTAGGCACGGCCTCCGGCCTGTGGACTATCGGAGCTGCCGTATATATGGCTCTCATGGGACCGCAGGGAATGAAGGAAGTCGGGGAAACCATCCTCTACAATTCCAACTATGCGAAGCAGTTGCTCGGAGAAATCCATGGTGTAAAGGTGCTCTTCGATACGACTTTCAAAGAATTTGTCGTCAACTTCGACGGCACCGGCAAAACCGTTGCGGAAATCAACAAGGCCTTAGAGAATCATAAGATTTTCGGTGGTCTCGATCTGAGTAAGGATTTTCCATGGCTTGGAAACAGCGCGCTGTACTGTGTAACGGAAGTGCATATGAAAAAGGATATCGACAGACTGGCATCCGCTCTGAAGGAGGTGCTGAAATAATGAAAGACGTCAAACTCAGGAGATTTCATTCTGCGGCATGGGACGAGCCGCTGATCATGGAAATGGGAACAAAGGGAGAGAGAGGAATCATACCTCCCCAAGCGGCGAAGGAAGTAAAAGAAAAGCTGGGAGCTGCTATGGACCTGCTGCCTGAAAATATGCGGAGGCAAAAGGACATCGATCTTCCCGAAGTTTCTCAGTACCATGTCTTGCAGCACTATCTGAGATTATCCCAGATGACCATGGGCATGGACTTGGGCGCCGATATCGGCGAGGGCACCTGTACCATGAAGTACAGTCCCAAGATGCATGATCAAGTAGTGAATTCAAGCAAATTTGCAGACTTGCATCCCATGCAGCCGGAAGAAACCCTTCAAGGGATTTTGGAAATCGTTTACGGGCTTGAGCAATATCTGAAGCAGATTTCCGGGATGACGAAATTCACCTTCCAGCCAGGAGGAGGCTCCCATGCTACTTATACAAACGCCTGCCTGATGCGGAAATACCATGAAGCCAGAGGAGAACTTGGACAGAGAGACGAAGTCATAACGACGATTTTCTCCCATCCATGTGACGGAGCCACGCCCGCAACAGCAGGGTTTAAAGTCATCACCCTTATGCCTGACGAAAACGGGTATCCGGATCTTGAAGCCCTCAAATCCATCGTTTCAGAGCGGACGGCGGGTATAATGTTTACCAATCCGGAGGACACAGGTATCTTTAACCCGAAAGTGGCGGAGTACGTAAAAGTGGTCCACGATGCGGGAGGACTTTGTTTCTACGATCAGGCTAACGCCAACGGCATCATGGGCATGGCCAGAGCCTTCGATGCGGGCTTTGACGCATGCCACTTCAACCTGCACAAAACATTCTCTTCGCCTCACGGCTGCGAGGGTCCTGCCGCCGGAGCATACGGGGTAAGGGAAGAATTGGCGAAATATTTGCCTGTCCCTACCGTGGAATTCGACGGAACGAAATATTATCTTGACTACGACCGGCCGGAAAGCATCGGAAAGGTCAGAAGCTTCTTCGGCAATTTGCAATGCGTTATCCGGGCTTACGCATGGATTCGCAGCATGGGCGCTGAGGGTATTAAAACGGCGGCTCAGATCTCAGTGCTGAACAACAACTACCTGGATAAACTTCTCCTTAGCATCCACGGGGTGTCCAGACCCTATGCGGAAGGCAAGAGAAGGCTTGAGCAGGCAAGATACAGCCTGGCAAAGGTTAAGGAGGATACGGGGGTCGGTACCGTGGAGATCCGTAATCGTCTGAGCGATTTCGGCGTTCAAGGGTATTGGATGAGCCACCATCCGTGGATCGTTCCCGAACCCTTCACTCCGGAACCTTGCGAGACTTATTCCAAAGAGGATCTGGATTACTGGGCGGCGGCTATGGCCCAGTGCGTGAAGGAAGCCTACGAAGATCCGGAATTCGTGATGAACGCTCCTCATGCCATGGGAAATACAAAGATATTGGACGATTCCATCGTGACAGATCCGGACAGATGGGCTTGTACATATAGAGCATATAAGAAAAAGAGAGCAAAGAAATAATTTGTGCGCTCTACCGATAATACGCATGATAGGAGTATCTCCTCGGAAACCGGAGGCATTTTTATGCGCCCTCACAAAGCCGGCGCGAAAATGCCGTAAGAGGTTGACGGTTTCTGCGGAGATACGTCCTATCATGCTACATGGCCGGCGGAGCATGGTACAACACAGTAATTTAGCACGGGAGGAGAATCTATGCGTAAACTTGGGTTCATCGTCAACCCTTTGGCCGGGATCGGCGGAAGAGTCGGATTAAAAGGAAGCGACGGCAAGGACATCGTTGAAAAAGCCTTTGCCATGGGAGCCGTTCCGGAGGCCCCTTCAAAAGCATCTAAAGCCTTGGAAAGGTTGCAGAATTTAAAAGAAAAATTCCGGCTTCTGACCTACCCTGGCCCCATGGGAGAGGACGTGGCCCGAGAACTTGGTTATGACCCCGTCGTATTGGGTCATCTGGACGGAAATATGACCTCCGCGGCCGATACGGAAAGGGCCGTTAAGGATCTATGGGAAGCGGGAGCAGAGCTGCTCCTTTTTGCGGGAGGCGACGGTACAGCTCGCGATGTATATAACGTGATCGGGAACAGCCTTCCCGTCATAGGCATTCCCGCAGGCGTAAAAATTCACTCGGCCGTCTATGCGGACACGCCCGCTCATGCCGGAGATGCGGCTGCCCTGTTTCTCTCTGGAAGCGGGCGGATACAGATGAGAGAAGCGGAGGTAATGGATATCGACGAAGATGCTTTTCGCCGGGACAGATTATCGGCAAAGCTCTACGGCTATATGACAGTCCCCAACGTGAGGAATCTCATGCAGAGCGCCAAGGCGGGCAGCGTGAGCTCGGAAGGCGAGTCGATGATGTCCATAGCGTCTCACATCGTTACAAATATGGAACCGGGTGTATGTTATTTCGTCGGGCCGGGAACAACGATGCGATGCGTCATGGATCTTTTGGGATTGAAAAACACCCTGTTGGGGGTGGATGCGGTGCTCAACAAACAACTTGTCGGTTCCGATCTCAACGAGGCGGGTCTGCTCAAATTGCTTGATGAAATGGAAAGCAGGGGAATTCCCGTGAAGGTCATTGTCACTGTTATAGGCGGACAGGGTTATCTTTTCGGAAGAGGGAATCAGCAATTGAGCCATAGAGTTCTTCGGAGAGTGGGTAAAGAAAACATAATCGTAGGGGCAACCGAGAGCAAGATGATAGCTCTCGGTGGAAAACCCCTCCTCGTGGATACGGGAGATGCTGAAGTCAATGAAATGCTGTCAGGATATGTGAAGGTGATAACTTCCATGAACCGCCAGATGGTTTATCGGGTCGCATACTGATAAAAATAGAAAGGAAGGAGCGTATGTTTTCGTTAAAAGGCAAGATCGCAGTGGTTACCGGCGGAGGTTCCGGGCTGGGTTTGGCTACCGTTAAGAGATTCGTGGCGGCAGGAGCTGCTGTTGTCATGGCGGATAAGAGAGATTGCAGCCAACTTGCGGAAGAAATCGGATGCACTTTCATACAGACGGATGTAACGAAAGAAGAGCAGGTGGAGCGGCTTATGAAAACCGCCGCGGAGCTCTTTGGCCCTCTAGATATAGTGATCAACAATGCGGGGATCATTATGCCCGAACAGCGTATCGACGATGCCGTGTTAGAGGATTATGAAAAACTGTTTCGTGTAAATGCCCTGGGAGTGCTTTTAGGTATAAAATACGGGGCAAGGAACATGAAGGATGGAGGATCCATCGTAAATACGGCTTCAAACTCGGCGAACGGCGATTTTTCGGGATACGGAGCCTATATCGCTTCCAAATGCGCAGTGGTGGGGATTACCAAAGCAGCGGCCATAGAATATGCGGATCGGGGAATTCGTGTCAACTGTATTTGCCCCAACACCATTGACACCCCCATGGCATATGCTGACGGTTGCGAGACGGAGCTTCAGGTTGTAGGAATCCTGACGCCTCTGGGGCGCATGTGCAAACCTGAGGAAGCGGCAGCGCTGATTCATTTTCTTGTCTCAGACGATTGCAGGTACATAACGGGTGAAGATATTTACATTGACGGCGGCATGAAAGCGGGCCACGGTGACAATAAAATCAGGTTTATTTTGGACGGGTTAATGAAAGAGAAGAATCTTTAACAGGTATTGAAAAAGATAATTTAGGTTCTGGAAAATATTGCTTGCATAAATAGTTTGCCTTATGTTACAATTTAATAAATAATATGCTGGATGACGAATACGGGAGAGGATGCAAAAGCATCGCCGAAGGGTGTAAATGAGTAAAGTTAGCCGCTTTGCCCATGATGATCTCAGGCAAAAGGACCGTATTCCGACAGAACTCTGGAAAGCATTCTATTATGCACCGAAGGGGCAATTTGGATCTTCCAAAGAATCTCTCAGGTTATAGACAGAGCAAAGGCGCAGTGCTTTTGCTCTGTTTTTGTATCCGGTTTTTTCTCCGGATCTAAACATTGAACCGGCAGAGTGCACGAAAGGGGTAAAGCATGATCCTGGTAACAAATAATCCAAAAGTCCAAGGCGATCCGGGCATCAGCTGCGACAAAGAATACATCGAAGGGTCGCTAAAAGATGTGCTAATAGCGGTAAGGGACAGAATTCATAAAGGTCACAAGCTGCTGAGCCATCCTTTATCAGGAAGCTTGAAACCAAATGAAACACCGTATAAATCCATCCTCATCAGCAAAGAGGCGGGCAGCATGGATTGGGATTCTCTACAGATAATAGAAAACAGCATTAAGGTTTGTGAAAAATTTGTGAGATATCCAAAAAAATGTGGGTACAATAATCAGGAGAGGTTGCTTGCCGATTTCAGTGAGGTGGATTACCAACTGATTGTTGCTGCATTGAAAAGCGCAGCGGATAAAGTAGGAGGAGAAATATTATGAAATTGGAATTGGGAAATATCTTTATTCGCGATATCCGTTTTGATTCCGTTTCGAAGGTAGAAAAGGGTATCCTCTTCGTCAATGCGGATGAGCTGAGGGATCATCTCCTGGAAGATGAAAATATTAAATCCGTTTCCCTGGAAATCGCAAGACCCGGTGAGAGTATACGAATATTGCCCGTGAAAGACGTGATAGAACCTCGTGTTAAGGTTCAGGGATCCGGCGGCATCTTCCCCGGAATCCTGTCAAAGGTGAGCACGGTTGGAAGCGGGCGAACCCACGTGTTAAAAGGTGCGGCGGTAGTAACTACAGGTAAAATAGTAGGATTTCAAGAAGGTATAATCGATATGTCAGGTCCCGGAGCGGACTATACGCCTTTTTCCAAGCTGAACAATCTCGTGGTGGTCTGTGAGCCCGTTGATGGACTCAAGCAATACGCCCACGAGAAAGCTGTGAGGCTGGCCGGGCTGAAAGCGGCCGCTTATCTCGGAAAGCTGGCGAAAGACGTAGAACCCGATGAAGTGAAAGTTTACGAAACACCTTCTTTGAAAGAAGGCATTGAGAAATATCCCGACCTTCCGAGAGTTGCATATGTTCAAATGCTTCAAACCCAAGGACTGCTCCATGATACTTACGTTTACGGTCTTGATATGAAGCATTCCCTTCCGACTATGCTTTACCCGACTGAGTTGATGGACGGGGCTGTGGTCAGCGGAAACTGCGTTTCTGCCTGTGACAAGAATACTACTTATCATCATCTGAACAATCCTGTGGTCCATGATCTTTTTGCAAAGCATGGTACGGAGCTGAATTTCGTAGGTGTCATCATCACCAATGAAAATGTATACCTGGCTGATAAGGAGCGGTCTTCAGACTGGTCTGCAAAATTGGCGGAATTTTTTGGAGTGGACGGTGTGATCATTTCCCAGGAAGGTTTCGGAAATCCGGACACCGACCTGATAATGAACTGCAAAAAAATTGAAGCGAAAGGCATCAAGACCGTTATTATCACCGATGAATACGCAGGCAGGGATGGAGCTTCTCAATCCTTAGCCGATGCGGATGCCAGCGCCGATGCGGTAGTGACTGCGGGCAATGCTAACATGCTGGTCAGTTTGCCCCCCATGGAAAAGGTCATCGGTCATCCGGAAGTGGCAAATGTGATAGCGGGCGGCTTCGAAGGAAGTCTGCAGCAGGACGGAACCATTGTGGTTGAGCTGCAGGCCATTACCGGTGCAACCAATGAGCTTGGATTCAACAAGCTTTCCGCCAGATAGGAGGTAGAAGTATGGGAAAGTATAGAGTCGTTCATTATATCAACCAATTTTTCGCCCAGATCGGCGGCGAGGAAAAAGCCGATTACAGACCGGAAGCCAGAGAGGGATTTGTGGGTCCGGGCATGGCATTCAATGCCGCCTTCGGAGACAAGGCCGAAATTGTGGGAACGGTCATCTGCGGCGATTCCTACTTCAACGAGAACCTTGAAGCAGCAACGAAAGAAGTATTGGATCTGATCAAAAGCTTTGAGCCCGATATCGTAATTGCAGGTCCTGCATTCAATGCGGGAAGATACGGAATGGCCTGCGGAACGGTGGCATCCACGGTGGAAAAGGAGTTGGGAATTCCCGCAATAACGGGTATGTATGTGGAGAACCCCGGTGTTGACAGTTTCAAGAAAGATATTTACATCATCTCCACCAAGAGCTCGGCAGCGGGCATGAGAGATGCGGTGAAAACCATGGCTGCTTTGGCTATGAAACTGGCTGCAGGCGAAGAGATAGGAGCTTCGGCGGAGGAAGGATATATTCCCAACGGGATTCGGGTTAACTTCTTCGAGGAAAAGCGGGGATCCGAGCGAGCGGTGGACATGCTTCTCGCCAAAATGGCGGGGAAACCCTATACGACTGAGTTCCCCATGCCAGACTTTGATCGGGTAGAGCCAAGGCCTGCGGTTAAAGACATTACGAAAGCCACCATCGCATTGGTTACATCGGGAGGAATTGTACCTAAAGGAAACCCGGATCATATAGAATCCTCAAGCGCATCCAAATATGGCAAGTACGACATTGAAGGCGTTTTTGATCTGACGGAAAGCACATACGAGACCGCTCACGGCGGTTATGATCCGGTGGCGGCAAATCAGGATGCGGACAGGGTGCTGCCCGTGGATATCCTGAGGGAATACGAGAAGGCCGGGAAAATAGGCAAATTGCACAGATATTTCTACAGCACAACGGGAAACGGTACGGCTGTAGCCAGCGCGAAAGCCTATGCCGCTGCAATCGGAAAGGAACTTGTGGCCGACGGTGTGGACGCGGTCATTCTTACATCCACGTGAGGAACTTGTACGCGTTGCGGTGCAACGATGGTAAAAGAAATTGAAAGAGCCGGACTTCCTGTAGTTCATATGTGTACTGTAGTACCCATCTCTTTAACGGTTGGAGCAAATCGCATAGTTCCTACGGTGGCCATACCCCACCCCTTGGGAAATCCCGCATTGTCGATAGAAGAGGAGAAAGAACTAAGGCGTAAGCTTATTGACAAAGCCCTGAAGGCTTTAACTACAGAAGTTGAAGAACAGACAGTGTTTGAACAGTAAACAATATAGGAGGGAAATATGAGCAAAATATACGATGTCGTTATTATAGGTGCCGGTCCTGCAGGCTTATCAGCTGGACTCTATGCCGGACGCTCGCGACTGAGTACATTGATCATTGAGAAAGCCCGTGAAGGAGGGCAAATTGTCAATACCGCGGAAATCGCCAACTATCCCGGCGCCTTGGAAGGCGACACGGGGCCGAGCCTCATAGAGCGCATGAAAGCCCAGGCAGTGCATTTCGGCGCTGAAATCGTTTATGATACGGTGCAGGAAGTGGAACTGGAAGGAAAGACGAAGACCATAAAAGGTTTGAACAATACTTATCAGGCAAAGGCAGTCATACTTGCCAACGGAGCTCAACCCGCCACCCTGGGTTGCCCGGGTGAAAAAGAATTTACAGGTCGGGGCGTATCCTATTGCGCCACCTGCGACGGCGCTTTCTTCGAAGAACTGGAGGTATTCGTGGTAGGTGGAGGCGATGCTGCAATTGAAGAGGCTATTTACCTGACGAAATTCGCCAGAAAGGTGACCGTGATTCACAGAAGAGATGCGCTTCGTGCGGCAAAATCCATCCAGGAAAAAGCCTTTGCCAACCCCAAGATAGAATTTATGTGGGACAGCGTCGTGAAGGAACTCAAAGGAGAGGAGCTCCTGGATACCTTGGTGGTAGAGAACGTCAAGACGGGAGAGAGGACTGAGGTGAAGGCGGACCCGGAGGATGGGATGTTCGGCGTCTTTGTATTCATAGGCTTCAGACCTCAGACGGAGCTGTATGAAGGAAAGGTAAAGATGGAAAACCATTATATCGTCACCGATGACAATATGAACACCGATATACCCGGCGTGTTTGCGGCGGGTGACATTCGAGCCAAATCTCTGCGTCAGGTTGTCACCGCAGCGGCAGATGGTGCTATTGCGGCAACTCAGGCAGAGAAGTATTTGAACGAAGAAGCAGGCTGAGAGATATTTTTGAGAAAAGAGGAGGAATGTATCGTGTTGCAGGTTGATAAAGAAACTTTTGAAAAAGAAGTGCTTGAGGCAGAAGGCTACGTGTTGGTGGATTTCTACGGAGACGGATGTGCGCCTTGTGAGGCTCTGATGCCGGCCATTGAATCCCTAAGCGAAAAGTACGGGGACAAGATCAAATTCACAAAATTGAATACCAGTAAGGCCAGGCGTCTGGCTATAAGTCAGAAGGTGCTCGGACTTCCCGTAATAGCTATTTATAAAGACGGCGAAAAAGTTGACGAGCTTGTCAAGGAAGAGGCAACAGCATCAAATGTTGAGGCTATGATAAAAAAATATATATAACGGAATAAGGAAGGAGGACAAGATGGCAATACTAAGAGACAAAAAAGTTGTCGTCATCGGCGACAGAGACGGCATACCGGGTCCTGCCATAGCGGAATGCGTAGCCACGGCAGGCGGTGAAGTCGTATTTTCATCGACGGAATGCTTTGTCTGAACCGCTGCAGGGGCAATGGACCTGGAGAACCAGAAAAGGGTAAAGGAGTACGCTGAGCAGTACGGTCCGGAGAACATAGTCGTTCTGTTGGGCGCCGCGGAAGGAGAAGCCGCGGGTCTGGCAGCTGAGACCGTAACGGCAGGCGACCCCACCTATGCAGGTCCTTTGGCCGGAGTCTCGTTGGGACTCAAGGTATATCACATTTGCGAGCCGGAGATCAAAGCAGAGGTCGATGAGGCTGTATACGACGAACAAGTCGGCATGATGGAAATGGTATTGAACGTAGATGAAATCATCAGCGAGATGACCGCAATCCGGGAGCAGTACACAAAATATTAAGCAATGGTTCAGGAAAAGGTGATCTTCATCACCTTTTCTTGATATAGATACGAGATTCAAAAAATCAATAACGGTTTGATACGTATAGAAAGGATGCGAAAATGAGCAGAAACGCGGTAATAAAAGCGACCAGCTACATTTTGGTCCACGGGCCGGATTTCGTAATCCATAACGGGACCACACAGACAACGGAGCGGATCGTCAACCCCGACTCCGAGTATCTGGCTGCGCTTCCCGGACATATTCGAAGTTTTGAAAGCGCTGTCAGTTATCCTCCCAACCAGGTGTATATAGGAAACCTTGTACCTGAAGACCTTAGAAGCTATGAAATACCCTGGTATGACAAGGAAGTACCCGGTGCCAAGCGATTCGGAAAGCTGGGCGAAATCATGCCTCAGGACGAATTTCTGGGCCTGATGCAAATATGTGACGTCTTTGATCTTGTGTTTTTAGATAAAGAATTTGTAAAAGCGATCAGGGGAAAGCTCTCCGAACATCCTCTTATGGATGAAACCCTTCTTGCCCGGTTAAAAGAGGGTGTAGATCACAACGAAATCGTTAAATTCGTAGAGGAAGAGCATGCAGAGCCCCTCTATCACAATGGAAAACTGGTGGGTTATGTAAAGCGAGCTCACGATATAGACGCCGCCTTGACTGCCCATGTTATATTGGAAAATCTGGTTTATAAAGCCACAGGTGTATTGACTCTTCTTCATCTGATTAACAACAGCGGCATTGCAAGGGAAGAGGTAGATTACGTAATCGACTGCAGCGAAGAGGCCTGCGGCGATATGAACCAGAGGGGCGGAGGCAACTTTGCCAAAGCCCAGGCGGAAATCGCAGGTCTGGTCAACGCTACCGGGTCCGACACCCGGGGATTCTGTGCCGCTCCGGTTCATTCCCTCATCGAGGCGGCGGCTCTTGTCAAGTCCGGAACCTATAAGAACGTGATTGTCTTTGCGGGAGGAACCACCGCAAAGCTGGGTATGAACGGTAAGGATCACGTTAAAAAAGGCATGCCTGTCTTAGAAGACGTCATGGGCGGTTTTGCCGTTCTCGTCAGTGAAAACGACGGAGTGAGTCCGGAAATCAACACGGATATCGTGGGGAGTCATAGCGTAGGAACAGGCTCTTCACCTCAGGCCGTCATCACCGCTCTCGTCTCCGAACCTTTGGAGAGAGCGGGGCTTAGAATTACCGATATCGGAAAGTATGCGGCTGAGATGCAGAACCCCGATGTTACAAAGCCCGCGGGAGCCGGAGATGTGCCGGAAGCCAACTATAAGATGATAGCAGCGCTGGCGGTAAAGCAGGGAGTTTTGGAACGTGAGGGAATAGCCGACTTCGTCATGAAGCACGGCATGCCGGGCTGGGCTCCCACCCAAGGACACATTCCTTCCGGTGTACCTTATCTCGGATTCGCAAGGGACGACATCTTATCCGGTAAGATCGAGAAAGCCATGATCATCGGAAAAGGAAGTCTCTTCCTTGGCCGCATGACCAACCTCTTTGACGGTGTTTCCGTGGTGTTGCAGAAAAACAGCGGAAAACAGGCCGCACGTAAAGATGGAAGTGTGGTGGCGGAAAGCCTGCCCGTAATCGGAATAGCCGCAGAGGGAAGCGAACTGGGTATGGAAGCCATATATGAGGGCGTTGCCCTGGCGGAAAGAAAGGGCTATAAAGCTCTGGTCATAGAAGGTGATGATGTCCACAAGAAGATGGAAGCCATGTTGGCAAGTGGAGAAATCCAGGCTGCGGTAACCATGCATTATCCTTTCCCCATCGGGGTTTCCACCGTGGGAAGAGTCATTACGCCGGGCAAAGGCAAGGAACTCTATCTTGCTACCACAACGGGAACCGCTTCCGCCGATAGGGTGGAAGGCATGGTTAAGAACGCAATTTACGGTATTATTGCCGCGAAGGCAAGCGGCATAGCGGAGCCCACAGTAGGAATAGTCAATGTGGACGGAGCTAGACAGGCTGAAATGGCCCTGCTTGCATTAAAGGAGAAGGGTTATGATATCCGCTTCGCCGAGTCCCAGAGAGCTGACGGCGGCGTAATCATGCGCGGCAACGATCTTTTGACCGCGTCGGCAGACGTCATGGTCATGGATCCCCTGACGGGCAATCTGATGATGAAGCTCTTTTCGGCCTACACCACGGGAGGAAGTTATGAATCCACGGGTTACGGCTACGGACCGGGAATCGGGGAAGGCTATGATAAGCTGATCCTCATAGTTTCCAGGGCTTCGGGAGCTCCGGTGATTGCAGGTGCAGTGGAATATGCCAGCCAGCTTGTAAAGAACGACTGGAAGAGCATTGCGAAAGAGGAATTCGCCAAGGCTAACAAGGCAGGGCTTAAAGAGATTTTAGAAAGCGCAAAATGCAGGGCAAGAAGCGGCGACGCGGGCTTGCCCAAGGCTCCCGATGCGCCCGCCGAGGTGACTCCGCCGGCGAAAGAAATTGTCACCGCTGAAATTCAGGGCATAGAGGTCATGGATATTGAAGATGCGGCCATATGCCTTTGGAAAGAAGGAATCTATGCGGAGACGGGAATGGGCTGTACCGGACCTGTAGTCTTAGTCAATGAGTCTAAGGAATCCATAGCTAGAGAGATCTTGTCCAAGGCGGGATTCATAAAGTAAAACACCCGTATCGGTGCGTCTTGTCACAGATATCTTTTATCAGATACCTGTAACCATATAAAAAGGGACATTTATTCCATTGATGTGAAGCAATGTCCCTTTAAATTTATTCATTTGTTGTCAACTGGTGTTGACGATTAGAACATGGGCACTACGGCGCCTTCATAGGTGCTTTCGATAAATGCCTTGACTTCAGGAGATAACAGGGCTGCCGCTAAAGCCTGCAAATCTTCCCTGTCCTCATTGCCTACCTTAACAGCCAGTACATTGGAATAATAGGTTTTGATAGTGGGAGACTCTGCATCTTCGATAGCCAAAGCATCGGTGCCTACGTTGAGCCCGGCGTCGATGGCATAGTTGCCGTTAATAACTGCCATGTCTACGTCGGGAAGTGAGCGAGGAAGCTGGGCGGCTTCGATCTCTACAATCTTAAGGTTTTTCGGGTTTTCAACGATATCGTTTACTGTGGCTTCCAGACCCACGTTTTCTCTAAGCTTTATCAATCCCAGGTATTCTAAGAGCAACAAAGCTCTTGCTTCATTTGTGGTGTCGTTGGGTACGGCGATTTGGGAGCCGTCTGTCAGATCGTCAAGAGATGATGTTCTTCCCGGATAAATGCCGAAAGGTTCGTAATGAACGTCTGCAATGGCCACAATCTCCGTTCCGTTTTCTACGTTGAACTGATCAAGGTAGAGCCGGTGTTGGAAGTAGTTGGCATCGATTTCCCCGCTGTCCAAGGCCAGGTTTGGCTGAACATAATCCACAAACTCCTGGATCTGAAGATCATAGCCCTGTTCGACCAGAAGCTCTTTGGCAATTTCCAGGATTTCCGCATGGGGAGCCGGACTTGCGCCTACAATGATCTTTTGAAGCTCCGCTTCAGGTTCTTCGGCTTCGCCGCCACCGCATCCCGTAAATAGCGATAGGGCAAGTATGGAAATTAATAATAGCGATAATATCTTTTTCATGATTTCTATTCCTCCATATTAAATTTTATATTCTTTTATCGCTGATTTTCGCCAGTCTCATCCCGATTTCCTGCAGGATCTGAACGATGATGACCAAAAGGGCAACGGTAATCAGCATGATGTCTTCTTGATAGCGGTAATAACCGTAGCGAACCGCTATATCTCCCAATCCGCCTCCGCCCACAAAGCCGGCTAAGGCGGAATAGCTTAGGATTGTAGTGACTGCAATGGCAGACCCTACAATCAGAGAGGGTTTCGCTTCCGGAAGCATTACCTTATAAATGATTTGTGTCATGGAAGCGCCCATACATTGAGCGGCTTCTATCACTCCTTTATCCACTTCCTTGAGGGAAGACTCTACTAATCTGGCCACGAATGGCGCAGAGGCTATAACTAAGGGAACGATGGTCGCAGTGGAACCAATGGAAGTTCCCACTATAAACCGGGTAACGGGAATAACGGTCACAAGTAAAATCAAAAAAGGTATCGATCTCAGTAAATTGACCACGATTCCCAAAACCGTGTTTATACCTCTTACAAAAGAATTCTGGCTTCCGTCTGATACTACCAGGGCAACGCCTAAGGGCAACCCTATCACATATGCTAAGGCGGTGGAGACCAGGGTCATATAAAGCGTTTCAAGCAAACCGAATCCTATCATTTTTGTTACAACGCTGCTAAACACTTGATTCCACCTCCTTAACTATCAAGCCCTGGGCCCGGAGATAGGCCACAACCCGATCGGATAGATTTTCATCTTCGGGAAGCTGTATGATCATCTGACCGAAGGCTTTACCATCGATATTCCTGGTATCGGCGAACAGGATGTTTACCGGTGCTTTGCATTCTAAAACCGTCTTTGCCAGAATCGGTTCGTAGGAAGAGTTCCCGTCGAAGATGATCTGGCAGCACCGGTTGCCGATAACGCGGTCCGGCCTGTCGCCGCCGGGAGAAGCAAAGCTCTTGGCGATCTCCGACTTGGGATTGGTAAAAATGTCGATGACGTTTCCTACCTCCACAATCCGGCTGTTGTCGATAATGGCGATCCTCTGGCATATTTCTTCGATGACGCTCATCTCGTGGGTGATGATTACGATGGTAAGTCCAAATTCCTTGTTAATCTGTTTCAGCAACCCGAGGATCGAATGGGTTGTTGCGGGATCTAAAGCACTGGTAGCTTCATCACAGAGCAATACCTTGGGCTTGGTGGCCAGAGCCCTGGCAATGGCCACGCGCTGTTTTTGCCCTCCGGAAAGCTGAGCAGGGTAAGCTTTCGCCTTGTCGGAAAGTCCCACCAACTCCAGAAGCTCATATGCGCGTTTCTGTGCCTCGTTTTTATCCATCCCGACAATTTCCAGCGGGAAGCAGATGTTATCTATAGAGTTGCGCTGCATCAGCAAGTTAAAATGCTGGAAGATCATGCCTATGGATTGCCGCGCGATTCTCAGGTCTTTCTTGCTTAATTTTGAAAGGTCTTTTCCGTCAAAGAATACGGTGCCTTTTGTAGGCCTTTCCAAAAAATTCATACAGCGAACTAAGGTGCTCTTTCCGGCGCCGCTGAGTCCTATGATGCCGAAAATCTCACCTTCATAAATATCCAGGTTAATATCTTCCAAGGCTTTTACCTGGCCGGTTTTACTGTAAAAGATCTTTTCCAGACCCCGTATTGAGATAATGGGTCTATTTTGGTTCATATGTATACCCCTTCCTTGGGCTGGCTGAACATCATTTACGATAATTTGTTAAAGGTGCTCAAAGTATGAGCAATGGCTGCATGTAATTCAATATAACAATGATTTGCACGAAAATCAAGAGAATGGGAGACAAAAACACAATTACGGATATATATAAATAATTGTAGAAAATTGCTTTTTTGTATCTTCGTATGGATCATGGCCGGTAAAAGAACCGGACAGCTTACAAGAAGAAAAAAGTGCAGGCGGAAATCAGATGTCAAAGAATTGCTTAATGTTCGGGATAATGCGTACATTCAAAAAATATCGACAAGATTCTACCAGGGATTTGGGGAAAAAAGCTTTACGCGGCGCAAGCAAGGTTCTATAATAGCATTACTTAAAGGAATGAAGTCGGAGGCTATTCATCTATGCAGATGCTAAAGGACAGGATCGTAAAAGACGGACAAGTTATCGGTACTGAGATCGTAAAGGTGGACTGTTTTTTAAATCATCAGATTGATGTCGATTTAGTATCGGAAATCGGGAAAGAGTTTGCCCGTTTTGCTGACCTTCCGATAAACAAAATTCTAACCATTGAATCCTCCGGTATCGCTTTGGCCTGCGCCACGGCGATGCATATGGGCAACTTACCTGTAGTTTTTGCAAAGAAGGCCGCACCCAATACAATGACCGACGGGTATTACTACACAGAGGTGACCTCTTTTACGAAAAAGGCCGTATACACGGTAATCGTATCTAAAAAATATCTTTCCGAACAGGACAATATCCTGATTATTGACGATTTTCTGGCATACGGTGAGGCAGCTTTCGGATTGATAGACCTGACAAAACAGGCAGGCGCCGCAGTCTGCGGTTTCGGCGCTGCTGTGGAGAAGGCTTTTCAAGGCGGCGGAGACAAGTTGCGTAAAGAAGGCTATCGGGTCGAATCTTTGTCGGTTATTGCGTCTATTGAAGACGATCACATAACTTTTAGGGAATAATCTAAAATTAACTATTGTAAAACATTGTACAACAAGCAAGGAGAAGGAGAAAAGGAGAGGAAAAAATGAAAAAAGTTTTAGCAATTTTCTTAGTCCTTATACTGTCAATGACGGCAATGGTTGGCTGCGGCGGCGGTGACGAGCCGGGCGGAAACGGCGAGGCTCCCGAGGACGTGACCACCGTAGGATTCCTCTATATCGGAACCATAACAGACGGCGGTTACAATCAGGCGCAGCATATGGGAGCAATGGCTGTTGAAGAGCATTTCGGAGGTGCCGTTAAAGTTCTGTATGCCGAGAACGTAGCAGAAGATAAGCAGGCAGTAAAGACTAACGCCATCAATATGATTGACAACGGTGCCAGCATCATTATCGGCACCAGCTTCGGACACATGGACGGTTTAGAAGAACTGGCCAGCGAATACCCGGATGTGACCTTCCTGCACTTCTCCGGTTATAAGATGAACGACACCAACTTCGGAAACTATTTCGGAGCTATGGAAGAAGCCAGGTATCTCTCCGGAATCGTGGCGGGTATGATGACAGAAACCAATAAACTGGGTTACATCGCTGCGTATGATTATACGGAAGTACTCATCGGTATCAACTCGTTCTTCCTCGGTGCAAAATCCGTCAATCCCGATGTGACCATGAACGTTGTATACATCAACAGCTGGGGCGATGCGGCACTGGAACAGGCGGCAGCAGAATCTCTTCTCGCCCAGGGCTGTGACGTGCTCACCCAGCATGCGGACACTTCGGCGGCTCAGATTGCAGCTGAAAAGGTAGGCGCCTATGCAGTAGGTTACAATATAGACAACAGCAAGGTGGCTCCCGGTTCCTTCCTGACAGCTCCCATCTGGCATCATGAAGCTTACCTCATTCCTACAATCGAGAAGATCATCGCAGGCGAGTATGTTCCCGAGTCTTACTATGGAACAATGGCTGACGGCTATATCGGTCTGGCTCCTCTGACGGATCTTGTATCCGACGAAGCGAAAGCGGAAGTAGAGAGAGTTAAAGCCGAGATAATCGCAGGAGACTTCCCGATCTTTGTAGGACCTCTCAAGGACAATGAGGGCAACGTAGTCGTAGAAGCCGGTGACGCTCTTACCGAGCGTGACGAAATCTGGGCAATAGATTACGTGCTGGAAGGAATTACTGCCATCCAGTAACGGATGCAGTGACAATTCGGTAATTACCATACTGGGGCGGTTCCCCTTCAGAGCCGCCCCGATGCTTTATCGGAGGTAGTTATGGAGCCAGTCAAGGCAATCGAGATGAAAGGCATATGTAAAGCCTTTGGATCTGTAATGGCTAATGAAGATGTGGACCTTACCGTATACAATGGAGAGGTCCATGCTTTGTTGGGAGAAAACGGCGCCGGAAAGAGTACTTTGGTCAATATACTGTCAGGCATCTACCGTCAGGATAGGGGCACCGTTTCCGTTTACGGAAAAGAAGTTAACTTTACTTCGCCCAAGGATTCCATCGAAATGGGCATCGGAATGATTCACCAGCATTTCAAGCTTGTAGATGTGATGACGGCAAGGCAGAATATAGCTTTGGGTAAAGGTAAAGGGCTGTTTATGAAGAACAAACAGCTTACCAGGGAGATCCGGGCCATTTCAGATCAATACTGGTTGGATGTGGATCCGGACAAAAAAGTCTACAATATGTCCGTAGGTGAGAAACAGACCCTGGAAATCATAAAAGTACTTTACCGGGGGGCGAAGATACTCGTATTGGACGAACCTACCGCTGTATTGACTCCTCAGGAGATCCGCAGGCTTTTTAAGATCATCCGCAGCATGCGTGATAACGGCTGTGCCGTAGTTATCATTACCCACAAGCTGGGTGAGGTAATGGAAATCAGCGATCGTATAACTGTACTTCGCAAAGGCAGATCCGTCGGCACCGTTAAAACTTCTGAGGTCCAGGTTCCCACCCTTATAGAGATGATGGTAGGGAAAAAAGTAGACCTGGCTATTAAAAAGGAAAAAACTGAAAAGGAAAAGGAAACACTTCTTGAAGTCGATAATCTTTACGTCACAAGCAGCGATCAAAAAAGTTCCCTTTCGGGAATCAGTTTCAGCCTTCACGCCGGAGAAATCCTCGGAGTAGCCGGGGTGGCCGGCAGCGGTCAGAAGGAGCTTTGCGAGACCATTGCTGGGCTCACGAGAGCCGAAAAAGGAAGGATCTTTTTCGAAGGAGAAAACATCATCGGCAAGACGCCAAGGGACATTATCCGGTTGGGAATCCGCATGGGATTCATTCCCGAAGACCGTCTTGGAATGGGGCTTGTGGGTGCCATGGATATCGTTCATAACCTAATCTTGAAGGATTATCAGAATCAGCCGGGCATCTTTCTCAAGAGGGCTGCCTGTGAGGCTAAAGCCAAATCTATTGTTGAAAAGTTGGACATTCAGACGCCAGGTGTCCATTACCCGATAAAGAAGCTTTCGGGAGGTAATATTCAGAAAGTGCTTTTGGGGCGTGAAATCGATTCTGACCCCAAAGTGCTGATCACCGCCTACCCTGCCCGGGGTCTGGACATCGGTGCGTCGTACAAGATATACGATCTGCTAAATGAACAGAAAAAGAAAGGCGTAGGTATTCTGTTTGTCGGTGAGGACCTGGATGTGCTCATGGATCTCTGCGACCGGATCATGGTCCTCTGTATGGGGAGGATTACCGGCATCGTAGATCCGGATGAAGTGACGAAGGAGCAGATCGGCCTGTTGATGACAGGCGGTAAGGAGGGGTTGGCTCATGACCAGATTTAATATCGTTAAACGGGACGACCTTCCTAAAAATGTGGAATGGTTGATCCGGATCCTAGCCATTTTATTTTCCATAGTCTGCGCGGGGCTGGTGATCTGGGTCCTGGGATATAACCCGTTTGTTATTTTCCCCAGCATGGTTTCAGGGGCATTGGGTACGGAGATCCGGCTCACCCAAACCGTATTAAAGGCCATACCCCTGGTGGTTACATCCTTAGGTATTTTAATTGCTTTTAAAATGAAATTCTGGAATATCGGAGGAGAAGGGCAGATTATCATGGGGGCGTTGGCCGCGGCCTATGTCGCGCTTAACATCGAAGGGCTGCCGAAACCGGTGATGTTGCTTCTAATGGCACTGGCGGCCATGATAATGGGTGGCCTTTGGGCTTTTATTCCCGCGTTTTTCAAGGCTAAGATGGGAGTAAACGAAACCATATTTACGCTGATGCTAAACTACATTGCGATTAAATTTGTTACTTATCTGCAGTACGGACCTTGGAAGGATCCGGAATCTCAAGGATTTCCCAAGGTAGCAACTTTCCACGACAATGCCATCCTGCCCAAACTTTTTGGAATTCATATAGGCTGGGTAATAGCCCTCGTACTCGTCGTATTCATATATATTTTCATCAACCATACTAAAAAAGGGTTTGAGATTACGGTAGTGGGCGAAAGCAAGGAAACGGCCAGGTATGCCGGAATGAACATTTCGTCGATTATCATAGTGGCCATGTTTATCTCCGGAGGGCTCTGCGGCTTGACGGGCATGATCCAGGCATCGGCAGTGGAGAAGACCCTGGCTGCCAGCCTGTCCGGCGGTTATGGGTTTACCGCCATCATCACCACGTGGCTCTCCAGGCTGAACGCCATTGCGGTGCTCTTTGTATGCGTCGCTTTCGCCATACTGTTGCAGGGGGGCGCTTACATTCAGGTTTCCATGCAGATCCCCGCTGCCGTAGCGGATATGATGCAGGGAATCATCCTGTTCTTTGTGCTGGGCAGCGAGTTTTTCCTGCAATATAAAGTCAGCATTCCAGACAGAAGAAGAAGTAAAGTTCAAAGGGAGGTGGCATAAATGGAAGGATTTTTAGCTGCAACGGTGATCGCAAGTATGCCACTGCTCCTTGCAACCATCGGTGAAATTATCACCGAGAAAGCCGGACTTCTGAATCTGGGTGTGGAAGGGCTGATGCTCATGGGCGCCATTATGGGCTTTGTCGTGGGATTTGAGACGGGCAATCCGTGGCTGGGAATATTGGGAGCCATTTTGGCGGGAGCGGCAGGCAGCTTGATCTTTGCTTTTCTCACTGTCACTCTCCGGGCGAACCAGGTGGTAACCGGATTGACCCTGACCATTTTCGGAACCGGTTTTGCCAGTTTCATGGGCAAGTCATATGTAGGGCTTGTTGTTCCGCAAGAAATTAAAGATTTCTTTGCAAAGGTTCACTTTCCTTTGTTGGGGGACATACCCTTTATAGGGCCTGTCTTTTTCCGGCAGGACGTGTTTGCATATTTCGGCTATGTTCTGGTGGCAGTAACGGCAATCTATTTCTACCGTACGAGGCAGGGACTGAACCTGAAAGCGGTGGGAGAGAGCGCGGCTTCCGCAGATGCTTCCGGCATCAATGTGACTCTGTACAAATATGTTCACACCTGCGTGGGCGGAGCTCTCTGCGGACTGGGCGGAGCATACATGTCTTTGGTAATGATGTCCGTCTGGGTGGAAAATGTGGTTGCCGGAAGAGGATGGATTGCGGTGGCGCTGGTCATCTTCGCTTCCTGGAATCCGATTAAGGCTTTTATAGGCGCTTTTCTTTTCGGAGGGCTTTCCATTTTAGGGTTCCGCCTTCAGAGCATGGGAATTCACATCTCTCAATACTGGGTTGACATGCTGCCTTACGCGGCAACCATTGTGATTATCATCTTGAGCTCCAGAAAGAACAAGAAGGAGAATCAGCCTCCGGAGGATCTTGGCAATGCCTATTTCCGGGAGGAAAGATAGCGGTGGATTAGCAGTAGGTCTGCGATAAAAAATAAATGTAAATAAACAGTAGTTCTAAAGAACATGGCACAGACATCGGGTACGAATTTTTCGTGGCCGGTGTCTGTGTTTTTCAACAGCACCGACCATCCGTCGAAGTAAGATAGTACATTTCAAAGAGAGTAAGATTATTGTTGTTATTTGCAGGGTAATATATAATGTAATTAAAAAGCCGGAGCGCTTGGAAAAACTGAGCGTTTTTTTGTGATGTTGGGAGGAGGTAAATCGATGAAAGTATATGTGCATCTGGCAGAAGGCTTTGAGGAAATCGAAGCGGTTACCATAGTGGATGTGTTGCGAAGAGCGGAAGTCGATGCAGAGACAGTATCCATTACAGGAGAGCGGGTTGTGAAGGGGGCTCATGGAATTCCTGTAACGGCTGATCTGTTGTTCGAGGAAGCGGATTACGATAACTGCGAGATGATCGTGTTGCCCGGAGGTATGCCGGGAACTACCAACTTAGGTGCCCATAAAGGTCTTGAGGAACAGTTAAAAAAATTTGAAGAGAAAAACCGCTGGCTGGCGGCGATTTGTGCAGCACCTATGATCTTCGGCAACCTGGGTTTGTTGAAGGGCAAAAAGGCTGTTATCTATCCGGGCATGGAAGAACATCTCAAGGGAGCCCAAGTAGGAGAAAAACCGGTGGAGATCGACGGAAAGATCATTACATCGAAAGCCCCGGGAACCGCTATGATCTTTGCCCTCGCTCTTGTAGAAGCACTGAAAGGGGCATCGGAAGTGGACGGGCTGAAGAGATCTATGGTAGTGGACTTATAAGGGAAGCAGGTTTCCGTTTATGGAGCGTTGGAAAATAAATTTATATACTCTGTGGGTCAGTCAGATTTGTTCGCTGATGAGCTTTGGTTTTGGCATCCCCTTCGTCCCATTTTATTTTCAGGAACTGGGCGTTACAAGCAGCGTCCAGCTCAGCTATTACGTGGGATTGTCGGCCACCTTGCCGGCAGCAGCCATGGCTGTCGCTTCCCCGGTATGGGGAGTAGTATCTGACCGTTACGGACGCAAGATGATGATTTTGCGGGCCATGTTTTTTGCTGCTTTGATTTTGGCGTCAATGGGTATGGTGCGAAACGTATGGCAGTTTATGATTCTCCGGATTTGCCAGGGCATCTTTACGGGAACCGTCACGGCAAGCATGAGCTTCGTTTCTGCCAATACGCCAGAAAACCACATGTCATATGCTCTGGGAATTATGACATCTTCTACTTTTCTTGGCTGGTCCATAGGACCCTTTATCGGCGGTTTACTGGCGGAAGTTGTAGGCTACCGCTTATGCTTTTTGCTGGGCGGACTGCTCATGATGATTGGGTTTGTGCTGGTTTTGTTTCTCGTTAAGGAAGATAAAAACACATATGGTTTCCGTGTTCGTTCAGCCGAGGAAGGCAAGAAGAGCAGGTGGGCGATTGTTACTCCTTACATTATTTCCATCATGGTTTGCCTCCTCGTGCAGAGGATGGCTCGCACCGTATTTACTCCTTTTTTAGCTCTTTACGTTCAGGAAAATCTGGGGACTATCACGGGAGCGGCAAGATATACGGGCTTTATTAATGGTGCCACCAGCTTTGCCACCGCGGCGGCAGCTCTGACCATTACCAGGTGGGGAGACCGGACGGACAAGCTGAGGTTGTCCATGAAGCTCACTTTGCTTTCGATTCCCGTTATGGTGTTGACCTTGCCCTTTAAATCCCTTTTTGTGTTTGCCCTGTTCTTTACCGTTTTCTATTTTCTTGCGGGAGGAGTGGAGCCTATTCTCACATCGGCGGCGTCCGAGCGTACTCCCGCCCATATGAGAGGGGCACTGTTCGGAATTATGGGAACCGTGAGCAGCGTGGGCGCCATGTTGTCTCCCATAATGGGAAGCTATATTTCTGTAGAGTTTTCAATTAAGGCGATTTTAGCTGTCATTCCTATCGTGACCATGATTCAGGCCGCTTGCATTTACATAGCACAAAAAGAAGCTTTGAAGCATCCGATAGCCTTGCAGTCCGGTCCGGAAAAGGAGGATCCTTTCTATGATTGACATGCATTTGCACACATATTATTCCGACGGGACCATGTCTCCAACAGAGCTGGTCAGGCGCGCGGCGGAGAGAGGCGTCAAGACCCTTGCAATCACGGATCACGATGGGTTTAACGGCATCAAGGAAGCCTTGGAGGCGGGAGAGAAATTCGGTGTTGAGGTGATACCCGGTATAGAGATTTCTGCGAATATGAAGGGCGAAGAACTTGACGGGGTTCCGGATCATTACGCCGGAAAGATTATTAATATGCATATTTTGGGTTATGAAATCGATATCCAAAACGAAGAGCTCAGAAAAGCAGTAGAGTATATGCGTGAAAAGCGCCAGGAGCGCAATCGAAAGCTGCTTTCAGCTTTCAATCGAATCGGATATACGATAAGCGAAGAGGACCTGCTGCAGCGGGAAGGCCAGGATTATGTGGGAAAACCTAATTTTGCCCTGGCTTTGGTTAAAAAGGGGTATATCAAATCCACAGGGGAAGCGAGCACCCCCGGGCATTTCCTGCGTCATCCCGAGGCAAGAAAAATCCACAGGGAAAAAATTCATGTTCGTAAAGCCATTTCCCTCATCAAGAAGGCGGGCGGCTATGCGGTTCTTGCTCACCCCATGAAGATAAGACTGCCGAAGGAAGAAAATTGCGACCTGTATGAACGTTTGGAGTTGGTGTTGGATAAACTTCAGGAATGGGGTCTGGCCGGTATGGAATGTTATTACAGCACCCATACGAAAGAACAGGGGGAGCGGTTGGCGGATATAGCCAAAAAAAGAGGGCTTATTATTACTGCCGGATCGGATTTCCATGGCCCTGAATTCGATTACAATATAGATGTCGGCATAACATCTAAAAAAGAATGAAAAGGCATTGACAGAAAATGTAAGTAATATTATTATATAAATGTAAATATATTACATTTATTACTTTTAGTTAAGGAGGAAAGAAAATGCCGGCAGATAGGGACAGAGAGGTTACTTTTGAACTGGTGGAACATATCGGCATCTTTGGCAAAGATGCAAAAGGATGGACGAAGGAGTTGAACCGTGTTTCATGGAACGGCTGCCAGACGAAATATGATATGCGCAGCTGGGACAGCGGCCATCATAAAATGGGTAGAGGAATTACTCTTACTAAACAGGAATTGCTGGATTTAAGAAGCTTGCTTGAGCAAGTAGAATAGAAAGCGTAAGAGGAAAAAAGAAAAATTTAAGAGAGCTATAGAGAGAGCCTGCCGGAAGATTTCCCGGCAGGCTTTCTTGCTTTATCTATTCTTGTTGTTATTATAGCTTCTGTTATTGTTGCTGCTCCAATATTTCCGCTGCTCGCTTGGGATCGCTGGTCTTGAGGATCAATCTGGCCTTGCCGTCGCTGGAATAGCCGTACATATAGATTACGTCCACCTTTTCCGCTGCGAGAAGCTTCAGCTTTTCATTGAGAGCTCCCGGGACATCGGGTGTAACCAGGCAGATGACATCAATGGCTTTGACCTTATAACCGTTTTGCCTCAGTGTCTCGGCGGCAAGATCGATATCGCTGACGATCATTCGCAGGATGCCGTATTCTTCTGTCTCGGCCAGAGAAAGAGCCGAAATATTGATATTTGCTTTATGAAGGATATCCGTCACTTGAACCAGTCTGCCCGGTTCATTTTGAATAAAAACAGAAAGTTGTTTGATCATCATCTCGCTTCCCTTCCTTTCTTCTGCCGATGCAGATCCTATAGCTTCCGCTTATCGATAACGCGCTTTGCTTTGCCTTCGCTTCTTGCTATGGTTTTACTTTCCACTAACTTAAGTATAACACTTATTCCGAGAACACTCTCTATTTTATGCTTGATTTTATTATTAATTTTTGCAAGCTGAACCATTTCGTCGGAGAAGTAGGAATCATCGATTTCTACCTGTACTTCAAGGGTATCCAGACTTCCCTGTCGATCTATTATCAGCTGATAGTGCGGCTTAGCTTCGGGAATTTCGAGAAGAATGCTTTCGATCTGTGTCGGGAAAATGTTTACGCCGCGGATGATGAGCATATCATCGCTTCTGCCGAAAATCTTGGACATGCGTACATTGGTCCGGCCGCATGCACAGGGAGCATAACTGAGGGATGATAAATCGCGGGTGCGGTACCGGATAAGAGGCATGGCTTCTTTTGTAATCGTAGTGAATACCAATTCTCCCGTCTGACCTTCCGGCAGCGGCTCGAGAGTATCGGGATCGATGATTTCAGGGAGAAAATGATCTTCGGCTATATGTAACATATCTCCGGCGTGGCAGGCGACGGATACGCCAGGCCCGATAATTTCACTCAACCCGTATATATCAAAGGCTTTGATTCCCAACCCTTCTTCAATTTTTGTCTTCATCTCAAGTGTCCAGGGCTCGGCTCCGAATACACCGACGCGGAGAGGAAGAGAAGCGGCGCCCACGCCGGATTCCTGGAGGATTTCCAGCAAATGAGTAGCATAAGATGGAGTGCAGGTCAGTACAGTGCTGCCGAAATCCTGCAGAAGCTGAATCTGCTTTACGGTATTACCGCCTGAAATGGGCACAACCGTGGCCCCTAGGTTTTCCGCTCCGTAGTGAATTCCTAACCCTCCGGTGAAGAGACCGTAACCGAAGGCTACCTGAATTATATCGTCCGAGGTAACACCGGCAGATACAAGTGCCCGGGTAACCACTTCCGAAAATATATCAATATCCTTTCTGCTGTAGGCTACTACCGTAGGTTTGCCTGTGGTTCCGGTGGAAGCGTGGACTCTAACCACCTGGCTTTTGGGCACGGCGAACAGACCGAAGGGATAATTCTCTCTTAAGTCGTCCTTTGTGGTAAAGGGCAGTTTCGAAAGATCCTCAATGGATTGAATATCCCCTGGTTCCAAGCCGAGTTGTTGCATTTTCTCGCGGTAGAAGGGAACATTATGGTAGACGCGCTTTACGGTAGAGTGAAGCCTGGCGCTCTGAAGATGATGCATTTCATCCCGGCTCATGCATTCCTTTGTTTTATTCCATATCATTTTCTTGCCTCCTTACTTGACTTGTAATAGTTCATTCTCATTTTTTATTTAATAAGCAGATCAATCCTGCAAAATTCTGTATCCTGTTTTTCGGTACACCGGTCCCGGGAAGGGGGGCGAGAACCGGTAGTAACCAACTTTGTTCTGTCAACATACTATGAAGAAAAACCTAAAGGAGGTATTTCCATATGGACCGTTGTGACCGTTTTGGGGGCATTGATGACAGCCTTCTTTTCTTTTTCCTGCTGCTCGTAATACTCTTCTGCAATAGCGGAGTATTCGGGTGCGACCGTGATCGTTGCTGACATCACAAACAAAAAGGTCTTTCCGTCTCGCAAGAGACGGGAAGACCCGTGGTACCACTCTTATTGCCATGCACGGAGGATACCGTGTCATGACCACTCAGGGCATACACCCGTATCCCTTTAACGGGGGAAACCGTGTGCGCTTACTCAATCCCGGTTGGAGATTTGGTTGGGATTTTTCGGCGGACAAGCTCGAGGGTGAACTTCGGTGAAGCACCTGTTACCGGATCGCACCAACACCGGCTCTCTGTGAACAGGAAGAATCACTTACTTTTCCCTGTCAACGCCATTGTAATTATGAATATATGCCGAATTATATATTGGCAGGGTGGGCTTGTCAAGAATATTTGTTCAATTGATATGTTTCATCGACTTTGGCGGCAGAAACAGGCAAAAATATCAAGTTTAGAAATAGACATCATTCATTTTCCAGTTTTTATTTTTGTCTACTCCGAAACAAAAAGTAGATAGACAGTAATTTGTATTTAATCTAATTTTTGTCTACTTTAAAGATCAAAAATAGACAATAAAATCTCTGCAACTTTAATACTTGTCTACTTAGAAGTTGAAAATAGCCAGTATTCGATTTCTGATTTTGATTATTGTATACATTCGAATTGACGGTAAGTGTCTCGTGTTAAATTATAATGTGACCTTAATAAACGGCATCCCATAATACATGGTGAACCCTATTACTTGACATCAAATACAATGACACTAAATACAACATGTGGTACAATAAAAGCCAAAATAGAAAAGGTGTCCATCGGATGAATAGAGAAATAGCAAAGGAGAGCCAGATGATACCTATAAAACTGATAACACAACCGGGAAAAAATCCTATAGATATTGAAGTGGAAGAATGCACCACAATAGAAGAAATCGTTAAACAATACCAGGGCAAACTGCCTTACAGGGTGTTGGCAGCTAAAGTGAACCATCGCGTTCGCGAGCTTACACGGGAAATAACGGAACCCTGCACCATTACATTTCTGGATATGCGAAATGCCACTGCTTCGAGGATATACCAGAACAGCGTGTCCTTTGTATATTTAAAGGCTATAAATGAGGTGCTAGGGAATGTGAGGGTGGAAATTCAAAATTCGCTAAACAAGGGAATTTACACCGAAATCAAAACTCGGAGGCCTCTGACGCCGGATGATGTTGCGAAGATCGAGGAGAAAATGAGAGAGCTGGTCAAGGCCGACATTCCCTTTGAACGCAAAATACTGACCAGAGAAGAGGCTTTCAGACTTTTTTCCGATCATAATCATGAGGAGAAGCGAAGGATCTTAAAAAGCATGCCTCATGTGGAAAAAGTACCTGTCTATTCCTGCGACGGTTTTCTGAATTTCTTTTACGGGCAGATGGTGCCATCAACGGGTTATGTTGAATATTTCGAACTGAGGAAGTATAGAAATGGCGTAATTGTTCGCTTTCCTGAACCGGCGGCGCCCGATAAGATTCCCGAATTCAGGAATGAATCAAAGTTGTACCGGGCTTTCGGAGAGGCAAAGAGATGGGGAAATCTCATGGGGATTTCCTATGTTGAGGATCTCAATAAAGCCATCGGAACAGGCGAGTATAAAGAGATCATTCAGATATCCGAAGCCCTTCATGAGAAGAAGATCGCCTATATAGCAGATGATATTGTGCGGAAGAGGAAAAGGATCATACTCATTTGCGGGCCCTCTTCTTCCGGAAAGACCTCTTTTGCAAAGCGACTCATCATACAGCTGAGAGTCCACGGAGAAAGACCTCTTTACATCGGCACCGACGATTATTTTGTCGAAAGGCACGAGACACCGCTGCTGCCTGACGGTACGCCCAATTTTGAAGATATTGAAGCCCTGGACCTGGAACTGTTCAACCGGAACATGAATGACCTGCTGGCAGGTAAAGAAGTGGATCTTCCGGTTTTCGATTTCTATACGGGTCGAAAGACATTCGGGACCAGGATCACCAAAATAAGCAAAGATCAGCCTATAATAATCGAAGGCATCCATGTACTGAACAGAAAGCTTACAGAGAAAATCGACGATGAATCCAAGTATAAAATATATATCAGCCCGCTGACGCAGCTGAATATTGACAACCACAATCGTATTCCCACTACGGATGCCAGACTGCTTCGCCGCATCGTTCGCGACCATCAGTTCCGCGGCTATGATGCGAGCAAGACCCTTGAACAATGGCCAAAGGTCCGGGCAGGAGAAGACAAGAACATTTTCCCCTACAACGGAGAAGCCGACATGCTTTTCAATTCAGCTCATATTTACGAGCTTGGAGTATTAAAAAAGTATGCGGAACCTATGCTTGAAGCCATCGGACCCGAGGAGGAAACCTACAGTGAGGCTGTTAGGCTGCTGCGCTTCTTACGATATTTTCGTACGATTGAGGATGATTCCGTCATCCCGAACAACTCCATCCTTCGCGAGTTTATAGGCGGCAGTATTCTCTTTTAATATGGACTCTATCGAGAACTGTTGACATGCTTTGGGTCGAAGCGGCTCCACCAATTTTCTCCTAATATTGTCCATACGGTAAAAGGTGTGTCTTTCTACTGAAAATTTAAATAAAAAGAAAAGGATGAACACATTATGAGCGAAGCAAAGAATAAAGTAGTTATAATAGGCGGCATCACTGTAGATATCGAGGGTCATCCGTACGGCCGGCTGATTTACGCAGATTCCAATCCGGGAAAAATCTCCGTGGCATATGGCGGAGTGGGTAGAAATATCGCCGAAAACCTGGGCAGAATGGGCATCCCTGTGAGCTTTTTTTCCGTGGCCGGCGATGATTTGATGGGGAGAACGGCTATAAGAGAACTGTCAGATCTGGGAGTGGATGTATCGGGGGTACGATTGCTTTCTGATGAAAATACCGCCATGTATATATCCATACTCAACCTGGTAGGCGACATGGAAATCGGATTGAGCAATATGGATGCGCTTGAACGCATATCCCGCGAAGTTATCGACGATGCGGCACAGGCGGCCGCTGATGCAAAAATGGTCGTATTGGACACCAATCTGACGGAAGATACCCTTGCATATACTATCGAACGATTTAAGGGTAAACCTCTTTTCCTGGATCCCGTGTCCACAACCAAAGCGAAACGGGCGAAAGACTATATCGGAGAATTCCATACGATAAAGCCTAACCGTATGGAAGCAGAGGTATTGTTGGATATGGAAATACGTGACCCGAAGGCTTTGGAAGAAGCGGGAAAGAGGTTCATCGAAAAAGGCGTTAAACAGGTGTTTGTCAGCCTGTCGGCAGGGGGTGTCTATTTTACAGACGGAGTGCATTCGGAGCTTTTGAGGCCTTTGCGAGAGCTGAAGAGCGAGGGCTCGGCTACGGGAGCCGGCGATGCTTTTTCGGCTGCTGTGATTTACAGTTTCATTCATGGGTATGATATGGTAAAGACCGCTCGTTTCTCTTTAGCGGCGGCCTCGTTGGCAATGGAATCAAAGACGGCGGTCAATCCCGATCTAACCGTCGAAGAAATCGAAAGGAGATCCAGATGAAAAAGTATATGGATATCGATCCGGGAGTAAAATACGCCCTGGAACAGGGGGAAATTGTAATTGCTCTGGAATCCACCATAATTGCCCACGGCATGCCATTTCCCCAAAATGTCGAAACGGCCATGGCGGTGGAGGAGACCGTTCGAAGCAAAGGAGCGGTGCCGGCTACCATCGGTATCATAAAGGGCAGGATCAAAGTGGGGTTAACAGCCGAGGAAATCGAGTATCTTGCCAAAGCGGAAAATGTGGTAAAGGTGAGCCGGAGGGACTTCCCCTTTGTTATTGCCAAAAAGCTCGACGGGGCAACTACGGTGGCAGGAACCATGATGGTAGCCCATCAAGCGGGCGTCCCTCTGTTTGTTACCGGAGGTATAGGCGGTGTTCACCGGGGAGCGGCAGAAGACTTCGATATTTCCGCGGACCTGGAAGAGCTGAAACAGACCGATGTGGTTGTAATATGCGCAGGAGTGAAATCCGTGCTCGATATCGGCAGTACGCTGGAGTATTTGGAAACGGGAGGCGTTCCTGTAATTACTTACGGCAGCGACGAATTCCCGGCATTTTACAGCAGGCGGAGCGGTTTCCCTGCAGAATGCCGGATGGACAGCCCTGCAGAGATAGCGGAATTGATCCGCACAAAGGCCGAAATGGGTCTTAGAGGAGGCATGTTAGTAGCTTGTCCTATTCCTGCCGAACATGAGATCGATTTTGAAACCATAGACAAGACGATTCAAAAAGCCCTCGTAGAGTGTAAGGAAAAAGGTATAACAGGTAAGAGGGTCACACCTTTTCTCCTGGATAGGATTAAAGAGTTAACCGGAGGGCGCAGCCTTGAAGCAAACATACGCCTGGTCATAAACAATGCAGAAGTCGGAGGGGAAATTGCAGCCGCACTTGTGAATATTTAGGTTTAAGCAGGCGGTAAAGGTGGTATAAGTGAACAGGTATAATCTTTGATGCATTTTAGTCATCTAAAGTGCATCAAGTTAACATGCCTAACAGGAAGAACAGGAGGAAATAAAAAATGAAAGATCTCAAGGGTACAAAGACATTGGAAAACTTGTTGACCGCCTTTGCAGGCGAATCAGAGGCGAGAAACAAGTACACCTTCTATGCGGAAAAAGCCAAGAAAGATGGTTACGAGCAAATTGCGAACATCTTCTTGGAAACTGCGGCAAATGAAAAGGAACACGCGGAGCTTTGGTTTAAGCTTGCTCACGGCATCGGAACAACGGAAGAAAACCTGCTTGATGCAGCCGCAGGCGAGCACTATGAGTGGTCGCAGATGTACAAAGAGATGGCTGAGGTTGCAAGAGAAGAAGGGTTTAATGACATCGCATTTCTTATGGAAGGCGTGGCCAAAATCGAGAAGGAGCACGAAGAGAGATACAGGATATTGGTTGAAAATGTCAAGAACGGTAAAGTGTTCGAGAAGGATGAAGAAGTTGTTTGGCAGTGCGCCAATTGCGGCCACCAGTTCGTAGGAAAGAAAGCTCCGGAACTCTGTCCTGTTTGCAAGCACTCCAAGGCTTATTTCCAGGTGAAGCCCGAGAACTATAAATAAGAAACAATAACAGCAATTAATTATACATTACATTATGACTTACATTATGACAACATTATGACAACATTATGACGACAAAAACGACTGCGGAAATCAACCCACCGCAGTCGTTTTCATTTACTTTAAATGTAAAGTTATGAATAGTAGGTTTTTAATGCTTTCTTTGTACGGCTGTGCCGGATTTTATCCTGTGAAAGCTTGCGGCGCGTGATGATAACGAGCGCAGAGTTTTCTATCACTTTTGCCAATTCTTTGGCATACTCTTTGATCGGGATATAAATATTAAATGAAATAGAAATCAGAGCGAGCTTATCGTATATTTTAGAAATATCTTCAAAAAGTTGCTTCTTAATAGTCAGTGCTTCAATGAGTTCCTGCTGGCTTTCATCAAGGTATGTCAAAGTTCCGGTCCCCTCAGGGTCTGCCGGAGGCAAATAAAGGTAATGCCTGTCTTTGCCGAACCCGGTTATAGTGCGCAGGTATCCTTCTGAAAGCGCGTCTCTGATCGCTTCCAGTTTCTTAGGACAAGATTTGCAATACTCGTAGTCAATTTGCATTACGGACACCCTATCTATCATATCGGGGATTTCATTTATTAGATCGTCTGCAAATCCTTTAATCATTTCCATTACCTCTTTTCTATATTTTGTATGATATGATTAGCGTATCCCTTTAATCATTGCATTTCAATCTGCAACTTAATCATCACATTTCTGCAATCTGTGAGCATTGCTGCACCATGACCCGCGGGATTTGATCGTCAACTCGCAACCTGACCGGCCCATCTCTGCAACTGGGTCGCAATATTTCTGAATCCGCTTGTTGTATCTTTGTGACTTGATTGATGCATTTCTGCAATCTGTTACTTAACCGTCATGTTTCTGCAACATGACTGGCGTATCTTTGTGACTTGATTGCGTATTTTGAACCCTGACTGGCATATTTAAGCGACTTGATTGCTATCGGGCAGCAGAAAGGCTTTGATTATCCTGCGAACATTTTGAGCGCTTAGCGGGTGTGCTCTTGTTTCATATGTTGCAATGAGGTTTTTCCCTTGCAGAATCCCACGCTTTCTGTATTCTGCCAGTTTGTTATCCATTTGCCTTGCGTATTCCGGGTCGTCCACCATGCCGAAGTGTTCCCAATAAATAACTTGATTATCCTGGGGGTTAAGGATTGTGAAGTCGGGATAGTAAATCTGATCTTCTAATTGGAGCAATGCCTCATATCGAAATGGAATGTTGTATCTTTCCAACTGGCTGGCTATGATTGATTCGGATTTTGATCTAACAGATAAACCATATTCGGATCTGCATGTCAGTCCTTCCGGATTTATCGGATTTTTTTCATATGGCTCGCCTGCCCATTTGGAAGGGTTTCTTGCTTCCAAAAGACCAAATGCAGTGCTGCAGTTTGTTCCTTTATAAGGTTTGGGGAGTTACAAAATGATTGCTTCCGGGTCGTAGGTTGTGTATTCATCCAACAGCGCTTTGAGGATTTTAATATTTTTCTCCAATAACCGGAGGCTCTTTTCTATAAATTTTCTGCGTGCCAGAGCTTCTACCAGATGTTCCTGGCTTTTGTTAATATAGGCTTCTCGAGCGGGAACTCCCGGAGCGGGAGACGGTATGTAGTGGTAGTAACGAGTTTTACCTTTGTTAACCCTGGAATGCAAGGTGCCGATTGGTAGCGTTGCAAGCTCCCCTCTGAATTGTTCAATAAGTTGCAAATGTTGTTCATAATCATCTTCGATGGCCGCAATTACACTGTTTCTAATCATGGCGCTGTCCTTTCTCATTAAATTACAATTTATGGATATATTTACATTATAAACAAAATATTATTTCCGTCAAGCATATTTAATATATTGTAAAAATTTGAATATAATTGATGACTATATTCAGGCTTGGTAAACACTTTTACTATGGATCCTATTTTAAATAGCAACAGAAAAATAACATATGCCAACGCCGCCAAAGTGAAAGCAATTACGCCGCAATTTTAAATAGCAACAGAAAAATAACAGCTTCTTAGTCGGAACATTGGACAGATCTCTATGTCAGAATCGGGAGGTAGACAGGTATTGTTTGCGATTCTGAAAAGTTGTCCATTTCAGGGCGGAAAAGTAGACAACAATTTCATGAAATCATTTATGTTGTCTATCTTCAAGTTGAATGGTAGACAAGAACCTGTGCCAGTTCTTGATTGTTGTCTACATTAGGGCCATAAAATAGACAAGAATTTGTAGCGGTCCTTGATTGTTGTCTACATTAGGGTTTGGAAATAGACAGGAATCTGTGGAGGCTTCGGATTATTGTCTATCGCAGCGAAAAAAGGCAGATAAGATCCGGCCGGTGGTGGAATCTTGTCTATTTATTGTGATACATGAATATCCGGAATAAGGCGGTAAGGGGTAGCTTGCCTTGGAGGCCGCCACAGGTGGGATAGTGTAAAATAGTTGTGGAGTTTTAAGGAAAGAAACAGAGATCAACTCTCCTGTGTTAAAATAGTTTCAGCAACAAAACACAAACAAGGAGGGAAGATCTCT
>Ga0209537_1000756_pt1 | contig 38971 bp, 38 predicted proteins | sample BioPla4DNA1_FD_187698 | JGI IMG/M metagenome (GOLD analysis project Ga0209537, IMG submission 187698) | Biogas fermentation microbial communities from Germany - Plant 4 DNA1 (SPAdes) (version 2) | ecosystem: Engineered > Bioreactor > Anaerobic > Digestate | place: Bielefeld, North...
TTCTTTTCTTACGGGATGTAGAATTTTTAATTAATGAAGGCTGCATCCTTTCCTTTTTAGTCATGGAATGAATCATTGCTTCAACCTTTGCAAGTTCTTTTTCGCCCTTATCAAAATCAACACCTTGTAGTTCTTTTGTATTTACTCCTGGCATCATTTCAAGAATCTTGCTTATTGGACCGAGTTTTTTCATTTGATTCATTCCTTCAAGGAAATCATTAAAATTGAACTCTTGGCTCATCATTCTGTCACTGAGCTCTTTTGCTGCCTTCTCATCTATGTCAGATTGTACTTTTTCAATTAAAGAAAGTACATCTCCCATACCTAATATTCTAGAAGCCATTCTATCAGGATAGAATACCTCTAAATCACTCATTTTCTCACCGACGCCTACGAACTTAATGGGCTTTTGAGTCACTTGCCTTATAGATAAGGCCGCTCCTCCTCTTGTATCGCCATCTAGTTTAGTTAAAATTACTCCTGTAATATCTAAGCGATTATTAAATGTTTCTGCCACATTCACGGCGTCTTGACCAGCCATTGAGTCTACTACCAATAAAATTTCTTGCGGTTTTACAGCTGCCTTAACATTTTCTAATTCAGCCATTAAAGAATCATCTATATGAAGTCTACCGGCAGTATCTATGATAACAACATTATTTCCATTGCTTTCTGCATATTCTATTCCTGCTTTTGCTATATCAACAGGAGAAACCTTATCCCCCATAGAAAATACAGGAATATCAATTTGCTTTCCTACAACTTGTAATTGCTTTATAGCGGCTGGTCTATATATATCACAGGCTACCAGTAAAGGCTTTTTATTATTCTTTCTCATTTGAAGAGCCAATTTACCGGCCATTGTTGTTTTTCCTGCACCTTGAAGACCTACAAGCATTACCACTGTTATGCCATTATCTAAATAATTTATTTTACTGTTGCTTCCTCCCATAAGTTCCGTTAACTCATCGTTAACTATTTTGATGACCTGTTGACCAGGAGTTAAGCTTTCCATAACGTCATTACCTAGACACTTTTCACTAACACTATTGATAAAGCTTTTCACTACCTTAAAGTTAACATCCGCTTCTAATAATGCTAATTTAACTTCTCTCATGGCTTCTTTTATATCTTTTTCACTTAACTTACCTTTACCTTTAAGCTTTTTTATGGTTTCTTGTAGTCTGGATGCTAATCCTTCAAAAGCCATGTTACCCTCCTATAAATCTTTAAAGATTTCTTCTAGTCTATCTATCTTTTCTATTATTACAGGTTCTGTTGAATCTTTTTTAATATCTTCTAAATACTTAATAGCAGTTTTCTTCTTTTCTATCTTTTTTAATACATTTTCCTTTAACTTTAGCTTAACTTCATACTCTAGCAAAAGTTTATGACATCTTTTAATAATATCATGCACAGCCTGCCTACTAGTATTAGTCAATTCTGAAATCTCTGCCAACGATAGATTTTCATTATAGTACAGGTTCATAATTTCCTGCTGCTTATCTGTTAAAAGAGTGCCATAAAAATCCATTAACATTGACATTTCGATATGATCTTCCATACAATCACCACAACATTTAATATAATATCAGACACTATTACGGCTGTCAAGTGTTTTTACTTAACACCTATTAAAATAATGCTTCCACAAACATTTTTTCGTCAAATTCCTGTAGATCTTCAATACCTTCTCCTACACCAATAAAGTATACAGGTATATTTAACTCTTTCTGAATAGCTATTACTACGCCACCTTTAGCAGTTCCATCTAATTTAGTTAATATAATACCATCAAGATCGCAAACTTCCTTAAATTGCTTTGCTTGAATTATTGCGTTTTGCCCTGTAGTTGCATCTAATACCAATAGAGTATTTTTATTAGCTTCACCATACTCCCTTTGAATTACTCTATTAATCTTAGAAAGCTCATCCATTAAGTTCTTCTTATTATGCAATCTACCGGCAGTGTCGCATATGAGTAAATCTGCCTTTCTAGCCTTTGCTGCTTGAATAGCATCGTAAACTACGGCAGCTGGGTCTGCCCCTTCCTGTTGTTTTATAAGATCCACTCCAGATCGATTACTCCATACTTCCAATTGTTCAATGGCTCCAGCCCTAAAAGTATCCGCAGCTGCTAACAACACTTTTTTGCCATTATTTTTATATAGATTTGCAATCTTACCAATGGAAGTTGTTTTACCAACTCCATTAACTCCTACTATTAACAGCACATTTTGATCTCCGGCTATAATATCTTTTTTACTGCTAGATTGAAGCTGCTCAGCAATCACTTCTTTTAAAAGGTCTTTAACACCAGCTGGATCCTTAAGCTTTTTTTCCTTGATTTTTAACTTTAAATTATCAATTATTTCCATAGTTGTATTCATACCAATATCCGCTGTTATAAGTAACTCTTCTAGCTCCTCATACATTTCCTCATCTATGGTTACTGTGAATTTTAATACTTCAGTAATTTTGTCTGTAAAAGATGATTTAGTCTTAGATAGACCATTCTTAAGTTTATCAAAAAAATTTCCAAACATAATAACATCCTCCTAAGCTTTTGATAAATCTACTGATACAACTTTTGATACACCCATTTCTTCCATGGTAACTCCATATAAAACATCACTAGCCTCCATTGTACCTTTTCGGTGGGTGATTACGATGAACTGTATGTTTTTCGAGAAGGTTTTTAAGAACTCTGCATATCTAGCTACATTAGCATCATCTAGAGCTGCTTCTATTTCATCAAGTATGCAGAAAGGAGTTGGTTTCATTTTCAGTATGGCAAAGAGTAGTGCTATTGCGGAAAGTCCCTTTTCTCCACCGGACATCAAGTTAATGTTTTGCAACTTTTTACCTGGAGGTTGAACATTTATGTCTATGTTAGCACTTAATTCATCACCTTCACCAAGAATAAGATCGGCACTGCCACCTTTAAACAACTGTCTAAAGGTTTCATTGAAATAAGCTCTTAATTTATTAAAGTTTTCATTGAAAACCTCCCTCATTTTAGTGGTCATCTCATTTATAACGTCATTGAGCTCATTAATTGCCTTAGTCAAATCGTCTCTTTGGCCAGACATAAAGTTATACTTTTCAGTAAGTTGCTCATATTCCTCTATAGCGCCTACATTTACAACTCCTAAAGCTGTTATATTAGATTTTAACTCTGCCACTTCTCTTTTTACTTCCTCGGAATTGCTTATTTCTCTTTTATATTTTTGTGCTTCCGCCAAGGTAATATTGTATTCATCATTGAGCTTTCCTAAATAATTAGTTTTTTCTGATTCATATTTAGTCATTGTTAATTCTAATCTATGTTTTTCTGAATCCTTTGCAGAGATAACTCCTACTAATTCTTCTTCTTCCGAATTCTTCTTCTTAATATTATCTTTTATTTCAATTTTTATTACTTCGTATTCCTTAAACTTTTCTTCTAAAGCCTTTACTTTTTCATTCAATTCTTCTAATTTAGCATTATTATTTCTTACTGCTTCATTACTTTCAATAATGGTTTCGTTAGCTTGATTAATTTCTTCTAATAACTGTGCTTTTCTTCCTATATAATTTTCAATATCTTTAGCTATTCTTTCTAACTCCCTAATTTTGCTGTTTAAAACTTCGTCCCTTTGAGCCTTATCAATTTTAAGTTTTACTAGCTCTTCCTTATTGCTTTCTATATCTTTTCGTTTTTGTTCCGTTACTATTTGTAAATTGTCCATGGATTTACGGATTTCTTTTTCTTTATTCTCACATTTACTTATTTCAAGTTCTATACTACTAATACTTTCATCGTATTTTTGCAACTTTTCTTCTATAGACTGAATCTCTTGGAAGATAACTTTTGCATTCTTCTTCAACTTTTCCGAATCTTCTAATATAGCTGAAATTCTGCCTTGAACCTTGGTAATGTCTATTTGATTAAAATGAATCTGATCTTTCTCATTAAGCACAGAATTATCCAATTCTTTCAACTGACTTTTAAGGGATTCTAGTTCTACACTAAGTGATTTGATTTTCTCTTTACCTTCCTCAATTTTTTTCTCCAAGTCTTTAATTTCTTTCTTTCTACCTAAAATATTTGTAGACTTCTTCTGTTGACTTCCTCCCGTTAAAGATCCCCCTGGATTTACAATATCACCAGACAAGGTTACAATTTTAAAGCTAAAAGAAGCTCTTTTAGCAATCTTTAAAGCATTGTCTAAATCATTACATATAATGGTTCTACCCAAAACATAGTTTACTGCAGATTCAAATTCTTCTTTATATCCAATTAAATCACTAGCTATTCCTATATAGCCTTCCATCTTAGTAAGATCTTCAGCTACTTTTATTTTCCTTCCCTCAATAATATTTAAAGGTAAAAAAGTAGCACGTCCTAAATTATTAACCTTTAAATGTTCAATTAAAGTCTTTGCTATATTATCATCTTCAGTTATTATGTCAGATACTGCCCCACCTAGAGCTACCTCTATAGCTTCTACTAAATGATCTGGAACCTTAATTATGTTACCGAGCAAGAAAGTTTTACCTTTTGCCATTGGAATCTTATTATCTTCGATATTTATCATTAAAGACTTTGCTGCTCGATTATAACCTTCAAAATGCTTTTCTAAATTCATTAATGCATTATGATTAGCTTCTAATCTATTGGTAATTAAAGATGTTTCCTTATAAATTTTCTCTAAATCAGTATATTTTTTAGATAAAGAAGCTATTTGCCTCTTATATTCTTTTATTCTGCTTTCTCCTTTAACAATTTCCTCTTGTAATTTTACTTGTTCATCTTCCAATGCTTTGACTGTTGTAGCGTTTATTGCTAAAGATGTGTTAAAACCTTCATATTGGGTTTTTAACTGATCTTGCCTTTTAAATAAATTGTCCTTATTAATTTTAGCTGAAGTAATCTCATTTTTATATTCAGAAATTCTTCTAAGCAATTCAATAAGCTCTTGATTGTATATATTAAGATTCTCTTCTCCAAGATTTACTTCTTTATTTAATTCTTCCAAAAGTAATTCTAAGCTCTTAATTCTCTCATCATTTTTATTCTTATCTAGCTGTTGCTCCTTTAATTGAATTTCCAAAGTATTTCTTTGATCGTTTAAGACCTTTAATTTTTCTATAATTTCTTCCTTTTCTTTTTCATATCTTTCAATGTAATCTCTTAAAGTTGATATTCTTTCTGTAAGAACTTGATTTTCTGATATTAAACTTTGCTTATTATTTAAGCAATTGTAATAATTATCTTTGTCATTTATACTTTGTTGCTCATGTTCCTCAAGTTCCTTTTGAAGCTTATCTAAAGAAGCTTTTATGGCATCCTTCTGTGAATATAATCCCTTAAGCTCCTCATTAATATTTTTAATCCTTGTGTTGTATTCATCTATTTTTACCTCATTTTTTTCAATGAGATGAATTAGTATAGATACTTCTTTCTCCTTTAACTGTTCTGAAAGTTCTAAAAACCTTTTAGCTTTCTCATACTCAATACGTAAAGGATCTAATCTTTCCTCATATGTGGACAGTATATCATTAATTCTTACTAAATTTTGTTCTGTATTAGCAAGTTTCTTCTCCGCTTCTTCTTTTCTGGTTTTAAACTTTACAATACCAGCAGCTTCTTCGATTAAATTACGTCTTTCTTCTGGTCTTCCGCTTAATATAGCTTCAATTTTACCTTGACCAATAATTGAATAACCTTCTTTTCCAATACCAGTATCCATAAACAATTCTTGAATATCTTTCAATCTGCAAAGAGTGTTATTTATATAGTACTCACTTTCACCAGATCGATATAATCTTCTTGACACTGTAACATCAGAATACTCTATAGGTAACTGATAATCACTATTGTCCAAAGTTATTGAAACTTGAGCAAGACTAAGACCTTTTCTATACATAGTACCAGCAAATATAACATCCTCCATCTTGCCCCCTCTTAAATTTTTAACGCTTTGTTCACCTAAAACCCATCTCACAGCATCAGAAATATTGCTTTTACCGCTGCCATTAGGTCCTACTACTGCGGTGACACCATTTTTAAATTTTAATTCTGTTTTATCTGCAAAAGATTTAAATCCTCTAATTTCAAGTGACTTCAAAAACATAAATACACTCCTAACCAAGAAATGCCAAAACTGATGTTAATACAAAAGCTATTAATACGAATATTACCAAAGCCCTTAATAATTTTTGCCTTTTTCTATAATTCATAGAAGTAACACTCCCTATTTTTATACTCAGTAATATACAATATTACTTTAATAGTTTATAGCAAATATTTAAAAAAAACAACTCCATGCAGAGCATGGAGCTTCTCTTTACTATCTAGGTTCTACAATAAATTTAATTGCTGTTCTTTCCTCGCCTTCAATAACTATTTCTGAGAAGGCAGGTACTACCACTAAATCTATCCCATTGGGAGCTACAAATCCTCTCGTTATTGCTATTGCTTTTACTGCTTGATTAACCGCTCCAGCACCTACTGCTTGCACTTCAGCTGCTGAATTTTCTCTTAACACAGCTGCCAATGCGCCGGCTACAGATTTTGGTTGTGAATGAGCTGATACTTTTAATACTTCCATAAATATATTCCCCCTATAACAATTATAAAAAATAGTACATTATAATTATTCTATAAAATATAGTTTTTTCCTTCTTTAACCTTATCTGAAATAAATTCAAATATCGACATTTTCCAACATTTATCTTTATACTTAAATGCTATCTCACCGATCTTTAAGCTGTTATCTACCAAAACATTAAGTTTATCTGTAATAATGTATCTTTTCATGTCGTTAAAAAAAAGTTTTTTATTTGCATATAACTTGGAAATATATTTATAATTTATATAAAGATTAACTTCACCTTCTAAGCTTTTAACTTGCTCCAATATCATATCACACAAAAGGCTACCCTCTACCAATTCTCTAAAGGCAGGATGATAGGGACCATCTATAATGTCCCTACCTTCAGCAATATTGTCTGTAGCCTGAAGTCCTACTCTTATAATTTTTACATTATGAAAGCTATAAATAGAATATATTTCTTTTCCTATTTTAATTGCTTCTTCCAAAGTATAGGGTTTATATTCACCTCTTTTATACATAACTTCCATAGGAGTATTCTTCAATACTAGGGCAGGATAAATTCTACACAAATCCGGTTTCAACTTTAAACTTTCATAACATGTTTCAAGATCTTTTTCAAAAGTGTCTCCTGGAAGTCCAAGCATTATTTGATGTCCTAGTATAAAACCATAATCTTTTATTTTAATGGAAGCATTAACAGTATCAGCTTTACTATGTCCCCTTCCAGCTAACCTAAGAACTTCATCATTCATAGATTGGACACCTAACTCAATAATATCTACGGAAAACTTCTTTAAATTTTCTAATATTAAATCATCAATATAGTCAGGTCTTGTAGATAGTCTAATAAAATCTACTATTCCTCTGTCCTTATAATATTTTGCAGCGGTTAAAAGTTCTATTTGCTTTTCTAAAGGAATTGCAGTAAAGGTACCTCCGAAGAATGATATTTCAACTATGCTATTTTCCCTATCAATTGTCTTTAAATATTCCTCTACAGTATCTTTTACAGTGATTGCGGTAACCTTTTCTGTAGATCCAGTTATTGAATTTTGATTACAAAATACACAATTATGTGGACATCCTTCATGAGGTACAAAAAGAGGTATTATATAATGATTTTTACTCAAGTTTTTCCCCCAACCTTTCTATTGCTTCTTTAGCCGCTGCTTGCTCCGCTTCTTTCTTACTGTAACCAACGCCCTGGCCTAAAAGACTATTGTTTGCAGTTACATTTACATAAAACTCTCTCCTATGGGGAGGTCCTTCAAATTTAATTAAATTATACTGTATCTGTACCTCACCATTTTTCTGCAATAGTTCTTGAAGTCTCGTTTTATAATCTAAAATTATTTCATTATTGATAGCTTTAGATATAATATTCTTAAAATTCTCTAATATATATTTTTTAACTACTTCAAATCCCTTATCAAGATAAATTGCAGCTAACACTGCTTCTACACAGTCTGCTAAAATTGACACCCTTTCTCTGCCACCAGTAAGTTCTTCTCCTTTACTCATATAGATATACTTACCTAAATTCCATTGCTTTGCAAGTTCGTATAGAGAGTTTTCACAAACAATCAAAGATCTTAGCCTTGTGAGTTCACCTTCAGATTTTTCCTCATATGTTTGAAATAGATATTCTGTAATAGTTAATTGAAGCACAGAATCTCCTAAAAACTCTAATCTTTCATTGTACTTAACATTTTTTCTTTGGTTTGCATAGGAGCTATGAGTGATTGCAATATTTAACAATCTCTTATTGATAAAGGAAACACCTAGTTTTTCCTCTAGTTCTTCTAATAGAATATTATCTAAATGCATAAAAACGCTCCTTTTAACTAAAAAGTATTTGTTTTAATAATAAAGCCCGGATAAAACCGGGACTTTAAAAATTAATTCTCATCAGTGTGAGACTTTATGTATTCTACTACATCACCAACTGTTGTTACTTTTTCTACCTCTTCATCAGGAATTTCCATATCAAATTCATCTTCTAGTGCCATAACTAGCTCTACTAGATCCAATGAATCAGCCCCTAAATCATCTACAAAAGAAGATTCCATAGTTATTTCATCTTCATCTAAGCTTAATTTGTCAGCAATGATTTCTCTAACCTTTTCAAAAACCATCTATTTCACCTCCTGTTGAGTTATTGCTAATACAATAAATGACATAATACCGTCAATACAATAATTGTGCAATATTAATGTTCCTCTGTCAAGCTATTGGTTATACTTTCTTTTATTTTTTCTATAACTCTCTTTTCATACAATGTATGAGCTTGCTTTATAGCATTCTTAATAGCCCTGGCATCGGAACTACCATGAGCTTTTATACAAATACCGTTCACTCCTAAGAAAGGTGCTCCTCCTACTTCTTTATAATCAAACTTCTTTTTAAAGTTTTTAAACATAGGCTTTAAAATAAGTGCACCAATCTTGTTTCTTGTACTAGACATCATTTCACTTTTAAGAATATCAAAAATATTAAAAGCTACTCCTTCATACATTTTAAGTACTGTGTTACCAACAAAGCCATCACAAACCAATACATCTACATCCCCGGTAGGAATATCTCTTGGTTCTACATTACCAACAAAATTCAAACTAGAATCCTTAAGGATTTTGTAGGCAGCCTTGGTTAATTCATTACCCTTTTCCTCCTCAGCTCCTATATTAACAAGGCCAACAGAAGGATTATCAACATTCATAACATCTTTCATATATATTTGGCCCATGATTCCAAATTGCAATAAGTTAGAGGGCTTACATTCTGCATTAGCTCCGGAATCAATTACCATAAAGGAATTGTTTTTACCTGGCATAATAGGTGCTAAAGCAGGTCTTTCTACTCCTTTTATTCTACCGATTATAAAAAGTGCTCCAGCTAAAAGGGCTCCAGTACTGCCAGCAGATATTACAGCGTCACACTCCTTAGACTTTACTAAATTTAAAGCCTCACATATGCTTGAATTCTTCTTTTTTCTTATAGCCATTACTGGATGTTCATTAGGACTAATTACCTCAGAGCAATGAAATATGTCAATTTTACTATTATCGTATTCATACTTCTTTAGTTCCTTTTCTAATATTTCTTTCGGTCCTGTCATAGTTATATGTACATCTAAGTCTTTTAATGCCTCTACACATCCTTGAACAACAGCGGATGGAGCATGATCGCCGCCCATAGCATCTACTGAAATCCTCATATTACACCATTCCCTCTTCTATATTTTTCTAAAATAAAAGAAAGTCAAAAGACTTTCTTTACTTTTCTGGATTAATAATTTCTTTTCCCTTATAATAACCACAATTCTTACAAACTCTATGAGCTAATTTCATTTCATGGCATTGTGGACATTCAACTATTCCTGGTAAACCTAGTTTAAATGTCTGAGCTCTTCTTGAATCTCTTCTTGCTTTTGAAAATCTTCTTGCTGGATTTCCCATCGTTACACCTCCTTAATCTGTTAAAAACAACTCTTTTAGTTTTTCTAGCCTCGGATCCACATTACCGATGCTACAATTACATGTCTTTTTATTCAGATTACAACCACATTGTTGGCACAAACCTTTGCAATCCTCATTACACAATTTTTTAATTGGTAAAGACATTAAAATGTTGTTTTCTAATAGGTCAATTAAATTGATTTTATCTCTATCAAGGAAGGTGATATACTCATCCTCCTCGCTAGGAACCTGCGTAAATTTTTCTTTTATTTCAATATTTAATAAATACTGAAATCTTTCTAAACATCTAGAACAAAGCAAAGATAGTTTTCCGGTTACAACGCCTTCTAGATAGATTATATTTTCCAGTTTCCTTATACTTCCTGAAAAACAAATTTTGTCTATTGTTTTGACTTCTGAATTACCAATAAATATATCCTCAGAATCTATGTTGGCATCTATAGCTCTGTTAGTATTTTTATTGTTATTTAATTCTTTTACATCAATATACATATTTTTATGCTCTGGAATTAACATCCCTCATCTATGATAAGAATATGTAGCAAAAACCACATAGCTTGAGTCAGAGCTATTTCTCACTCCTTATAGCAAAATAGTTTTCAGAGTAACCACAATTATTATATAAACTCCCCTAAAAAAAGTCAAGTTAAGTCTTATAATTATTTTATAAGATTTAAAGTGTCTCTTGCGATCATTAGCTCTTCATCGGTAGGTACAACTAAAACCTTAACTTTAGAATCTTCAGCACTAACATCTACCTTTTTACCTCTTACTGCATTTTTCGCCTTATCTATTTTAATTCCTAAGAAGCTTAGGCCATCACATACAGCTTCTCTTGTTTCTGGTGAATTTTCACCAAGACCTGCAGTAAACACTATGCAATCTACTCCATTCATTGCAGCAATATAAGCACCTATGTACTTTCTTACTCTGTAATGGAAAATATCTAAAGCTAATTGTGCTCTTTCATTACCTTCAGCAGCAGCATTTTCAATATCTCTAAAGTCGCTACTTACTCCTGAAATTCCCAGAACGCCACTTTCCTTATTTAATAAGTTATCTACTTCTTTAGAGGACATACCTAACTCTTCCATAAGATAAGTTAATACAGCAGGGTCCACATCTCCACTTCTAGTTCCCATAACTAATCCTTCAAGAGGTGTAAAGCCCATACTTGTATCAAAGGATTTTCCGTTTTTTATTGCAGTTACACTTGCACCGTTTCCTAGATGGCAAGTTATGATTTTTAAATCCTTTATATCCTTACCCAATAACTTAGCAGCCTCATTAGAAACATATTTATGGGAAGTTCCATGGAATCCGTATCTTCTTATTCTATTTTTTTCGTACAACTCATAAGGCAAAGCATAAATATAAGATTCCTTTGGCATAGTTTGATGAAAAGCTGTATCAAACACTGCAACCATTGGAACATTAGGCAATATTGCTTTGCAAGCTTCTATACCTACTATATTTGGAGGATTGTGCAATGGAGCTAACTTAACGCAATCATTTAAAGATTTCATAACTTCATCATCGATTATAACAGAATCAGCGTATGCCTCTCCACCATGAACAACTCTATGCCCAACAGCACCTATTTCAGACATATTACTAATAACGCCATTCTCTGAATCTATTAATGCATTAATAACTATTTGAATAGCTTCTTTATGATTGCTCATCTTTTGCTCAATTACATAATTTTCTCTGCCTTCTACCTTTTGAGTTAGTTTAGAACCTTCAATACCAATTCTCTCAACTAAACCTTTAGCTAATACCTTTTCGTTTGTCATGTCAATTAATTGATATTTTAAAGATGAACTTCCGCAGTTAATTACTAAAATTTTCATTTTGATACACCTCGTTTTTAAATTAGTTATGTAAAGTAAATAATATAATTATAAAATACTTTACTCACAAGCTTTATATACCTTTTTGTGCCTGAACTGCAGTTACAGCCACCACATTAACTATATCATCAGAATTACAACCTCTAGATAAATCATTAATTGGTTTTGCAAAACCTTGACAGATAGGTCCTATAGCTTCCGCTTTTGCAAATCTTTGAACTAATTTATATCCTATATTTCCTGCCTGTAAATCAGGGAATACTAATACATTAGCTTTACCTGCTACCTTACTACCAGATGCCTTTTGATCTGCAACTTTTTGCACTATAGCTGCATCTAATTGCAATTCACCATCTATTAGAAGATCTGGTCTCTTTTGCTTTGCTATTTCTGTAGCCTTTCTTACTTTCTCTACCAATTCATGGTCAGCGCTACCCATGGTTGAGAAGGATAACATAGCTACCTTAGGTTCAAGGCCACATAATTTTTTTGCTGTCTCTGCTGTTGCTATAGCTATAGATGCTAATTGATCAGCATTAGGATTTGGATTTACAGCACAGTCAGAGAAAACTAACATACCTTCTTCACCAAATTTACAATCTGGCACCATCATTATAAAGAAACTTGATACAACAGAAACTCCTGGTGCTGTTTTTACTATCTGTAAACCTGGTCTTAGCAAATCACCGGTGGTATGTACTGCTCCAGATACCATTCCGTCCACATATCCTAATTTAACCATCATTGTACCATAATATAAGGGGTCTCTAACTATTTTTTCTGCCTTTTCCATAGTCATACCCTTATTTTTTCTCAATTCATAAAACTCTTTTGCAAATAGTGCAGTTTTATCACTGGTTTCTGGATCTTCTATAACAACTGAATCTATATTAGCGCCAAGTTCTTTAGCCTTTGCCTTTATATTATCAACATTACCAACCAATACTAATTCTGCTAGCCCATTTTTTATTATCTTTTCACAGGCTAATAGAGTTCTCTCTTCATCACCCTCTGGTAGCACTATTTTCTTTTTATCTTCCTGTGCCAACTTCCAGATTTCCTTCATTAACTCCATAATCATTTCTCCTTTCAATAATATGCAACTATATTTAATATACTCCTGCAAACATATATATTTCAACAAAAAAATATAAAAACTTAAGATATTCTTTAATTAGCAATGTTAACAATTTTCTCAACTTTCTCATTATGTTAATTATTTGTTAAATAAGCTATAATAATACTGTAACTTTTCTATTTAGAATCCAAATAATACTAATGAGGTGAAATGAAATGAATATATCCGCTATAATTTGTGAATATAATCCCCTACATCAGGGCCATAAATATCAAATTGAAAAAACAAAAGAAATTACAAAGTGTGACGGGCTTGTGGCATTAATGAGTGGTAATTTTGTTCAACGTGGAGAACCAGCCATAGTTGATAAATGGAAAAGAACACAAATGGCTTTAAATAATGGAGTAGATTTAGTTATAGAACTTCCTAGCCTTTATGCCCTCTCCTCTGCAGAGTTTTTTGCTCACGGAGCAATAAGTATTTTACATAATATGTCTGTTATTACCTCTCTATGTTTTGGTAGTGAATGTGGCAATATCAGCCCTTTAATGAATATTGCTAATATATTGGTTAAGGAACCGGAAACTTATAAGAAAATCTTAAAGGAATATCTTCAGTTAGGTCTTCCTTTTCCTAAAGCACGAAGTATAGCCCTTACAGAATTTATTAAAAATTCTAATATGGATATAAATGATTTTAATTATGAAGATATACTTGCTACCTCTAACAATATATTAGGTATAGAATATTGTAAAAGTTTAATTAGAAATAAATCCTCAGTAATTCCTTATACAATAACTCGTTTAGGCTCCCATTACAATGAGGAGAAAATTTGCGAAAACTACTCCAGTGCTACTGCTATCAGAAAACATTTAAAAGAAGAAAAATCTCTTGATATTATAAAAAATCAATTGCCACAAAGTTCTTTTGATGTTATTATGCAGCTAATAAAGGAAAATTATGAATTCTGCTTTTCATCGAAAATGTTTAAGTATATAAAATATAAATGCCTAACGGAAGGTCCCGAATCCTTCTTAAATCTAAAGGATGTTAAAGAAGGTATTCATCACAGAATATATAAATTTATAAACACCGCTCAATCCTTAGAAGAGTTAATACAAAATATAAAAACTAAACGTTACACTTATTCTCGCATAAGCAGATTATTAACTCAATATTTTATAGGTTTTGAAAAGTTTGACGTAGATAATTTATTAAAAAGAGACTGTTCTTATATCAGAGTTCTAGGTTTAAATAATAAGGGTGCAGAAATACTTAAACTAATAAAAAAGAAATCAAACTTAAACATTATAAGCAAATTAAATAAAAATATAAATGATCCTCTGCTAGAATTAGATATTTTATCAACAGCGGCCTACAGTATAATTAATGAAGCTATAAACTATAATCAAGATTTCATAAACAGCCCCATATATTTAAATTCTTAGTAATATTTAAAGCTCCCTTAAACTATAAATAAATATATGATTATGCCATAAAAGATTTCTTTAATTTTACTGTAGCAATTATTTAGGGGGCTTTAAATTGATACTATATATTATATCTTTAATTATTATTCTAAGTTTATTAACCTATATAGCAATTAAGCAAAAAAACTTTAATGTTATTATAGTATTTTTATGTACCTGCATAGTAATTTATTTTCTCAGTTTTCCTAAACAATGTATTAACTCTACCATTTTTGGAGCAAAAATATTTTTTACTGCAGTATTTCCATCGATTTTTCCTTTCCTAATTATTTGCAACCTATTAATAAATTATGATGGGGTAAATATTTATTCTAAACTCTTTGGCAAGCTCTTATGCAAGCCACTAAGATTATCCAAAGCCTGTAGCCTTACTATAATAATCAGCGCTCTTTGCGGATATCCACTAGGAGCTAAATATGCCTGCGACACCTATGAAAAATCCTTAATTACTAAGGAAGAGTGGAAAAGACTCTTAAACATCGCCTCCAATACCAGCCCTCTATTTATCGTAGGCTCCGTTGCAACTGCTATGATGGGTATGCCAAAACTAGGATACTTACTTTTGATTTCTAATTACATATCCTGTATTATGATGTCCCTTGTAGTAAAACCAGCACCATATTATAGAAGCTCCTACTTCAGAAATGAAGATGAAGCTGTTAAGGTAATTAATTTAGGGAGCAAATTAAAGAATAGTATTGAAAATGCCTTAAAAACCGTGCTTTCTATAGGTGCTTATATAATTTTTTTTGCAGTTCTATTAGATATAATTAGTTATAATAAATATTTTGACTTAATTTTATCAAGTTTAATTCCTAATACTTTGTTAAAAGATCTTGTTAAATACTTTATGTTGGGAATTATAGAACTAACTAAAGGTTGTCAATTAATATCTACATTAAATATATCTATTACATTAAAAGCCATATTAATTAGCTTTTTATCAGCCTTTAGCGGTTTATCAATAACATCTCAAGTTTACTCCTTCACTTATAAATTTCCTGAGTTTTCAATAAAAACTTACATAAAAAGAAAAGCAGTACAAGGATTGTTTAGTTCCTTAACTACTGCAGTTCTAATGATTCCATTTAACAAGTTTTCACAAAATACCTTTAGCGGCAACTTAACAGGGGTATCTTCTAATGTAGTTTATCTTGTTTTAATTATTTTATTACTCCTACCACTATGTATTCATGGTATAAAAAAATTACTTCATGTTTCTTAATTCTTTAACATTTTCACGAATCTCTTTAGTAGTACTACTAATATCACCAACTACATTCTGAATAAATTTATCCATTTCTTCTTTAATGGCCTGTACCATTTGTTGAGTTTTAGCCTCTAACTCCTTATCTAATTGACAAAGTATTTCATCTGCATAATCTCTAGCGCCCAAGCGTATAGTCTTAGCATCCCTTTGAGCTAAGGTTATCATCTCTTGGGCTTTAGTTGTAGCTTCTTTGATTATATCGTGATTCTCCACCTGCTTCTTCATCAATTCCATGGTTTCTTTTTTTATAGCGTCATATTCCTTATTAGCCTCATTTAGTATTCTTTCCTTTTCGCCAAGCACCCACTGAGCTTTTTTAAATTCATCTGGCAAATAGTTAATAATTTGATCAACTATGTCTAGAACTTCGTTTTTGTCTATAAAAACTTTACCAGTTATCGGCATTTTTGGTGCGTTTTCAATTATCTCTTGTAGGTATTCCAACAATTGAATTACATCCATTTTTACTCCCCCTACTTCGCCCTTATTTTGCTTATTACATCATCAATAATTACATCTGGAACTAGGCCTTTAATACATCCTCCAAAGGAGGCAACCTGTTTTACAGAAGATGAACTTAAGTAAGAATATTGTGCACTTGTCATCATAAACAAAGTCTCTATAGATGAATCTAATTTATTGTTCATTAAAGCCATTTGAAACTCATATTCAAAATCTGATACAGCCCTTAATCCTTTTATAATGACCTTTGAATTTCTTTCTTTCATAAAGGTTGTAAGCAATCCACTAAAACTTTCAACGGTTACATTTTTATAAGGTGCAACAACCTTCTTTATCAATTCTACTCTCTCTTCAATAGTAAATAAGCCTTTTTTGTCTGGATTTATTAGCACTGCCACGATTAATTCATCAAATACGCTAGCAGCTCTTCTAATTACATCTTCATGTCCGTTAGTAATAGGATCAAAACTTCCCGGATATACTGCAACTCTCATTTTGTCCTCCTCATTCATCATCTATTAACCTTAACTGCTTGTATGTTCATATAGGCAAACGGTAGTATTACCATACTTTCTATGCTTTATTAATCGGATATCTCCATTTCCTTCATATATTGGTTCAGCACTATCAATCTTAGTTAATATTATACCGTGGCTATGTAATAACTTTCCTTCACTAATCATTTCGATAGCCTTTGGAATCATGTCTTTAAAATATGGAGGATCTATAAAAATTATATCAAAAACCTTATTTTTCTTTGCTAAATAACCTAAAGCTTCGTAAGAATCCATATTTAGACATTCACAATTATTAGCAAAGCCGACATTTTCAACATTTTTCTTTAACCTTTCAAAAGTTACTGGATTTCTATCTACTAAAAAGCAAAAATTGGCTCCTCTACTTACAGACTCCAAACCTAAGCTACCAGTTCCTGCAAATACATCTAGTACCTCAGCATCTGGTATTCTATTTTGAATCATGCTAAACATTGCCTCCTTAACTCTATCTAAGGTAGGCCTTGTTACATCATATCCTTCTGGAGGTAATAATTTTCGTCCTTTGGCTAGCCCTGCAATTATTCGCACCTTTTTTCCTCCTTTTTTCTATTTATTTATTATTTTAACATAATGCTACTTTCTGTACAATTCTTCATATAAATTTTGCATTATTAAACTTTTAATTAAAACATATATACTTTGAGGTTCTTTCTAAGGACTCTTTTAATTCCTCTAGTAGACCTTTATACTTTTCTTCATTATCCAGAACCTTTCTAGCTTCTCTATTAGCAACCCTAAACATATCTACATCTTGATATATATCTGCCAAAATAAGTCCCGCATCTCCACTTTGCTTTATACCAAACAAATCTCCACTGCCTCTTAGCTTCATATCTTCTTCTGCAATTTTAAAACCATCATTACTTCCTACTATAATATTCATTCTCCTTTTAATATTATCATTCTTAATATTAGCTACTAATATACAGTAGGATTTATAGCTTCCTCTTCCAACTCTTCCTCTCAGTTGATGAAGCTGAGCTAATCCAAATCTTTCAGCGTTTTCTATTATCATTACAGAGGCATTCGGTACATTTACACCAACTTCAATTACGGTAGTAGATATTAATGCTTTAATTTTCCCCTCTTTAAATTCACTCATTATTTCATCTTTCTCATTGGCTGTCATCTTACCATGAAGCAAGGCTGTAGATATATTTTGAAAATAACTACTTTTTAATTTTTCATATAATGATTTTACCGAATGTAATTCCAAAGTTTCACTTTCTTCAATCATAGGACAAACTATGTAAGCCTGCCTACCCTTTTGTATCTCCTCTACTACTTTTTTATAGGCTAATTCACTATTCTTTATATCAATTAAAATTGTATCAATTTTCTGCCTTCCTGGTGGCAATTCATCTATAATAGAAATGTCTAGATCCCCATATAAAAACAAAGACAAGGTTCTAGGTATAGGCGTAGCACTCATTACCAAAACATCAATGTCCTTTCCTTTGTTTAGGAGTTTACTTCTTTGATAAACTCCAAATCTATGTTGTTCATCTGTAACAATCATACCTAAGTTTGAAAATATCACATCATCTTCTAGAACAGCGTGAGTACCTATCACTAAATCCACACTACCATTCTTAATATCTTCTTTTAACTTAGCTTTATTCTTAGCAGTTACACTACCGGTTAGTAAGGCTATATTAACATTAAAAGCGCTAAATAATTTAACAGCTTCATTATAATGTTGATTAGCTAATATTTCTGTAGGAGCCATTAACACCGTTTGGTACCCATTCTTAATAACATTAAATAAAGCTATAAGAGCTACAATAGTTTTACCACTACCAACATCTCCCTGTAGCAATCTATTCATAGCATAGGGACTTTTTTGATCTAATAATATCTCTCTTATCGCCCGCCTTTGTCCTTCCGTTAATTGAAAGGGGAGAGAATCTTTCAACTCTGTAAGTTCTTTGCTCATTTTAAAAGCTATACCACCATTATTTATTCTATTATACTTTTTAAGCATAAGTATTTTTAATGAATATACAAACAACTCTTGAAATTTAAGTCTTTTTCTAGCAGCATCTAATGATTCCTTATTTTTAGGCATATGTATATTTCTTATAGCTTCATCTAAGGAAACTAAATTATAGGCTTGAAGGAGGCTGGATGGTAGATTTTCATTTACTCTAATAGAACTTAAAACTTGTTTTATAAGCTTTAAAAGAGTGGTAGAAGTAAGACTTTTTGTTAAAGCATATTTTGGCATGATACTTGTATCACTTTCTAAAGTCTTAATAATCTTCCCATTAGTTAAAGATTCTCTACCTTGAAACACTGTATATCTTCCTAATAATCTATAATTTTCACCTAGTTTAAAATTGTTTTTGATATAAGGTTGATTAAACCATTTACAAGTTAAAATTTTACCACCTATATCTAAGTGTATAGTAGTAATAATTTTTCCTGTCTTAGAAGTATTATCTCTATCAATTTTTACTACAGTGCCTTCAACTATACAATGTTCTCCCTTAAGAGTATTGCTACTATTTACATTACCTAAATAATCATAATCTCTAGGGAAATACAACAACAAATCTCTTACTGTAAAAATTCCTAAATTTTGTAGAAGCGTAGCTAATTTTGGGCCAACACCTTTTAATATAGAAATCTCTTGATTGATATCCAAAATCTCACCTCCCTGTAAATAGCCTATAATTTAAAAAAAGCCCTTAGGCTTTTTTTATTCAACAGAAATTATGAAATAATATAAAGGTTGATTACCATTATAGGCTTGAACATCCAAGTCTGAATATTTCTCTTCTATTTTTTCTATGAAATCATTCACCTTATTTTCATCACATTCTTTACCGTACAGAATAGTAATAAGTTCACTATCTTCATTCACTGTATTTTCTAATAGTTTTTCACAAACTTCATATACATCTGTACCAACTTCTGATATTTTGCCTTCAATTAAACCTAATATGTCTCCTTCTTTAATTTCCTTACCATCCATTTCTGTATCTCTAACGGCATAAGTAACAGAAGCAGTAGTTACATTAGCTAAAGACTCTATCATAGCCTCTTTATTCTCTTCAACTTCAGCTTCACTATTGAAAACTGTAAGTGCTGTTATACCTTGAGGTATAGTTTTAGATGGTATAACTATTACGTTTTTCTCTGAAATCTCTACAGCTTGACTAGCGGCCATTACAATATTTTTATTGTTTGGAAGCACAAATATATTCTCAGCATTAATTTTATTAATTGCATCAAGAATATCCTGAGTACTTGGATTCATTGTCTGTCCGCCCTCTATTACTATGTCTACACCCAAATCCTTAAAGATATTTATAATACCTTCTCCCATAGCTACAGAGACAAAACCATACTTCTTAGCTTCTTCCTGGGTAACTTCTTTATCTACTAACTCTTCTTCCACTACTAAATGTCTATGCTGTTCCTTCATGTTTTCAATTTTTATTTTTGTCAACTCACCTAACTTAACAGCTTTAGACAATACCGCTCCAGGATCATTTGTATGTATATGAACTTTAATTACATCTTCATAGGCTACAGCAATTATTGAATCTCCTAAAGGTTCAATTTCATTTTTGAAAGCATTACTGTCTCCATCCTTAGATAATATTATAAATTCGGTACAATAAGCAAATTTAATATCCTCTTCACTAATATACTGAGCTGCTTCATTTTTTGTAGGAATTACAGTTTTATCTTCTATTTCAACTTTAATATTGCCTAGTAAAGCATCTTTCATGCCTTGTAAAATAATTAAAAATCCCATACCGCCAGCATCTACAACCTTAGCAGCCTTTAAAACAGGCAACATTTCTGGTGTTTTGTTTAGAGTATTCTTACTATGCTCATATACTTCATTCATTAAAGACTCTGCATCCGTAGCAGAACTATTTACAGCACTTTCACCAGCAGCCCTAACAATAGTCAAAATAGTTCCTTCTGTAGGTCTCATAACAGCCTTATAGGCACTTTTTGCACCTTCCATTATGCTTTCAGCAAACTCTTTAACATCAACTTCTATTTTATCTTCTAATCCTTTAGCAAATCCGCGCAATATTTGTGATAAAATAACACCGGAATTACCTCTAGCTCCCATAAGAGCACCTTTTGCTAAGGCCTTAGCAACTTTACCTACAGGCTCATTCTTTAAATTTTTTATTTCTTCTACTGCAGCTTTAAAGGTCATAGACATATTTGTACCAGTATCTCCATCTGGTACTGGGAATACATTTAATGAGTTTACGTATTCCTTTTGTTCTTCTAATGTATTACTGGCGTTAACCATCATATTATAAAATATTTCACCATTAATTTTTAAAATGCTCATTTATGTCTTTCCCCCTTAGACTCTTACACCTTGTACATTGACTGTTATAGTTGATACTTTTATTCCTAAAAAGTTTTCAACATTGTACTTTACTTTTTGTATTATATTGTTTGCTATTACGGAAATTTTAGTACCGTATTCTACAACCACAAATAATTCTATAGCAAGTTCTTCTTCTTTGTAATTTATTTTAACTCCTTTGTGTAAGTTTCCACCTTTTATTAATTCCCAAAGTCCATCTGTTGCATTTTTAGAGGCCATACCTACAACTCCATAACATTCCATAGTTGATAGGCCTACAATATTAGCTATAACTTCTTCTGTATAACCTACCAAACCATATTCGTTAGTTATCTTAATCATAATAACTCCTCCTTGATCATTTCCATATAGTTTATTTTATATTAATTATTACTTATATTCAAGGAAATAATAATAAATAGTCTTTAATATCATTATTAATTTTATATTTCACTTGCATGTTTTATACATTGTATGCTAAAATAATGATTGTTTGAATTGAAGATGAAAAATCTTGATGTTTAATTAAGGAGGTGTTTTCAATGTCAAGAAAATGTGATATTTGCAATAAAGGTGTTGTCTTCGGTGTTCAATATAGTCATTCACACCGTCAATCAAAGAGAACATGGACTCCGAATATCAGAAGAGTTAAGGCAATAGTAAATGGAACTCCAAAAACTATACACGTTTGCACTAGATGCTTACGTTCTGGAAAAGTTCAACGTGCAGTTTAAAAATAAAAAAATGCAGTTGTCGTTAAACAATTGCATTTTTTTATTTTATGTTATTTTCGCATAAATATTTTTAATATTGAGGAAAGAAACTTTGGCAACTTAATAGCAATAATTTTCATAGATCCTCCTCATTTCAATTGCTAATGATGGTTGTGATTCATTATCTGCCATCCAAGGATTATGATACCTACACCGGATGCAGCTATCCATCCCCAAATGGGTACTATTATAGTTAGTACAATACCACCACCGATGCATGTTAGCACAAGTCCTAATTTTTTTCTAATTTTTCTGGACAGTTTCAACTAACTAATCACACCTCATCATTATTTCAATAACTATTATATGACTAGAAAACTTAATATGTTCCAAAAAATTAATCTTTGGTATAAGCAATTAATAAAATCCCTTTATTAAAAGTAATTTCCACATCTTTTCCAATAAATTCATTAGATATGGTTATGTTATCATAGGGTAATAGATTATAACCATTAAGCGCATACTTACCATTTTTAATACTAAGTCCTTCTACAGTGCCACCATAAGAAATTAAGGAGAAATATACATCTTTATTTGCTTCTAAAGTAGTACTTTTATCTACCATAAATAAAGTATTATTATCGTCTTTTATCGCCGCCTTTACCCCTGCCTTTAAACATTGATAAAGCAAACCTACATTTGCCAAAGTATGATCTATTCTACTACCTGTGGAACCCAAGAAGACAATTTCTTTAACATTTAACTCTAAAGCTTTTTTTAGAGCTAATTGACTGTCGGTAAAATCCTTTTCCTCAGGAACTCTAAGAACTTCTGTAACTTTATCCTGTATATCTTTTAGCAAAATTGGATTAATCGAATCAAAATCACCAACAATAATATTAGGTTTTATCTTATTTTCATACAGGCACTCCATTCCCTTATCAATAGCAACAATATAATCTGCATTTTTAGCTTCATCTAAAAGTAAAGCTTTAGAAGGAGCATTTCCACCAGCTACCAATAAAGCTTTCATACACACTTTCTCCTTTCTTTTTCCTTGTATACAACTGTTTAGCTTTATAATTGAAATATAAGCTTATACTACTTATTATAATTTCATTTATTGCAAATTTACAGTATAAGTTATTACTCCACCTTCTTCAAGTTCTTCCCCTGCTTTAGGATACTGATCAACTACATGATATCTTACATATCTACTATCTCTAATATACTTAGTTTTGCCAATTTTAAAACCATTCTGAGGAACAATTATTTTGGCTTCAGATTCATATTTTCCTATAAGATTAGGAACTTTTTTCTTGGCTACACCGCTGCTGACTTTAACTTCAATAATTCCACCTTTCTCAACGGATGTTCCCATTTCAGGATTGGTACTTATTACTTTCCCTTCTGCAACCTCATTACTATTTTCTATCACTTCTTTATATACTAAACCAATAGATTCAATAAGATTTTTAGCTTCTTCTTTGCTCTTTTCAGTTATATTAGGTACAACCACAGTATTAGCAGCTTTTACTCCTTCCTTATGAATATTAATTATTCCAGCAATACTCATAACTGCTACTATTCCAATTATAAAAACCAGTATACATACCAAAGTATACACTATATAATTTTTAGTTTTATCATTTACTTTAGGTTTAGTTACATCTTTATCCTGTTTATGCAGAAAATCTTCTTCATATGGTTTAGGAATATTAATAGCAGGCATCACCTGAGTATGATCTTTTTCAATTGAATTTGATACCATCCCATAATTAAACTCCTTTTGTATACTTAGCAAATCAACTAAAATTTCACTAGCATTTTTATATCTGTTGTTAGGATGTTTTTCTATAGATTTCATAATAATATTATTTAAATAAACCGGTATACTACTATTAAGCTCTATCGGTTGAAGTACTGTTTCTTCTTCATTCTTATTGGATGGTTTTAATAGATTTTCATATTTAAAAGGAAGTTTTCCTGTAACCATTTCATACATTACTATACCTAAAGAATATATGTCGCTTCTCTCATCTGCATAACATTTTGCCAACTGTTCTGGAGATAAATATGGTACCATCCCTAACAATATGTTTAAATTAATTGTTATTAAATGTTTATCACCTTTTATTAAAGAGAAATTAGTTACCTTAACGGTTCCGCTTTCTGTTATCAATATATTTTCAGGTCGAATATTTCCATGAATTATATTACTTTTATGAGCACATTCTAAAACTTTTGCTATTTGAATAGCTATATTTACAGCTCTTTCATAGCTGAGTCTTACATTCTCAACTATCAAATCTTTTAAAGTTTTTCCTATAACATACTCCATGACCATGTAATTTAAATCTTCTTGATATACTACATCGTATATATTCTCTATATTACTATTAGATAGCTTAGCTAACTCAGTTGCTTCCAATTTCAACTTTTCAAGTACAAAAGGAAGGTTTATGCAATTCTTTTTTATCATTTTAATAGTAACATATCGATTTAACTTGTTACATCTGGCTTTATAAACTTCAACTAAATTATCTTCTCCAATCTTCTCCAAGATTTCGTATCTGTCATTCAATGTTTTTCCTATCATTATTCACTTCCCTCCTATAACCAAACTTTATAGTACCTTTGCACTTTATCGATTTACGCCTACTAGTTTAGGAGACATTTTCATTTTATTGTACTTACTATTAATTTATTCATAGAATCTTTGTTCTGAATTTTTATAATCCATTACCTAAAAATATAAATATCACCCAGAATAATGATGTTACTTCTTTATTCTGGGTGAATCTCATACATTAGTTATTATAAGTTTTTATCTTTATTAGTTCTTCTAACATAGTAAGATAACTATTATATCTATCTATGTTTATTATCCCCTTATCTACAGCAGCTTTTACAGCACAATTAGGTTCCTTATGATGAAAACATCCTTTAAATTTACATTCAGCTATATAATCTTGAAATTCCGGAAAACAATATTGCAGTTCTTCCTTTTTTATCATGGTTATATCTAGAGAAGAGAATCCAGGTGTATCTACAATAAACCCACCTTCTACATCTATAAGTTGACTGTGCCTTGTAGTATGTTTACCTCTATTGTTTTTCTCACTAATTAGGCCAGTAGCCATAACTTCTTTTCCACAGAGTTTATTAATCAAAGTAGATTTACCTGCTCCAGAAGGGCCACAAACCACAGTAACATTATTAGCTAGATGTCTTTGAAGCTTTTCAACCCCTTGATTATTCTTAGCTTCTATAAAAAAATATTCGTATCCTATGTTTCCAAAATATCTTTCTACAAAAGCTTTATCCTCTTCATTAGCCAAATCCTTTTTATTAATACAAACTAAAATCTTTAGATTTTTGCTTTCACATAATACTAGAAATTTATTCAAGAGGTCTAAGTTAATATCAGGGCTTTTAATAGAAAACACCACAAAAGCTTGAGTCACGTTTGCTACATTAGGTCTAATCAATTCATTACCTCTAGGTAATATTTTTTCTATAACCCCTTTATTATTTTTTATGCTTATCTCAACCCTATCGCCCACTAACGGAGTAAGTTCATTATGTCTAAACTTACCTCTTGCCTTACATTCTATAACATCTTCTTCAACTTTTACATAATAAAATCCACCAATACCTTTAATAATTCTTCCTAACATATTTGCACCTCTAGTATTATAGTGTTACTTTATGGATTTGGAGGTAGATTATTATCGCTAGTTTCACTCCCACCATTTGCTCCTCCTACTTCACTTTCTGCTCCAGGATCTGGTAATTGAACTGCTAATCGAATTGTGGTTCCAACATCCACTTTAGATCCAGCACTATAACCATCGACTTCCACAACAACAGCAGAATCGCTCGCATTTGTAGGAAATTGTATTTTGAATTTATTATTTTTTACTATGTCAAGCTTTTTTACATCTCCAAGACGCATCCCTATAAGGTTTGGTAATTCTACTTGCTCTAAAACATAGTAGCTTACACTTATCTCTTTTCCTTCTTCTACTTCTGTATTTGGGGCTATACTTTGATCAGATACTTTCCCTACTTTGTTTGGATCATCAGTTGTTTTTGGATTTTTCTCTTTAAGGGTTAACTTTGCATCAATAAGTAATTTTTCTACTTCATCAATGCGTTTATCTTTTAATTCTGGCACTTTAGTCATCTTAATCTCTTTACCTTGGCTAATTACAAAATCAATTTTTCCACCTTGCTCTAATTGTTTACCAGCTTCGGGAATTTGCCTAATAACCTTGCCCTTATCAACGGTATCACTATACTCTCGAGTTATTTTACCAATTTTAAAACCATAGGATCGTAACACCTGTTCTAGTTGTTCTTCTTGTATTTCTGACATATTTGGAACTATCTTAGTTTCTGCACCAAGACTAATTCTGACTTTAACCCTTCTTCCTTCCTTAACTTTAGATCCTACTTCTGGTTCCACCACAGATATAACCTTATCTTTCTCAACCTGTGAATCATTTACGAATTCTTCCTCATAAACTAAACCTTTAGCTTCAATAGCCTTTCTAGCTTCATCTCTTTCCATTCCTACCACATCAGGAACTTCTACTTCTCCCTTTTGGCTAACTTCACCTTTATTATTGGTATTATTTTGATTTCCTCCTATAAGCTTAACAGCACCTATAGCTCCAATAACCAAAATAAAAAATATTACTAAGGCAATAATTAAATATTTTTTAGTCTTATTATTTAACTTAGGTTCATCATCATAAATATATTCATCCTCTTCTTTTTCACTATATCTAGGGGCATTAACCGGTTCCATAACTCTAGTATTATCATTTTCTATAGTTTTTGTATCAATTTTATAATCTAAATTTTTTTGCAGGTTAAGTAAATCTATTAAAACTTCTCTAGCAGATTGATACCTGTTATTAGGATCCTTCTCTATACACTTCATAATTAATGCATTTAATCCGCTAGGTATATTGCTGACTAGTTGAATTGGCGGAATAGCCTTTTCTTGTATATGCTTTAAAGCAATAGTAACAGGGCTTTCAGCATCGAAGGGTACCTTTCCAGTAACCATTTCATATATTACTATTCCTAAAGAATATATATCAGTTCTTGCATCAACATAATTACCACGGGCTTGCTCCGGTGAAAAATAATGAGCTGAGCCAATAACCTTATTGGAATTTGTTATAGTTACATTGCTACTAGCCTTAGCTATACCAAAATCAGTGACCTTTACTACTCCCTCTTCAGTTATCAAAATATTTTGCGGCTTTATATCTCTATGAATAATATTATTTCTATGAGCACAATCTAAAGCCTTGCTAATTTGAATTGCAATATCTATAGCTCTTTCATAACTTAGTCTAACATTTTCATTAATTAATTGCTTTAATGTTTTTCCCTTAACATATTCCATTACTATGTAGTTAATATCACCTTGAGTTCCTACATCAAAAATATTTACTATATTGCTATCAGATAAATTAGCAACGGCTGTGGCCTCACGCTTAAACTTTTCCACTACAAGGGGATCGTTGTTAAGATTATCCCTTTTTAATATTTTTACTGCATTATACCTATTTAACTTATGACATCGTGCTTTATAAACCTCTGCCATGCCACCTTCGCCGACTTTTTCCAGTATTTCGTATCTGTTATTCAATATGGTTCCTATCATCATTACACTCCCCTTCAATAACCATCAACGTTATGTTATCCTTGCCTCCTCTTTCCTTAGCCAAATTTACTAAATCACGACATACCTCCATATTATTGCTATTTCCCTTAATATATTGGTAAATCTCTTCCGGTTGCACTTCGTTTGTAAGTCCATCGCTACATAAAATAATTTTGCTAATACCTATAGGATCAAGTACAAAGATATCTACATCCACATTAGGACTAGTACCAATTGCGCGAGTGATTATATTCTTATTAGGATGATGCTTAGCCTCTTGTTCTGTTATAGTTCCCTCATCGACTAACTGCTGAACTAAAGAATGATCTTTTGTAATTTTACTAATTTTATCTTCCTTTATTATATAACAACTAGAATCACCTACATTGGCTACCAGAGAGTAATTACACTTTTTAAAATAAGCTGTAATAGTTGTCCCCATTCCTTTTAAGGAAGAATTTTCTTTAGCCTGATTATAAATAACACTATTAGCATATACAATAGCATCCTTTAGTAAAGCCTTTAAATCCTCTGTATCCTTATGTTCTTTAATATATTGTATAACTGATTCCACAGCTAACTTGCTGGCAATTTCACCAGCATTATGTCCTCCCATACCATCAGCCACTATATATATTTTAATATTGTCTATAATAGAGTATGAAAAATAATCTTCATTTATTTGTCTTACATTCCCAACATCCGTTAATGCCCCCAGCATATATTCACCCCTCTCTTAAGCCTTATTACTTTCGATATAGCTTTTTCTTAATTGACCACAAGCAGCATTTATATCAGATCCTAATTCTCTTCTGATAGTTGTATCAATTCCTCCTTCTATTAATTTTTGCTGAAAAGATTGAATACTAGAAAGGGAAGATTTTTTAAAAGAACTTTCTTTTACTTCATTCATAGGAATCAAATTCACATGACATAGCATACCTTTTAATAGTTTAATTAACTGATCTGCATCTTCTTTCCTATCATTTACATTATTTATCAAAGCATACTCAAAAGTTATCCTTCTTCCAGTTATATTTATATAATATTTACAGGCTTCAACAATGTCAACAATTAAATACTGATTTGCTATTGGCATTATTTTCTTTCTTTCTTCATTCCAAGGGCTATGTAAGGATATGGCTAAGGTTATCTGTAGCTTCTTATCTGCTAGCTCATAGATTTTTGGAACTATGCCACAGGTAGAAAGTGTTATATGTCTTTGACCTATATTTAAGCCCTGTTCCCAATTTACCAACTCAATAAATTTGAGCACATTATCATAATTAACTAAAGGCTCTCCACTTCCCATAATAACAACATTAGAAATTCTTTCACCTATAAAGTTGCCAGCTACTATAACCTCAGCTAGTATTTCTCCAGCTGTCAAGCTTCTAACTACACCATTAATAGTGGAAGCGCAAAATTTGCAACCCATTCCACAGCCAACCTGTGACGATACACATACGGTGTTACCATACTTATACTTCATAACAACCGTTTCAATTACATTACCATCATGATATTTTAATAGCAATTTTACTGTGCCATCTATATTAGATTTGTAATGGGTTACTATTTCAGGAAGTTTAGTGGTAAAGTTACCTTTAAGCTTCTGTCGTAAGCTTAAAGGAATATTAACCATATCCATAAAGTCTAAAGTTCCTTTATAAATCCAATCAAAAACTTGCTTAGCTCTAAAGGCCTTTTCTCCGTTGTTTTTCATCCAGCCCTGTAATTCTGCTAATGTAAAATCAAAAATATTTTCCATATTCACGTCTCCTATTTTTTTCTCCTTAATTTAGCTATAAAGAATCCATCCATATCAGTGCTGGGCAAAATAGTTAGCATGCCATCTTCATTATATAGAAAATTAATATGCTCACCAAAATTTAATTTTTCCACTTCAAACTCCTTATTGTTCTTCAAAAATTTATATATCCTTTTTTCATTTTCCATTACATTTAAGGTACAGGTAGAATATACTACGGTTCCTCCTCTTTTTACATATCTACAGGCATTTTCTAAAATTTTATCCTGAATATGATACAAAGCTTCCAGATCTTTTTGATTTTTAGTCCACTTTATCTCTGGTTTTTTTCTTATTATCCCAAGACCAGAACAGGGTACATCAACTAGTACACCATCAAAAGTATCTTTAAGCTTATCATTAAATATAGTAGCATCTACTACATCAGCATTAATATTATTAATTCTCAGCCTTTTAGCATTATCTAATATCAAATCTATTTTATGATCATATAAATCCCAAGCTAAGACGCTACCGGTGCCCTGAAGTAGCTCTGCCATATGAGTACTCTTTCCACCAGGAGCCGCACACATATCTAAAAGCTTCTGATCTTTTGAAACCCCTAAAGCTAACACTGCTAGCATTGCACTTTCATCTTGAACCGTTATAGCTCCCTCTGAAAAAAGAGGGTTATTTTCTACATTGCTACCTTTTACAATTCTTATAGCAGCAGGACAAACAGCACCCTTTTCCACATTATAATTGAGACTTTTTAATCGCTGATAAACTTCATCAGGATTCCAATGTAAACTATTCACCCTAACAGTAATGGAAGGAGTGCTGTTCAGTCCAGAAAGAATTTCCTTAGCTTTTTCTATACCATATTGATTTACAAAGAGCTTAACCATCCATTTTTCAAAGGAATGTTCAAAAGCTAACTCACTAACTATTTCTTTTTCATTATTGAATGCTTTATCTTTATTTCTAAGATAAGCTCTAAGAACTCCATTAACGAATTTACTTGCACCAATGGAAATCTCTTTTGCTAAATTTACAGCTTCGTTTACAATGGCATATTCAGGAACTTTATCAAGATACATAAATTGATATAGAGAGATTCTTAATATATTTAAAACTTTCCTATCTACCTGCTTAAAGGACTTATTAATTAAATTAGACAGTATTATATCTAATTTATACTTATATCTTAAAGTTCCATATACTATTTCTGTAATAAGCCCTCTATCCTTTTCCTCTACCTTATATTTATTTAAAAGTTGTCTTATTGAAATATTTGAATAAGCTCCTTCATACAAAACCATATTCAATATTTCTACAGCAATTTTTCTACTGTTCATACATATTACCTCAACTTATTCCAATATAATACCTTCTTCTATACTGTTTCCATTTAGAAAGCTCTCTACAGACATTCTCTTTCCGTTAGGGAATTGTACTTCCTTTATCAATACATAATTATCTAAAGCAGCTACTAAAATACCTTCTTTTGAAACCTTCACAATGGTACCTGGCTTCTCATCTTTATTTACTCCTTTAACTTCTGCAGCAAATATTTTCATAGCCTTATCTTGATATTTACTGAAAGCTACTGGCCATGGATTTAATCCTCTTACTAGATTAACTATATCAGCTGCTCTTTTTTCCCATTGTATATGGGCCATTTCCTTATTAAGCATTGAAGCATAACAACTTTCACTATCCTTTTGCTTAATAGGAGTGATTTCATTATTGGACATAGCCTTAATGGTTTTCACCATAAGCTCTGCCCCATCTACCATTAATATATCATGCAATTGTCCAGCAGTCATAGTATCAGTAATTTCTACTTTGCTTTGGAGAAGTATATCCCCTGTATCCAGTCCTACATCCATAAGCATAGTAGTATTACCAGAATACTTATCTCCATTTATTATGCACCAATTAATAGGAGCTGCCCCTCTATATTTAGGAAGTAGTGAAGCGTGCAAATTGATACATCCGCACTTTGGTATATCCAGCACTTCCTTAGGTAGAATTTGACCATAAGCAACCACTATAATAAAGTCTGGAGCCATTTCCTTTAATTTTTCAATGGTCTCTTTATCTTCCTTAAGTTTTATTGGCTGGAATATTTCTATGTTATGTTTTAATGCTTCCTCTTTAACCTCACTATAACCGACTTTTTTCCCTCTACCCTTAGGCTTATCTGGCTGAGTAAAAACTGCAGTCACATCAAAATTCTCTATACAAGCTTTTAATGTAGGTACTGCAAATTCCGGTGTTCCCATAAAAACAATTTTCATAGCTATTCTTCCTCGTTTCTAACTAATTTATCTGTAAATAAAATACCATTTAAGTGGTCAACTTCATGACAGATAGCTCTAGCAAAAAAGCCTTCAGCCTCCAATTCAAATTCCTCACCCTTTTCGTTAAGAGCCTTAACTTTTATTTTTGCAGGTCTTTCAACTTCTCCTTGTCTTCCAGGTAAGCTTAGACATCCTTCAACATCAATACAACTTCCGCTTTCTTCTATGATTTCAGGATTGATAAATACATGTACACCTTCCCCTACATCCACTACAGCAATACGCTTCAAAATTCCTACTTGAGGTGCTGCTAATCCAACACCATCTTCATGATACATTGTTTCTATCATATCCTCTACTAAAACCCTAATTCTATCATTTATTTCATCAACAACTCTACATTTCTTTCTTAATATTTCATCATTATCTTTTCGTATATTTCTTAAAGCCATAATTATACTCCTTCCTTTAAGTTAAATTATTCGGATTAACATCTAAATTTAGTTTTACTTCTGTATAAACATCTTTTAACTCTTCATAAACAATATTTTTAATTTTTCCTGCAGTATCAAAAGGAAACTCTCCTTTAAGTATTATCTGCCATCTATACATATCTTTTATCTTTGAAATTGCACAGGGACAGGGTCCAAGCATACTAATTTCGTTATTACTCTTTAAAAAATCCTGAATTTTAATACCTAAGGATTTTATAGTACTAATTAGTAGTTTTTCTTTCTTACAACTAAGATTAATATTAATCATTTCCTTAAAAGGTGGATAATTCATATCCTCTCTTATCTTTATTTCTTCATTATAAAAACCATTATAATCATTAGTCAGTGAAAATTGAATACTATAATGATCTGGAGTATAAGTTTGAATTATCACTTCTCCAGTTTTGCTACTTCTTCCTGCTCTACCAGATACTTGAGTCAACAGTTGAAATGTTCTTTCTGCCGATTTATAATCTGGTAAATTCAAGGTTAAATCTGCTGCCAATACTCCCACTAAGGTTACATTAGGAAAATCTAATCCTTTAGCAATCATTTGAGTACCTATTAGAATTTGGGCTTCTCCCCTCTTAAAACTTTCATATATATCAATATATGAATTTTTCTTTCTTGTGGTATCCATATCCATTCTTAAAGTTTTTGCCTTAGGAAAATGCTTTTTTACTTCTTCCTCCACCCTCTCCGTTCCTATTCCAAAATACTTAATATATTTGCTGGAACATTTAGGGCACTTGCTTTGAGTGGGCTCTCTATAACCACAGTAATGACAATGCATTAAATTATCTTCTCTATGATAGGTCAATGTTATATCGCACTGTTTACACTTGTATACAAAACCGCATTTTCTACAGGAAACAAAGTTGGAAAATCCCCTTCGATTTAGAAATAATATTATTTGCTCCCCTCTAGCCAAAGTCTCATTAATAGCACTGTGCAACTTTACACTAAAAATGGATTTATTTTTGTTAGCTAATTCTTCTCTCATATCTACTAATGTCATATTAGGTAACTTAGCATTATCTACTCTATTTTTAATCTCTAACAGTTCAAATTCACCTAATTTTGCTCGATAATATGAGTCTAAAGATGGAGTAGCTGTACCTAGAACCAGTTTACATCCTTTTCTTTCAGCTATAAACTCAGCCACTTCACGGGCGTCATATTTAGGATTACTTTCAGATTTATAGCTGTTTTCATGCTCTTCATCAATTATAATTATGCCTAAATTTTCAAAGGGTAAAAATAAGGCTGATCTAGCTCCAATAGCAATCTTTGTTTTTCCTTTCTTAATACGCATCCATTCATCAAATCGTTCACCATCAGACATTTTACTGTGAAAAACACTTATATTATTACCAAATCTGCCCTTAAAACGCTCTACCATTTGAGGTGTTAGGGATATTTCCGGTACTAGTACAATACTATCCTTTCCTTCTGCTAACATCTTATCCACTAAATGAAGATAAACTTCCGTTTTGCCACTACCAGTAACTCCATGTAACAGAAACTTGCCTGTATTTTTACTTAATATTGATTTAACAACCCTTTGCTGTTCATCATTAAGCACCTTTGCAGAATAGATATTATATTGCCTTGAATCTAATCTATCTATAACAGTTTCTTCTGTAGTAAGAATATCATGCTTAATTAGCGTATTTATAGAACTTAATGAATATCCAAAGTTATTACTTAAAGCACTTTTTGTATATATACCAGCATTGATCTTTACAGTATTATAAATTTCTATATAGGGACTTTTGCAATACTTTCCTTCCAAAGGAGATTTAACATATAATAAGTCAGCAGTTTTTTTTCTAATGCCTTTTGTTATGCCTGTAGGTATAATTAACTTAATACAGTCTATGTAAGTAGCTAGATAACGCTCTTTCATCATATTTATTAGATTTAAATCTGATTCTTTAAATAAAGGAAAATCGTCACAAATTGCTTTAATGCTTTTTATATAGGGTATTTTTTTCTCCAGGTCTTCCTTTAATTCCAGAACAAATGCATCAATTAATTTATTCCCTAGCCCAAAGGGAACCTTTACCCTATGGCCAATTTGAATTATTCCTTTTAATTCCTCTGGAATCTTATATGTAAATAGTTTATCCACCATTATAGACTCATTATTAACTACTACACCGGCATATTTATATTCCATGACCTCTCCCCTTAAAAGAAAAAAGCGCTCTAGCGCCTTTTCATAATAGTATTAAAAATTTCTCTTGCTGCTTCCCTTTTGCTCATTTTATCAAGAGCTTTAATCTTTCCATCCCTAGAAATTATATTGATTCTATTATAATCGGATCCAAAGCCAGTATCATTTCCTGTAATATCATTGGCTATAATATAGTCCAAATTTTTCTTTTTTAGCTTAGTGGTTGCATTCTGAATCAAGTCATTGCTTTCTGCAGCAAAACCTACTAGTATCTGATTTTCACTCTTTCTCTTTCCTAGCTCCGCTAATATATCATTATCTTGAATTAGCTTTAAGTTTAGAACTTCACTATTCTTTTTTATTTTTAGGTCACTATATTCTTCTACCTTAAAATCAGACACAGCGGCACACTTTATAATTATATCATTACTATCACAATTTTCTAAGACAGCATTCAGCATTTCTCCATTAGTGTTAACTGATATAATATTCATTCCTTGAGGTTTTTCTATTTTTGCGTGGCCTGTTATTAACGTTACTTCAGCTCCTCTATCTCTTGCTTCCTCAGCTATAGCATACCCCATTTTACCTGAAGAGTGGTTTCCTATATATCTAACAGGATCTATAGGCGCTATAGTAGAGCCAGCGGTAACTAGAACCTTTTTACCTTCCAAATCTTTATTTACATATAATTGTGACAAAACTAATTCCGTTATATACTTAGGATCCGGTAACTTGCCCTTACCTACATCTCCACAGGCTAGTCTTCCAGAATCCGGTTCAATAAATTTATAGCCAAAGGACTTTAGTTTTTCAATATTTTGCTGTACTATAGGATTCTCATACATATTCGTATTCATGGCAGGGGCAAAAATAACTGGTGCTTTGGAAGCCATTATAGTAGTTGAAAGCATATCATCTGCAATACCATTGGCAATCTTACCAATAATATTTGCTGTTGCTGGTACCACTAAAATTAAATCAGCTTTTTTTGCCAATGAAATATGTTGAATCTCCCATACCTTAGGCTCTTCAAACATATCTACTATTACTGCATTTGAGCTTATAGATTGAAAGGTCAGTGGCCTTACAAACTCTGTAGCATGTTCTGTCATAATCACATCTACATTTATATCTTTCTTCTTCAAGGCACTTACTATATCTAAAGCTTTATATGCGGCAATACCACCACAAACTCCTACTACAACATTTTGCTTGTATAACATTACTTGATACCTTCTTTTTGTGTTTCGTAAAGTATTTTACCAGCATTCACTTCGTTTATCGCAACAGTTAAAGGTTTGTTTGAAGGTACTCTAACCATTGGCTCAGAACCATCTATTAACTGTCTTGCTCTTTTCGCTGTAACAGTAACCAATGTATATCTATTATCTACTTTAGTTAATAATTCAACTATTGATGGATTAATCATAGAGTTGTTCATGTATTAAGCCCTCCTTAGAATCTAAAATATCATCTTTTATTCTATCAACTCGACACTTTTCCGCAACTATTATTGCTTGGATCTTTTTAACCGCATCCTCTACAGTGTCATTAACTACAGCATAGTTATATTTTGAAACATAATTAATTTCTTGATATGCTGCTTTAAATCTTGTCATTAAAGATTCTGGTGTTTCACTTCCTCTTTGTATTATTCTTTTTTTAAGTTCTTCCATTGATGGTGGTAATATAAAAATGAATACACCACCTTGATAAGCCTCTTTCACTTTTAAGGCTCCTTGAATATCAATTTCTAGAATTACATCTTTTCCTTCATCTATAGCTTTCAAAGCTTCTCCCTTTGGGGTACCGTAATAATTGCCATAAACTTCAGCATATTCCAAAAAGTCATCTTTCTCTATTCTTTCTAGAAACTCTTCCTTAGTTATAAAATAATAGTTCTTACCATGTACTTCTCCTACTCTTGGAGCTCTAGTAGTTGCAGAAACTGATAACCAAAAATCTGATTTCTCTAATAAAGCTTTACAAATAGTACCTTTTCCAGCACCGGATGGTCCAGATAAAACTATCAAAATCCCCTTTTTTTTCATTATTCATCAACCTCATCAATTGTTTCTTCATCCTTAGAAGATAATCTGTGTGCTACAGTTTCTGGTTGAACTGCTGAAAGAATAACATGGTCACTATCTGTGATAATAACAGCTCTTGTTCTTCTTCCGTAAGTTGCGTCAATCAACATACCTCTATCTCTTGCCTCTTGAATTATTCTTTTTATAGGTGCTGATTCTGGACTTACTATGGCAACCAGTCTGTTAGCAGATACAATGTTACCAAAACCAATATTAATTAACTTAATGCTCATTGTTTTCCTCCTGAATTATTCAATATTTTGAATTTGCTCCCTAATTTTTTCTATTATATTTTTTATATTTAAAGCAGAATTGGTTATATCAATATCATTGGATTTTGAAGCGATGGTATTAGTTTCTCTGTTCATTTCTTGAACTAGAAAATCTAATTTTCTACCTACCGGCTCATCAGAATCTAATGTAACTTTCATCTGCTCAATATGGCTTTTCAATCTTGTTATTTCTTCATCTATACTACACTTATCAGCATAAATTGCCAACTCTAAATTTAATCTGTTCTCATCTATTTCTACATTATCTAACAGTTCCTTTAATCTATCCATTAATTTAGCCTTATATGTAGGAACCAAAGAGTCAGCTTTTCCTTCAATTAAATTAACCTCTGTAACGATTTGATTACACTTACATAATATATCTTCCTTAAGCTTGCTTCCTTCAACTCTTCTCATTTCTTTAAAGGATTGAATAGCTTCCAATATAGGATTCTTAAGCATTTCCCAAAGAAGATCTACATCTTCTTCATTTTCTTTAACATAAATAATATCTGGATATCTTGCAACTAAAGATACTGATATATCATCCTTAAGTTGTGGATATCTATCCTTTATATCAGCTAAACATTTTACATAACTGTCAGCTAAAGTTTGATTTAACTGGGCACTAACTCCTAATTTCTCATAATTATTATATGTAATAAAGAGATCTATTTTTCCCCGGCTTATATTTTCACTAATTAATTTTCTAATCCTATCTTCTAAACTATTTAATAATCTTGGCATTCGGATATTAATATCAAGATATCGGTGATTAACGCCCTTTATTTCCACATTAAAGCTTATTTTACCTTCAACTTCATATCCAGAACGACCAAACCCTGTCATACTATATATCACTATAAATCATCTCCAGTCATAATACACTCTTCTAACAATTATACTAATTATACAAAATCTTCACCTACTATTTCAAGGAGTTTTTTTTATTTGCTTCATCTTATTCGTTAATTCTCCTATTTTCTTTATTTTAATAACTTATTTCTCCTTGAATATAGCTCTAACTTCGTCCATATTTTTAGTTTTGCTTAAGGCCAATATTAACTTTATTCTTGCTTTTTGCCCAGGCATATTATCTACAAAAATAACTCCCATATCTCGGAGCATTTTACCTCCTCCAACATAACCATAGGAATCATGTACTCTACCTTCAAAACATCTTGACACCATTGCTACAGGAATACCCTTTTTAATTGCTCGATCTATACCTGTAAGCATAGCTGGTGGAACATTTCCTCTACCTAAAGCTTCTAAAACTATTCCTTCATCTCCCTTATCTATGCAATAATCTATTAAACTTGAGTCTTGCCCCGCTGTACATTTAATTACATCAACCTTTGCATTAATGTTATCTACCAAAATCTTCTTTGATAAAGTGTTTTTTCTATAGAAAATAACTTCATTATTATCTACAATACCTAAAGGCCCAAAACCTGGTGTGGAAAAGGCATCTATACTTAGAGTATTTACCTTTGTTACTTCACTTGCACTATTTAATTTTCCATTAAAACATACAAGCACGCCTCTTTTCATAGCCTGTTCTGAAATAGCTGTGCAAATTGCTTCAGCTAAGTTAGAGGGTCCATCATATCCAAGTTCTGAACTGCTTTTCATAGCACCAGTAAATACCACAGGCTTAGGTGTATCAATAGTTAGATCTAATAAATATGCTGTTTCCTCCATGGTATCTGTACCATGGGTTACTACTACACCATGAATATCCTCTCTAGCTAATAGCTTTTTTACAAACTTAGATAGCTCCAACATATTTTCTATACTCATATGAGGACTAGGTAAATTAGAAAAAGTATATGTTTCAATTTCACAAAAACGTTCTATACCTGTAACCATCTTCATTATCTCCTCACCAGTTAGACCTGGTACTGCTGCCTTTATCCTTTCGTCAACTATCATTGATATAGTTCCACCGTTAAATACTACTGCTACTTTCTTCATATGTCCTCCAAATTTCATTAGTTATTTCGAAATATATCATTGTCAGTGATAATTAACTCCGACAGTGATACATATTATCTTTTGTCTGAATCCATTTCCTTTAATAGTGTGCTGTTCTTTTCTTCAAAAAGTTATTCAATCATAACAGCCCTATTTTTATATTCTATATCTATATACCCTTTAGATTCAATAACTTTTTTAGCTTCTTGAAAATCCATGTATAAACCTCCTTTATTAATTAATAACTCAACTTTCGCAGGAACATAAAGCGAGCTTTTCCCTGATAAAAGTAGGTAAACAAGACATAAAGTGATCCAAAAACTCACTTATTGCCTCTTTAGAAAGCATAAGTTTTTCACTCAAAG
>Ga0209537_1000757_pt1 | contig 38956 bp, 41 predicted proteins | sample BioPla4DNA1_FD_187698 | JGI IMG/M metagenome (GOLD analysis project Ga0209537, IMG submission 187698) | Biogas fermentation microbial communities from Germany - Plant 4 DNA1 (SPAdes) (version 2) | ecosystem: Engineered > Bioreactor > Anaerobic > Digestate | place: Bielefeld, North...
TATGGACTGATAATCGGCCATTTGATCCTAACTATAAGTGGACAGCCGGTTCTACTAATTAGTGTGGAATTACTATGTGGTTGTCAAAGTGCACAATAACTATTGACTATTCATAGCACGTCTTATTGGGGCCGACATTGGGTAAAGTTGCCAATTAAAGCTATTCGATTTAAGTTTGGATTTGTCACAGGAAATCCAATTTCAGCTGTCACTACGATATCTTGGAATGGCGCAAACTGTTCGCCCGGTCCAAAAGTGATCGCACCAACCCATACACCAGGCTGAATCACTACCGGACCGGTCTGCAGCAGCTGAAACGGAATTGGAGCAGCTCCCTGTCGCCTAATCCAAGCTACATAAATATTTCCACCTAATGCTGTTGGCGGTGGTAAACCAATGGCTGCCACCAGAACATTTCCATTGCGGTTAGGCGCCTGAAACACCCGTGCCACGCCTGCTGCCTCCGCCTCTGGAAGTACAGGAACATTTGCAGTCCTGAACAGCAGCATACTGCATTCTATGGTTGGAATTTGCGCTCCCGGAATGCAGATTACTTGTCCCGGAAAGATCAGATTGGGGTTAGTAATCTGGGGATTTGCCGCGACCAGTGCCGACAGAGGAACTCCAAAACGGTTAGCGATAGTAAACAACGAATCCCCCGGCACAACAGTGTAGTAAAATCCGGTGCAGAATGGCGGAGGTGGTGGGGGAATCTGCTGTACACTCATAGTTTGACCTCCCTTCATTTTCTCACTACAGCATACGCCGACACATTAATAGGCAATAGGAACTGCTCCTCATTTTTAAATGCCAACAGCAAAACGGGGTTGAGATCCAAACAGATCCCAACCCCGTTCATCTGCAGTTGTCCTATTTCCAAAGATCCTCCCAGCTCTCAGCACCTTCCCACAAAAACACCTGACCTTTAATTAAACGGCAGTTGCGATCAATACTGTTAATTGCTGCCATTTCTTCATCTGTCAGGGGATCTTCTGTCACAGCTTTCAAGTTGCTGATGTAATTTTTCGGTTTGACAGAAAAAGGAATCGGCACCTGACCACGCTGCACAGCCCATTTGATACAGATAATTGCTGGATGCACACCACGGCGTTCTGCGATTTCCACAATTACCGGATCCTCAATGGGAGAAGTATCTTCAGGCGTGCGATCTCGCTCTGGTCGATTTGGCGAACCAATCGGACAGAAACCAATCGGCACAATATCGTTATCGATGCACAGTTTAAACAACTCTGGCTGCTGGAAATGGGGATGAAGTTCCATTTCATTGGCTGCCGGCTTAATGCGGGCATCCCGCAATACTTGCTCCAGCTTCGAAACAGTCATATTGGATGTTCCAATATGCCGAACCAGACCCATGTCAACTAAGCGCTCCATCTGCCGCCAGGTCCGCATATAATTCTCATGAATGTAAGGAACCGCGTTTGGATCCCGTGAATCTCCCGATGCCCCAGGGGGATGACTGTTGGGAAACGGCCAGTGGATTAGGTAAAGATCTAAATAGTCTAAGCGCAGATCTTTTAAGGTTTTTGCCACAGCGATTAAAACATCACCATCGCCATGCATATCATTCCATACCTTGGAGATTACAAAAAGTTCCTCGCGCTTAACAATGCCCTCTTTGATTGCTTCTTCAATTTTCGGTCCGATCAAGTGCTCATTACCGTATACAGCGGCACAGTCAATCAACCGATAGCCCGCTCTGATAGCACCAGCCACAGCCTCCGCTATCACTTCACCGGGATAATTATCAGAACCGAAAGTCCCAAGGCCAATTGCGGGCATTTTTGCACCAGTATAAAGTGTTTTCTGTGGAACCAATTCAGGATTAACCCGTTCCATATGCGCCCTCCTATTCAAAAGATAGTATTCCTGTTGCTGATAAATACTCATCGATACAGTTAATAATCCGATCTTTAACTAACTCTCTTGGTTGATTTGCCAGCTCACCCCGGCGAACTTTGGTATACTGGATCGGCATATATTGACTCAACATACTCAAAGGAATCTCCACCGCCTCAAGGTTTGCAAACAGCAGATCTACAGCTTGAGTAACCGCCTCCTGAGGCAGATAATAGCGGCAGCGATCCGAAAAGCTGTATTTGCGGGCTAGGCGCTTTTTGGTTTCGTCTCCGTGATAGTGTTTTTCCCAGTGTTTTGGTTCCTGCAGCATAGCTTCCTCCAAAACTTCAATAAAGTTTGATAGAGGTTTTCCGGTATGCTGCAGCAGTTCTTTTTCGATCATGCTCAGGGCAAATAAACCCTCCCGCAGGGCAAAGGTTAATGCCGGACCCACTTTTAGAAATACAATTCCGTCTTCTACCATTTGACGCAGGCAGTCCGGCGTCTGGTAGTCAGTGGAATGGCCTTCAAAAATCAGATTCGGATATGCTTTCAGGGCCTGGCAGAGTTCTGCGGCAGCCTCCCGGCTGTATGGATGAATCGATTCATTCCCAAATTCCACTCCCGGTTGAACCACAACAGCAATCACCCGCTCCCAAGCATCAGCCAAACCAAGATTGATAAATGCATCATTAAAGAGTGTTACTGTCTCTTGAAAGTCTGCTACAGTAGTGACCTGAACCTGGTCATCTTCCTCCTGGCTGCCTCCAGGAATTGGCACTTCGCTGCCGACTACATACACTGGTAGAGGAGCATCTGGGTTTTCAGCCTTGAGTTCTGCGAAAGCTGCTTCTGCAGCTAGCGCTAGCCTAGCTCCCCGCTCTGCAATTAATTTAGGATCTAATTTTACATTTGGATCATCGCCGCCCAAACGCATGCTGGTATCAATATGGATCTTGGTAAATCCAGCAGCGACAAACTGCCTAATTAATTCTTCTGCTTCTGCCATCGCATCTTCCGCCGGCAGATGACTAAAAGTGAGGGGACCAAGATGGTCACCGCCTAAAATGATTTTATCCGCTGGAAAATTAACTTTTGCAGCTAACTGAAGAACATAATCACGGTAGTCCTGGGGGGTCATCCCGGTATAACCGCCGTACTGATTAACCTGATTGGCAGTTGCTTCAATTAAAACATAGCTTTTCGCTTTTTTCGCCCGCTCTAAACAAGCTTCTATTGCCAACTCATTACCCGTGCAGGCAGAATACATACCGATTGGCTGTCCTTGCTTATGTTTAGCAACCAGCTGTTTTAAAGGATTCACGCACAACACCTCATTCGTTTACTAATAAAATTTTACCCTTAACAGTTCCCGGTGTTTTATATAAATCAAAAGCAGCTTGTGCTTGACTTAAAGGCATTTTTTTAAAGATTAATGCCTCATCATATTTTAACTGACCAGTGCTGAAGAAGTGTGCTGTTAACTCCCACTCTTTCCCAGGGAAAGGAGCACTGTAAGACATCCAAGAGCCTGTGAGGATGAATTCTTTACGGTTCATCAATTCCCACAGCTTTGGAGTAAATGTCAAATCCTTGGTGGGAGTACCAACAAAACAGACCTTACTTTTATTACCGGCTAATTCAAATGCTAACTTCATAGTTGCATCCACTCCTGCGGTTTCAAACAGATAACCAAACCCTCTCCCCGCAGTAGCTTCCATAACTTTTTCCTTAAAATCTGGTTCACGGGTATTAAAGACATGATCTGCTCCCAGTTTCTTAGCCAACTCCAGCCGATCATCATCGATATCAAACACAAAAACCCGCTTTGCTCCATAAATTTTAGCCCATTGAGCAGTAAAGAGTCCAATTGTTCCTCCACCTAAAACTGCAGTGTCTTCCCCGCCCCGAAACTGAACACATTCTAGGGCATGCAGACCTACAGTAGATGGCTCAAAAAGAGCACCCTGCTCGAAGGAAACACTTGGATCAAATGGGACAACATTTTCTTCAGGTAAAACTACATATTCAGCAAACGCTCCGGCTATCCGCGAACCAACAAATGTGTAATGCTTGCATTGAGAGAAGTTACCCCGCAGACAGTCGACACATTTATGGCAGGGAATTAAAGGTACGCCTGCTACCCGATCACCCTTTTTAACCTTTTTCACATCTGCTCCAACTTCAACCACTTCGCCAGAAAACTCATGACCCAACACAATTGGATAATAATGAGCCGCATCCCCTAACACTCGCGGCACATCAGAACCGCAGATTCCCACCATTCTTACTCTTACCAGAACTTCTCCTGCCTGAGGCTCAGGCGTCGGCCAATCGCCATAGCGCAGATCTTCTCTGCCGTGCAGTACAGCTGCCTTCATACTTTCACTCCCATTTCTTTTAGTATTTCAGCATCAGGTCCTTTAACTGCTCGTACAGTTCGCGGTAAAGCTGATAATAATGCTGATAGACACGGTGATTGTTCTCATCAGGCTGATGGATCCTTTTAATCTGAATCGTCTGTTTTACAGCCTGTTCAAAGCTGGAATAGATTCCTACACCCACCCCAGCTAAGATCGCTGCTCCCAGAGCAGTGGCGGTATCGGAAGCCGGTACTTGAATCGGCTTGCCGGTAACATCAGCCTTGATCTGGGTCCACACTTCGCTGTTAGCAGCTCCACCCATAGCATTGAGAACACTAACTTTAATGCCAGCCTTTTCAGCTGTTTCAAGGTTATGGTGGAGCGCATAAGCACAACCTTCCATAATTGCTCGAATCAGATGAGCCTTGGTTTTATCATAGCTCAGCCCATAAAAAACGCCCTTCGCATTCACGTCCCAAATCGGCGAACGCTCTCCAGCCATATAAGGCAGAAAGACCAATCCATCCGATCCAGGAGCAATCTGAGCTGCTAGATCACTGAACATCTCAAAGGCATTTCTGCCAGTTTCTTTTTCCAGCTGTGTTTCATATGCTCCCAGCTGCTCTTTAAACCACCTTAAAGTACCTCCACCACCTACCGTTCCACCCTGAAGCAGATACATCCCTGGCACCACATGGTTGCTTAAGATCAGCTGGGGATGGGCTTGAGCGTAGTCCATGCAGATACTCATTCCCCCTGCTTGACCGCCCTGCTCCTGAGTTTCCCCAAGAGCAATTACTCCCGCACCTAGAGTCCCACAGGCCGCATCTAATCCGCCTGCTGCAACTGGTGTGTCAGGCTTCAGCCCTGTCTCAGCCGCTGCTTGGGGAGTAACAGTCCCCACGATCTGATGGCAGGGGTAAAGCTGGGGCAGCATTTCTATGGGAATTCCTAATTCGCTGCACAGCTCAGCATCATAGTCACCTTTGTTAATATTATACACATGCAGACCATAACCCTGCGATAAATCCTGACAGATGGCGCCTGTCAGCTTGAAAACAATGTAGCTGTTACTCTGCAGAAAAACGGCTGTTTGACGAAAAATCTCTGGTTTATGTTCTTTAAACCACATGATTTTCGGAGTAGTGTATGTCGGCTCAAAACGATTTCCACTTACTGCAAAAATTCGTTCCTCACCGATCTCAGCTTTCACACGTTCTGTTATCTCATAAGCACGGTTATCCATCCAGTTAGGAGTATTGTGCAGCACCCTGCCGTTCTTATCTATAGGAATTGTCGACCAACTTTGACCATCAACTCCAACTGCTGCGATCTGGTCTGCAGATACACCTTCCGCACTTAAAACAGCCTGGACTGCTTGACAAACCTTTTCCCACCATTCCAGAGGATCCTGTTCAACCCAACCGGGAGCAGGATAATAAACCTGATACGCTCTGGTCGCCTGAGCAATAACTTCCCCATCCTTGGTGAAAACTGCTGCTTTGCAGGCTGATGTACCAATATCAATTCCTAATAGTAACTTAGCCATGAACTACCTACCCCTATCTATCTTCCATTATCGCTTTCGCCCGCTGATAAATATCCAGTACACCCTGCACCATTGGTTTATTAGAAACATAATTTACCGTACTGCGCACAAGATCAGAACAGTTTGCAGGTGCAGCGGATGCCCTCACTGCTGCAAACATGGGCAGATCATTGTCAGTATCGCCAACTGCTAAAATATCGGTGCTGTTGGTTTGGGTAACCTCACACCAAAAACGAACGCCCTCAGCCTTATTAATACCTAGGGGCGCAATTTCAATTGAGCGAGCAGATTTGGAGATTTCTATTGGTGCTCCTTTTAACCGCTCCGCAATAACTGTTTCTAACTCCGGCAGCAGTTCCGGATCTTGAGTATTGACGCTGAAGGTATATAATTTGCCGACTTCCACGACGGCGCCTGTATCTGCTGTAAGTTCCAGAAGAGTGCGGTGAATCTGTTCCTGCTCAGTGAGGTATTCCCGGGGTATGCTGGGATTAACCAGCACATTTTTGGAAAGGGGGTGAAACAGCAGTGCCCCATTTTCACAAATGCAGTAAGCTGAAATCAGCAGCTGTCTAGCTACTGCTTCTAAAAATGGAGCTGGTCTTGAGGAACAGAGAGCAAATATGTATTCCCGTTGTTCAATCCGCTCAGCCAACTCGCTGAGTCCGGCAAAATCCCAAACCTGCCTGCGTCCAGGAACTAGGCAGCCATCCACGTCACATAAAATGGTGATCAAAACCTCATCTTCTTTCTTACAAATTTACAATCTATGTTCACTTTTCGTTTCAACTTTTAAGCAAAAAAATCCTGCCCCAAAATGCTATAATGAAAGGGGGGAGGATTTATGAACAGTAGACTTAATTCACGATTTCCAGAGATCGATCTGCTGAGGGGATTAAGTGTCATGGCAATGGTACTTTACCATGGTTTTTGGGACTTATCTTATTTTGATCTGGTGACTTGGGATATTTTCCCCTTCGACCCCCAGCTTACTGCCAAAACAATTGGCTCGTCCTTCTTGCTAATCACAGGCATCTGCCTGTCCATCAGCTTTTCCCGTTCAAACAAACCAAATAAATTACTAGTTCGGGGATTAAAGTTATTGGGATGGGCAGCAGTGATTTCCGCAGTAGTTTACATCGGATTGGATGAATATATCCTATTTGGTATCCTGCACCTTATTGGGGTGTCAATCATACTTGCGCCGCTGTTTTTACCAAGGCCTATTTTGGCAGGATTAACAGGAATCACAGTTATCGCAACCAGCAATTATCTCAAACAGCTGCCAACTGCTCAGGCATGGCTTCTTCCTTTGGGGATAGGCAGAACTACCATGTCTATGGTTGATTATTATCCCCTTTTCCCCTGGTTTGGGGTGGTACTGCTTGGTATTTGGGTAGGGTCGATCTGCTATCCCCAAGGTAAGCGGCGCTTTCCCGTGTTAGCCTTGAAAAGGTTGAACAAACTGCCCGGAGCCCGCTTCCTAAGATTTCTTGGTCGCCATTCGCTGAAAATCTATCTAGTCCACCAGCCGATTATCTATGCCGCACTGTACTGTTTCGCAAATTATCGGTAGGACAGCAGGAGAAAAGACAGCCCCTCACTCAAGGCTGTCTCTTCGGATACCTTCACTAATCTTTCTTAAATAAGCTGTAGACGATGATGGCCACAACCGCAACAATCACAACCCACCAATACCAAGCCATCCGCCACCCTCCCTTTGGATTTATCTTCCGAATATTATTAAATCTAATCTGTTGATGCAGCTGCTAACTTGTCTACTTATTCCTCTTTTGTCTACTTATTCCTCTTTTGTCAACTTATACCCTTTTTATATATATATTGAACCGGATATGCTTTAATGCCAAATAGCTGATTAAAAGAGCGCCCACCACTGAGCTGCACGGCTTATCCCCTCTGGAGAATTTTTATTGACGATTTCCGGCTGTGCTTCTCTATCGATTCTTCGATCACTCTGCCTAACACTACATCCCCAACCCCACTGCAGGTTATATTTGCAGTCCGGGCGGTCACTCCACGAGCATTGATATCCCCTGCGCCAGAAATTTTCGCTTTAAATGTATCTATATTACCAGATTTAATTTCGACATCACCTGCACCGCTAACCTGAACCTCAAGATCACCGGTAATCTCATTAACTTCAATATCCCCTGCGCCGCTGATCACCAACTCAGCTTTACCAATTTTATTAACTGTAACATCACCACTGCCGCTGATCCGACAGCTTAAATAATCTACGTTGGTGAGATTGAGATCTCCCGAACCACTGACCCAAACCGATGCTTTCTTAAAGGGAACTTGAATATCGCCACTGCCGGAACCACTCACCCTAACCGTTAGCTCACTGCCAAGATCCTGTCCTAACATTAATTTGATTTTATCAGCCGGATTGCGCTGATAGTTCTGCAGTTTTTGAGCGATAGAAAGCTGGGTACCATTTTGCTTAACCTGTATACTGCCGATAAAAACAGAGGTGCCTACAGCCTCCAGCCTGGTATAACTGTCTTTTGAACGCACTACTTGCAAATCTGCAACGGTGATTTCTAAATTCAAAGAGGTGATTCCGCTAAAAACTTCATTAAGCTCTGTACTAGCTGCACCGCTATCACCATTTACAAAGAAATAATGCTCATCAGCAAAATCAAAGCAGATATTTCCCGAACCTTTGTTGGTAATTTCTTGTTTTCTTAAGTCTGCTTTACTGCCATCCTTAAACACAACAGAATCTTCAGTTGTCACCGCCACTTCCTTGTCTGAGTAACATCCTACATTTTGAAAGGTATGGACCAGTTTAAGTTTTCCCTTTGCTTCCGGAAACGACCACAACGGCGCTCCTTCTGATTGTCCATTGTTGGTTATCTTGCCGCCAAACAGCTTTTCAATAGTGGTATTCAGTTCTTGTGCCAGCTGAGGAAGGATAGTTATTTCCGGAAAACAAACTTCGTTTTCCCATTTAGATACCGCTTGAGCTGTAATGTTCAGTCTTGCCGCAAGGTCTTCTTGAGTCAAGCCAGCCAGCTTTCGATAGGAAGCGATCCGCCTCCCAAAACCATAGATGTTATACATCTAAACCACTCCCTGCACGCATTGTTTATTTTCATTATCTTGCCAAGTGCAGCTGTTTACCAGATATTGCTGGTTTAAATTCTATGTCTTTACTCACCCACAATACAACCATTGGTTGAATAAACCTCCAGTTGACTCACCATGTTTTAATTTATAATTTATAAAAAGGATATTTCACCTCCGTGGAGAAACTTACCAAGTTCGTAAGAATTTATCTGCTTTATGCTTTTGAGGTGAAATAGATGTTTAAAGTCCGCAAACTTAATTCAACAGCAGTGTTCTTTATCACCATTATTCTAATTATCTTCATTGGAATTGGTGATCTGTACTCAGGATATATCAATTACTCACTGCTCAATGAAGCTGATCTGATTAATCGGTTGGGGGTGATCCGCGGATCAATCCAGCGCTTATTAAAGTTTGAATTGATCGGGGTGGAAAACGCCGAGTTGCTGTCCAGTATTGACGCTTCATTACAAGATTTACGTTTCGAACAAAATAATCCTGCCTTAACTGAGCTGCGGTTACAGTGGGAGCAGATTAAACAAACAATTCTGCAGCACCGCAGCAGCCCCTCTGGAAACCTGCAGCACTCACTGCTGTCAGCCAGCGAACAGATCTGGGATACAGCCAACAGCGCGGTGTTGTCCATTCAAAATCTGTCGGAACAGCGCCTAACTCAATCTAAGCTTTTGTTTGCTTTAACCTTCTCAACCCTTATGCTGGCTGCAGTAATCCTTGTCTGGCTGCGGCGTTACGTTCAAGGTCAATTAGAATATCTTGTTCGTTACGACACCCTCACCAGTGCCATAACTAGGAGTTACTATGAAAAGATCCTGCCCAGGGAAATGGAACACGCGCGCAGAAACAACAGCCCCTTATCCTTAATTGTTTTGGATGTAGACAAATTTAAACAAATTAACGATACCCACGGTCATATTGTAGGTGACTATGCGCTGCAAAAATTGGCCGCGATTTTAATTAACAACTTAAGAAGAACAGACTTCTTAGCTCGAATCGGTGGCGATGAATTTGTGATTATTGCACCTCAAACAACCAAAACAGAAGCAAAAAAACTAGCTGATCGCCTTCAGAGAATAATCGCTGATACAGATTTTCCCGGTCTCGGTCCGATTTCAATCAGTATGGGTATTGCTCAATTTGATTTTAAGGAATCTATGAATCAATTAGTAGATCGAGCCGACCAGGCACTTTACCAAGCAAAAGCTGATGGCCGCAATCAAACAGCAGTAAGCTTTTAACTCAAATCGAGTAGGTAACCGCTAGGTGATCAGCCTAGCAGTTTTCCTCCCACAGAACGGTACGTACGGACCGCGTATACCGCTCCTGATAGACCTCAGTCATACTTCGTAGTATTGATGCAAAAGACCGACCTCATATTTCGTTAAATCCACCAGACCCATTTCGTGGTGAAACCATCGGTTTGGCAGAGCCATGTTGACTAAGGGAGATGCCGAGTTTTTCCATCGTGTGACGGAAATTTAGGTTATCCAGCTTTTGGGCTTTCCCACACTTTGCAAGGTTACCCACCATACAAGCCAACCTCGGTTCGCTTGCGCTACGTTCCAAGACTCCCCCTCGGCTTCCTCCAGATTACACTGTTACCAGTGACGCCCTTGCCTGCTGGTTGTCTTCCCGCTGGTTAGGCGACAGGGCTTCTTGCAGCCCATCGGCGCAGTAAGCATGCCAGGCACACAAAATCAAACCTCCCACACGAACATGGGAGGTTTGAACAGAGCAGATATCATCCGTTCTAGAAAATTGAGAAAGCGATAAACAAACCTGCACACAGTGACGCCACCAAGGAGCAGACAGTGATCTGTGTATTAATCGAAGGACCAGCTGTATCTTTGTACGGATCACCAACTGTATCCCCAACCACAGCCGCCTTGTGCGCCTCTGAACCTTTTCCGCCGCAGTTACCAGCTTCCACATATTTTTTTGCATTATCCCACAAACCACCAGCATTGCTCATGTACAGCGCTAGGAGCAGGCCGGCAACAATATTGCCCGTCAAGAAGCCGCCAACTGCTTGGATGCCTCCGATAAATCCGACAGCTAAGGTGACCACGATTGCCATCAAACCAGCGGGGATCAGTTCACGCAGCGCACCCACTGTAGCAATATCAATACACCGCTCATACTCAGGCACCACACCTGGCTTACCTTCCTTAAGCCCTTCAATTTCCTCGAACTGGCGGTGGATTTCGGCAACCATTCTCTGGGCGTTGCGGTCAACCCCCAGCATCAGCATGGCTGAAAACACAGCAGGAACTGCCGCACCAACAATCAGACCGAAAAACACCGTTGGACTCATTATATCAAAGCCAACTATTGGTTCCAGTCCCTTTGAAACTAAAATGTCATTGGCTTCAGAAAGGAAAGCACCTAACAGGGCAATTACAGTTAACCCGGCAGCACTAATCGCAAATCCTTTAGTGATCGCTTTTACAGTATTGCCTGCACTGTCCAGCGCGTCAGTGATATCTAAAGCTTCCTCGCCAAGATTGCCCATTTCCACTAAACTGCGGGCATTGTCAACAATCGGACCATAAGCATCGTTAGAAATAATCATGGCAACAATTGACAGCATACCTACAGCTGCCATGGAAATTCCAAATAAGGAATCAAGATTAGTGTTAGGGTCAATACCCTGTGTAACCGTGTATGCCAGCAGTGCGGAAACGGCAATTCCTAACAGTGCTGGAAATACACTCAGAAATCCATAGCTGGAACCAGAAATGATCGTAAATGCAGGACCAGACTTAGATGCATTGGCAACGTACTGCACCGGTCGACGCTGATTATTGGTGAAGTAATCAGTAGCAATACCAATCACAACGCCAACAATCAGACCAATGATAGTCGCCAGCCAGTAGAACCAGTTGAATCCAAAAATCGGTGTAACAATTCCAGTTAACACCACAAACAGACCGGTTGTACTGTAAGTTGATGCATTTAATGCATTAGTCGGATCGCCGCCTGCCCGCAGTCGGGCAAACAGCACACCGATGATGGAAGCTAATAAACCAATAGCTCCATAGCACAGTACCATATTGGTATTGGTACCCATTGTACCACCATCCAGCGCCATACCCAGGACTAATGCGGCCGAAAGGGAAGCTACATGGGAGTCAAACAAATCAGCACCCATGCCAGCAACATCTCCCACATTATCCCCAACGTTGTCGGCAATAACCGCTGGATTGCGGGGATCGTCCTCTGGAATTCCCAGTTCAACTTTACCAACAAGGTCAGCACTGATATCTGCAGTTTTGGTAAAAATACCACCACCGGCCTTAGCAAAGAGTGCCAATGAAGACGCTCCAAAGCTGAAACCCAGCGTTAAGGTAGGATCCTGGGTCAGCAGCATCACAACAGTAACCCCAAGCAGACTCGATCCTACAACAGCCATGCCCATAACTGCACCGCCTCTGAATCCGGCCATAAATGCAGGTCTAATACCTTTAGTAGCGGCCTCGGCGCTTTTTACATTAGCTAAAGTCGCTACAAAAATACCAATTTTTCCAGCTAAAGCTGAAAAAATTGAACCGGCTATATAAGATAAAGCTGTAAACAAATTGGTTTTAACACTGGCTTCTTCCTGCCAAATTGGATTCGGAAGCGTCAAGAAAATCAGAGCAGCTACAACTAGGACAAGGACTGCCAGCAGTTTATATTCGCGGGCCAAAAAGGCATTGGCACCTCTGCGAATATAGTCACCAATGCGGGCAATTTCCTTGTTTGAAGAGGGCTGGGCTTTGACCCAGGTATATAAATAATATGCCACACCAAACGCAGACAAGGAAACTAAAATAGAAGCTATCGACCAGTTCATAGCTGATCCTCCAATACTATAATATTTTAATAAAAAATGAAGTTTCGTTTGTTGACTGTTCTCACACCTCCCACTCAAAGTTCTTCAAACTTGATCCTATATTTCACTCTTATCTTGCAAAACGCTTCTTATTATTCTTATCCTTTGTTTAATTATATTTGTTCATTTTTAACATAGGTGGTTAAAAAAAGCCCTGCAAAGTTTGATACTTTTTTACAGGGCTGAACTCAACTACTGATTTTTATAAAGCATTTTGCGATAGCCGTAAATCAGGGTTAATGCACTAATAGGTGCAGTAAACAGGAGACCTAAACTGAAAAACAAGGCACCCAGCATACCTAAGACTGTAACTGCCAACCATAAAAGAAACGTCAGCAGGATGTTATCTAAAACTAACGCCATGCTGGTTTTGATCGCCTCAACCGCACCAAGGGGTTGATCGACCACTATAATCGGTGCCAGCATAGTAAAGAAAGCAAAAATCAAACCGGGAATCAGAAAAAAGAAAAATCCCACGGCAGTTCCAAAGCCAACAAGCAGACCCACACCTATAAAAGGAAGCAGCCGATCTGAAGCTGAAAAAATATCTGCCCAACTTACCGGCTGATTGTCAGCTATCTTTAAAAACACCCTTTGAACCCCGACGGTAACTAAACTGCTGAACAGAAAGATGCCGATGGAGAAAAGCACGCCTGCGGGTATGAAATATATTGTTAACGATGAGACAAACGCCAGAACCAGACCGCCTGCCACTAATCCAAGCTGCATCAAAATCAGGAAACCTAAGTTCTGTATGGTACGATTCCATCCAAACTTGACCGCATCGATTAGAGTTGCAAATGCCGGTAGACTCCCATTAGAATCGCTTTTTAGATCCTGCAGCATTGTCTTGCAGTGTACACAGAATACCGCAGCTGCTGGAATTGCTTCGCCGCAGTTTGGACACTGCTTACTGCGGGGCGCTTCACTTTCAACTGCGCCAGCATGGGTTAAACTGCCTTCGCAGCCGGCTACTGCGCAGCCTTGGTTTTCGACCCAGCATTGGTGGTGGTGGGGTGTATGGCACTTTTGGCATACTAAGACTGAATCTTGTTCAGTCAAGATTTTTTGACAGTACGGACAGTATGTCCCGATTACAGAATTCAAACTACCACCCTTTCTCTCAAACAAGAGGATTACAGTTCTAGGTTCGAGCTGGGCCCGAAAAAAACCTCCAGGTTGTTATGCGCTTGACACTTTCACTGCATTAGCCCAAAATAAAAGTATTGAATAGACGCTGAAAATATTTGAAGGAGTGTAAGTAAGTGAGTGATAACCTTATCCGCTGTTTAGCTTTTAACAAACAAGTACGAGTAATCCTTGTTGACAATACGAATCTGATCCAAGCCCGCTGCAACCCACTGGAAACTCCAAAACTGACAAAAACTGCGCTGGCCAAAACCCTTACTATTGCTTCTTTAATATCTGGAACTTTGAAAGATACACAGCGCATCAGCTTAAGGGTTGCTGCTACTGACCAAAACTACCAGGTTCTAGCCGAGGCTGATGCTGAAGGTAATGTACGAGGTTTTGTCTCTCAACCGTTTTTCAATCTTGAACCTGATCAGGTCGAAAACATGACCCTTCCCGAGTTTTTCGGTGAGCGCGGCGGTATTCAGGTGATTAAAGATTTAGGTCGATATGGAAAAATGTTTACTGGCGTTACTAAAATGCCTTACGGCAATATAGTTGATGACTTCTCTTACTACTTTGAGCAGAGCGAACAAACCAGTTCCGTTTTTTATCTCAGCCTGCTCTTCGATGAGCAGAACCACATTACGCTTTCCCGCGGCTTATTTGCTCAAGTGCTGCCAGGAGGCAGCGAAGAATTGATGCAGCAGCTGATCGATGCGGTAAAACTATCACCCTTATTTGCACCCGAAACAAACCTCGCAGAAATATTTCAACATGGTGCAGATTCTATTGATCAGGTTCTGGCAATCGACTTAGAAGTGCTGAGCATTGAACCGATCCAATTTCGCTGCAACTGCTCTAAAGAGGTACTGATGCCGCTGCTGTCGTCCTTAACGGCAGAAGATATCCAGTGGTATATCGAACGTCAAGAAGACATTGAGGTTGCCTGCAATATGTGTGGTGAAAAACACTACATCGATCCCCATGAAGTTACCCCGGGAACCTGACTCCTTGCAATTGGGGTCAGGATTCCTGAAGTACCTCGATCAGCGGCTGTGCTGCCAGGTAGAGCTCTGCAGTTGCTTTAATATCGCTTAAGCTGTAGTTTACCAATCTATCAAAATCTCCTGAATGCCATACTTCACCCACCTGCGAACCATCCATGTCCTTCTTGGGCGACTCAATTCCAAACTGGCTGCACCAAAAGTCCAAACTATAGCGGTGCTGCCAAGATAAAACCCCCATCAGTGTTAAAACTTCGAGTAAGTCACAGTTATCATTCAAATTGTAGCGGTAGCCGACAAGATTCCGGGTTGGCTTAATGCCGTAAACAGCTGAACGGAGCATCAGAAACGGTCCATCAAAATGTCTGCCGTTAAAGGTTACCACGGGATAAGCTGCATATCTACCGCCAGGACCTGCCTTTTCCAGCAGTTTAGCCCAAAACACCTTCAGAATCTGCATTTCCGAACCATAGTAAACCACTGTCTGGGCATCTGGCTGCGCGTGTCCGGTTGGATACGCATCTTCAGCCTCCTCATTATTAATCAAAACCAAACCCCGCTCCTCATTGATCAGCCAAAGTCCAATAGCTGCAATCGTACCAGCGGCAGGATTGAGGGGAAGCGATTCAATCACATTCGCCTGGGCATCGCCATTTTCACCATTGCTCTCCAGCCGCTTCAACTCCCGCTCAATCAAGTATTCCTGCACTGAGCTGCTTAAACAATCAAAGCGTCCCACTGTTTCAATATCAACAACAACAGGTCCCACTTTTTTCACCTCTTTATCATATTACTCCAAATAGATCAATCGTAATGAACAGATCCAGAAATGGACAGACTAAGCACACTTAATCAGTCATTTCTGGGGGTCATAATATGGGTAAAACAATATTGATTCTAGGCGGCGGCATAGGAGGTACAGCAGCCGCCAATGTTCTGAGCAAATTACTAAAAAACCACCAGATCATATTGGTAGATCGGGAAGAATACCATCTTTTTAGACCCAGCCTACCGCTGTTGTTAGTGAATCTACGCCATCCGCACCAAATCGTCCGCAGGCTGACAGATCTCGAGAAAAAAGGTGTCAAATTTATCCAAGCAGAGGTAAACAAAGTTATGCCGCAGAGACAGCAGGTAGAGACAACTCAAGGTCTTCTGAACTATGATTATTTAATCGTTGCCCTTGGTGCTGATCAACACCCAGAAACAGTACCTGGACAGATTGAAGCTGCTTTCAATCCGTACAACCTCCAGGACGCTTGCCGACTTCAACAGGAACTCCAGTTTTTTAAATCTGGCAGAATCATTGTCTTTATTGCCGCTCTACCTTATACAGGTCCTAATGGTCCCTACGAATTCATCTGCTTGCTTGACACCTATTTTCGTAAGCGCGGTGTGCGAAACCAGATTCAGCTAACATTAATCACTCCTGAGCCAGCCTTATTTCCCCTTGCTAGCAGAAAAATAAATTATAAATTAGCTAAGCTGATGACCAAGAAGCAAATCCAAGTTTATACCAATGCACAGGTGCTGGCCTTGGATCATCTTAAAAACGAGTTGGTTCTCACCGATGGTCGGATATTTCCTGGAGACCTGTTTATAGGTATTCCAACCCATAGAGGATCGAAAGCACTACAGCACACTTCCTTAGCTCTTGAGCAAAGCTGGTGTCTAGTCGACCCCCACACCTTGGCCGCAGAGCTGATTAGTACAGAAGCAGCTGATAACATTTACTGCATTGGTGATGCAGCAGGTTTGAAGGTAGCAGACCGCAGCCGGTGGGCACCAAAAATAGGCATTTTTGCTCACTATCAAGCAGAAGTGGTTGCCCGCAATATTGCCCTTAAACTAAGCGGCAAAACACCTCAGTTTCGCTATCAAGGTAAGGGAGCTGGAGTGGCAATGATTACTGATTACAACCACGCCAGCTTGTTATCAATCAATTACTATGCATCCCAGCCCCGGGCGTTCCTGCTTCCACCAATGTCCATAGGCTGGCTGGTAAAGACTGCGTTTGAAAAATACTGGTTGAACTGCTGGTTTTAACTCACTCCTGCTGATTAATCCAAGTTACAAGCTGTTCTAATTCCTTCCGTTTCTTTTTTGGTGTCTCTGCTGCTTGAGGATATCCAATCGGCAGCATTACCAGCGGCTCCATATGTTCCGGAAGTTCCAGCACTTCATGGACCAATTTGGCATCAAAAGCCCCAATCCAACAGGTGCCAAGACCTAAATCGGCCGCCGCTAAGGTGATGTGGTCAACAGCAATTGCCAGATCAACGTCGCAGTAATCCTTACCATCACTTCGCTTCCAGGATTGGGAATGATCCCCACAGGCTATAATCACAACTGGAGCTTGAGCAAACCAATTGCGGGGATACGCCTCCTGCAGTTTCTGAAGCAGTTCCTTTTGAGTAACAACATACAAATGCCACGGCTGATAATTAACAGCTGATGGAGCTAGACGAGCTGCTTCCAGCACCTTTTCAAGCTTTTCTTTTTCTACCGGTGTTGACTGAAAGCTGCGTACTGAATAGCGTTTAGACACTAATTTCAGAAATTCCATAAGATGATTCTCCCTTCTTGGATTTTTTTCCCATCACATCTTCCTTTTGGGTAATGCTTAATTCAGGTCGATCTTGTAAAAGATAACAGCTGAGGAGGTTGTAAATAATGTCAGAACAAAAGCAGCATATCCTTACCGAAAAGGAATACCAAAAAATTGTCAAAGATAAGGAGCCGAAACGCCCTGTGGTTCGCAACTGCATTCGGGCCTTTTTAGTTGGGGGTTTTATCTGTATGCTTGGTCAAGCAATAAGCGACATCTACATATATTTCTTCAATTTCACCGAAAAAAGCGCTGGCAATCCCACATCAGCCACCTTAATTTTCATATCGGTACTCCTGACAAGTCTCGGAATTTATGATCATATTGCCCAGTGGGCGGGTGCTGGCACAGCTATTCCCGTAACCGGTTTTGCAAATTCGATGGCATCCGCTGCCTTAGAGCACCGCACCGAAGGCTATGTACTCGGTGTTGGCAGCAACATGTTTAAGCTGGCCGGCTCAGTTATTGTTTTTGGGGTTTTCTCTGCCTTTATTATAGCATTGATCCGCACCCTTGTATCGATGATCGGAGGTGCCTAATAAATGAAAGCAGGCAAGCAGACATGGATTTTTGATAACCGCCCTACCATCCTAGCTACAGCTGTTGTTGGCGGTCCCAGGGAAGCTCGGGGACCGTTAGCAGAAGACTTTGATCTGCTCCATGATGATCTGCTGTTTGGTGAGAAAAGCTTTGAGAAAGCTGAGCGCAAACTGCTGGAAGAAGCATGTGAACTAGCGATTAGGAAAGCCGACTTAAAGCAGGAAGATATTGAATTTATGCTCGCCGGTGATCTGTCTAATCAAATCATCAGCTCCACTTTTACCAGCCGCGGTCTTGCTATTCCTTACCTTGGCTTGTTCGGTGCCTGTTCAACCTCTATGGAAGCTTTAGCTTTAGGGGCATTGATCGTTGATACCAAGTTCGGCAACAATGTGCTCTGCGGTACCGCCAGTCACTATGCGGCTGTTGAGAAACAGTACCGCTATCCAACGGAGTATGGATCGCAAAAACCGGATACTGCCCAGTGGACAGTTACCGGAGCAGGTGCCGCTGTGCTGGGGCAGGCAGGACAGGGACCGCAGGTGGTTTCCGCCACGATAGGCAAAGTGATCGATATGGGATTAAAGGACCCGTTTAACATGGGTGCCGCCATGGCACCCGCGGCAGTGGATACAATCAGCGCTCACTGTCAAGATCTGGACATCACTCCTGATCACTACGATTTGATTGCCACCGGGGATCTGGGACGCTACGGCCACGCCCTTACTTTAGAGCTGTTTCCCAAGTACCATATTGACATGCCTAGGGAAAAATATGTCGACTGCGGGATGATGATATATTACGAACATCAGCCTATGCTTTTCGCTGGAGCAAGTGGTACTGCCTGCTCAGCTACAGTTACCTACGGACATATTCTCAATCGCATGAGAAAAGGAGAACTGAAAAGAGTTCTAATTGTGGCTACAGGTGCGCTGCTGTCACCCATGTCCTATCAGCAGAAAGAAAGCATTCCCTGTATTGCCCATGCTGTTGCTATTGAATATTCAGAATAGGAGCGTGAATCCAGTCATGGAAATATACTTTTGGGCATTTGTAGTCGGCGGACTAATCTGTGTGATCGGTCAGCTGCTGCTCGACCTCGGCAGATTCACGCCTGCACACACTGTTACCATCCTGGTTGTTGCTGGCGCCATCCTTTCCGGCTTAGAGCTGTATCAGCCGTTAATCGACTTTGCCGGCGCCGGAGCTTCTGTTCCAATCACCAGCTTTGGCAATGCCTTGGTTCAAGGTGCTTTAAGCGAAGCCAAACAGTCAGGGTTAGTTGGAATTGTCACAGGCATCTTCGAAGTTACCAGTGCGGGTATTTCCTCTGCAATTGTGTTCGCTTTTATGGCATCCCTGTTGTTTAGGCCGAAAGGATAAGGAGGCGTGAATTGTCAATGCAAAAATCGACTTCAATCACGTTCTTAGTCGTAATTTTTCTGCTGCTGACTGCCTGCAGTGCAGGTTCCCAGAAGTCGCAAACACTTTCCGCTAAATCCCCAGCAGCAGCCGATCTAGAGCTGGCAGCAGTGGTCGAGGAGGTGGTACAAAAACATGAAGCAGTGGATGAGGTAGTTGCAGTAGCATTGAACAAACACATCTCGACTGCTTTTAAGGTCTCAGGATTTCACCGCTTAAGACTGAAGCAGATTCGCCGGGAAGTTAACGATCTAATCCAGGAAGCGGTTCCTTCCGAATACACAGTGCACATCACTACTGATAAACGCCTAATTCGGGATCTAAAGAAAGTGGCCCGCGATATAAAAGCTAACGATGGCATTGCACTGCCTCAAACCCAAGATGAACTCGAAAAAATCAACAAAGATATGCATGGTTAAATTTACTGAACTTCGGAACACTATATGTAAACAGTGAAAGCGAGAATTGGAGGTTTACCATGGACCAAAAGCAAAAACAAGCACAAACGAAAAATCTACAGCAGAAAGCCAGTGCCTTTGATAACCAAAAACAGCTGCGGCTTGGAGCAGATCCGGACACTCAAATTGAAGATTTAGCCGGTGACGAATCTACTGATAATCGTATTGATATTAACGACGCTGAAGATAATGCTGAGTACCGCATGACTACACCTGCTGGCGGACCATTTATGCATCCTATGCATGACGCTACTGCTGATCCCCAACTGGATCACAACCAACCCAAACAGTCGGGAAATAACAAACGGCCTCGGAGGTGACATGATTGCAGCAGTTAACCTGGAAAGTGGGCGGAGCTCAAGGTGAGGGAATCGACAGCACGGGGGAAATTCTCGGTACCATTCTCAATAAAATGGGCTACTACACCTTTGCCTACCGCCACTTTATGTCATTAATCAAAGGTGGTCATACTAACTATAAAATTCGAGTTTCAAATCAACCGGTGTACTATCATGGCGATCAAACAGACATCCTAATCGCCTTTGATCAGCGTACCATTGACGAAAATAAAGCGGAATTACATCAAGACTCGCTGGTAATCTACGACAGCAAATTTGAACCCAAAAGGTTAGAGCAGTTTTCCAGCTGCGGGATTCCCATGAGTAAAATTGCTGAACAACTTGGCAACGTGATCATTAAAAACATGGTTGCCATAGGTGTAACAGCAGCTGTCCTTAATCTTGATCCCCAGCTGTTCTATGATATGGTCGAAGCACGCTTTGGCAGCAAAGGCGAAAAAGTAGTCAGCATGAATAAATCAGCGATTCAGCAGGGCTATGACTATTATCGCGAGCAATGTGAGGAACGCCATTACAATCTTCCTGCTGACAAAGCATCAGAAATCCCAATGCTGATCTCTGGTAATGAAGCTGCGGGATTTGGAGCGTTAGCAGGCGGCTGCCGCTTCCTAGCTGCCTATCCCATTACACCAGCGACTGAAATTATGTATTGGTTAATCAGCCATCTGCCGGAATATGGAGGAAAAGTTGTTCAAGCAGAGGACGAAATCGCAGCCTGCCTCATGGCGATCGGTGCTAACTATACCGGTGTGAGGGCAATGACCTCTACCTCTGGTCCGGGCTTTTCTCTCATGCAGGAGGCTATCGGATTAGCAGGAATTGCTGAGGTACCCTTAGTGATCGTTGATGTCCAGCGGGCTGGACCTGCAACGGGAATGCCTACGAAAACTGAGCAGTCTGATTATAACGAGATGCTCTATGGGTCCCATGGCGAAATTCCTAGAATTGTACTGGTTCCCGCTACAATCAGCGAGTGTTTTTATTATATGGCTGAAGCATTCAATCTTGCTGAAAAGTACCAATGTGTGGTGCTGGTTGCCAGCGATCTATTTTTAGGCATGTCGAAGCAGTCAGTTCCTAAATTTGATTATAACTCAATTAAAGTTAAGCGATCAGGTTTGATCAGCGACAGCGAGTTAGCAACATTAGAACCCGGTCAGTTTAAACGCTATGCTCTGACAGATTCCGGGATATCTCCCCGTTCGATTCCCGGACAGAAAAACGGCACCTATGTCGCCCTTTCTAATGAACATGATGAACTTGGCCGGGAAGAGGCAGAAGATCCCTACAACCGCGTTTCTCAGATGCAGAAGCGTTTTCGCAAACTGGCTAATTTCTCACCAGATGAGTGGGGTGCTAAATACTACGGTCCTGACCAGCCTGATCTGCTGCTGATTGGCTGTGGATCCACCTACGCCCAGATCAGCGAAGCGAGAGTGCAGCTGGAACAAGCTGGTAAAAAAGTGGCCCACCTTCACCTGCATATCTTACAGCCATTCCCAGCGGCTGCAGTGCGCCCCCGCATCGAGGCGGCCGGGAAATGCCTGGTATTTGATAATAACTATACAGGTCAGCTGCGGATGCTGCTGCAGCAGGAAGTTGGTTTTCACAATAAATATGAAACACACAACCGTTATGATGGCAATCCTTTCACCGTAAGTGAGATTATTGCCAGAGCAAATGAGGTGTTACAATGAGCTATAAGTTGACAGATTATCGGGGTTCCCGCCCCACCTGGTGTCCCGGCTGTGGTCACTTTGCCGTGCTGGGCTGCCTGCAGCAGGCTGCATATCAGCTAGGGCTGCCCCCAGAATCTATGGTGGTAGTTTCGGGAATTGGATGTTCCGGGAAAATCAGTCAGCATTTTAACAGTTACGGTTTCCATTCGCTTCACGGCCGGTCAATTCCAGTAGCAACCGGTATTCAAATCTCTAATCCCAACTTAACAGTGATTGCCGCTGGCGGCGATGGTGACGGCTACGGTATCGGACTCAACCATTTTATCCATGCCGCCCGGAGAAACGTGAACATTACCTACATAGTGATGGACAATCACATTTACAGCCTCACTACAGGGCAGTATTCACCAACCAGCAGAAAAGGGTTTGTCTCGAAGACAACACCGAAAGGTTCAGCAGAGATGCACCTCCGGCCCTTGGAAATTGCTTTAGCTGCTGGAGCATCCTTCGTAGCCCAGGGTTTCTCCGGAGATGTCAAGCAGCTGACCAATCTAATCAAGGCTGCGATTGAACACAAAGGCTTCAGTCACATCAATGTGTTCAGTCCCTGCGTCACTTTCAATAAAATCAATACTTTTGACTGGTTCCGCGAGCGGATCATCAACCTCGATCAACAGGAAGATTACCAACCGTCCGATCGGCTCCAGGCTCTAGCTAAAGTAATGGAAGCAGACGGTGTGCTCACTGGGATCATCTATCAAGAAGAGCGGAAATTATTCCATAATGAAATTGCTGGCGTTAAGGATCAAGCTCTTACCGAAACGCCACCAGCACTAACCCAGGAGCAGTTCGAACAGCTGACAGCCCAATACTGCTGACTCTTTTCCATGAAAATAGGGTGGCATGGCGCCACCCTATATTTAGCTTATTCAATCTCAATTATTCGTCTGCCGCTGCCTTGTTGATCTGTTTTCGGAATCTTTACTTCCAGCATGCCGTTGCGGTACCGAGCTTGAATATCCTCCGGGCTTACATCTCCGACATAAAACTGCCGCTCGCAGCTCATCATCCTCCGTTCCCGCCGGATATATCTGTTTTCTTCTTCTTGGCTGACAGTTTCATCGCTTCTCACACCAATTGTTAAGTAATCCCCGTCAAGCTCCAAGGTAATATTGCTTTTATCCATGCCGGGAAGTTCAGCTTGCAGCAAATAATGATCCCTGTCTTCCTTGATATCAACCTTAAAGCCATAGCTGGTCATTGGCCACATCCAAAAATCACGGAACAAATCATCCGCGAATCTCGGCCGCATTCTTCCTCTGCGCAGTGGTCTGAGATGATACATTCAAACTCCACCTCCATATTTTTGCTTACTTATACTGTAAACAATACGTCAGGGAAAGTCAAAGTTGCCTTTTGAGCAAATTTGACTATTTTTGACCTTCAAGACGAACCGCAGAGAAATATCAACATACTGCTCCTGTTTTCAAGGTCAGGAATGGTCAATCACTATTTTTCCCGGAGTAAGATTAGCTTATCCATTTGGAGGCAAAAAAATCGCCTGACAGCAATCTGACAGGCGATTGATTTGTTATGCTTCTTTACGCTGATAAGTAATAAAGCGGTGAGGCAGAGGATTGCACTCATCTACCATCCCTGGTTCTTCGTGGATAATCTCCCACTCATCCTCATCAAACACTGGAAAATAAGTGTCAGCCTCTATCTCTTGATCTATTATGGTAAGATACATTTTATCACAGTAAGGCAGCAGCTGCGCATAGATCTCACCACCACCAATTACAAAGTTTTCAGTGCTGGGATCGAGCATTTTCAACAGTTCTGGAATGGAATGCACAATAACCACATCAGAACTGCCGCCGCGGTAGGACTCATCCCTCGTTAAAACAATGTGCCTGCGGTTTGGCAGCTGCCCCGGCAGCGACTCAAAGGTTTTCCTACCCATAATGATGGTACGGCCGGTGGTGATCCGCTTAAACCGCTTTAAATCATTAGGCAGATGCCACGGCAGTTGATTGTTCTTTCCCAAAGCCCTATTTTTTGCTACAGCAGCTATAATTACCAGCACTAAATCGAGACCTCCATTTTAATCCTGCCGCAGTGGCGGTAATCGATCAACTTTATATCATCGATTGTGAAGTCATAGAAATTCTTGATCTCAGGATTAATCCACAGTTTAGGCGCATCAAAAGCTTGATCTGCCCTCGACAACTGCAGCTTGATACCTTCAACTTGATTTTCGTAAATATGGGCGTTGTTAATCACATGGGTGAAAAGCCCTACCCTCAGTCCTACTACCTGTGCCACCAGATGAACTAATACTGCGTATTGAGTCATATTAAAGGGTACTCCCAGGGGCATGTCTCCGCTTCTCTGGACAAGCATGCAGTTCAGCCTGCCATCGGTCACATCCCACATAGTTAAAAACGCACACGGCTGCAGGGTCATTTCCGGCAGATCCTCCACATTCCACAAGGACACAATCATCCGCCGGTTTTGCGGATCAGTCTGCAAAGTTTCGATCAGGCTATCTAACTGCTTATACTTTCTGATTTGGTATCCGTAGGCTTTCCCAATCGTATTGTTTTCATCAGTCCAGTGATCCCAAATATGAATGTTGCGCTCATTTAACCAGGTAACATCATTGCTCTGCTGCTGCCAGATCCAGAGCATTTCCTGCACCGCATACTTAAATGCCACAAACTTGGTCGTTAAAATCGGAAACTCCTGTTCTAAGTCAAACTGCATAATCTGATGCGGCAGCTTATAGGTGGGAGTTCCTGTGCGATTTTGATCGTAATACCCATGCTCGAGGATATTACGCACGATTGTTAAATATTGTTGATCAGCTAAACTCACAAACAGGCACCTCTTCTAGAATTTTTCCTAGTAGTTCAATTTTGATCAGTCTAAACCCTGCTGATTGCTGAGGATTAATATAAATCTAAATGCCCATTTGCTAACCAGCCGCCATCCACTACTAAAGTATGCCCAGTTACGAAGTCAGACATGGAGGAACATAAGAAGACAGCAGGACCCACCAAATCATCAACTTCCCCCATACGCCCTGCTGGAGTGCGTTTGGCCATCAATTCTGGTTTATGCACACCGCGGTTAATCAGTTCGCGAACCTGCTCGGTGATGATATAACCTGGGCTGATGTTGTTCACTTGAATATTATACCGACCCCACTCAGCTGCTAATGTCTGTGTTAACTGCATTACTCCACCTTTACTCGATGAATAAGCAGCCCGCTGCTGAATTCCGGTGTGAGCTACTAATGACGTAATGTTAACAATCTTACCGCCCTTACCCTGTTCAATCATAACTTTACCGACTTCGCGGCACATTAAAAATGTCCCGGTCAAGTTAATGTTGATGCATTTAAACCAGTTTTCCAGGGACAGTTCTTCAGATTTAGAAACCATAGTAATTCCTGCAGCGTTTACTAAAATATCAACTGAGCCAAAGCGGCTCACTGCCTCTTTTACAACATTTTTGACGTCTGCCTCTGATGCCACATCACCGGTCACCACTAATGTTTCCACGCCATAGCCCTCAATAATCTCTGCCTGCTCTTCCAGCTGAGAACGGGTACGACTAACTAAGACCACATTTGCACCTTCTCGCCCCAGGCCCCTGGCAATAGCTCCGCCGATACCGCGACCGGCACCCGTAACGATAGCTGTTTTACCACTTAATAAACCCACACAAATCGTCCTCCTTACATTACTAACTGCTGATGGATTGGATCTGTTCAATCACACCCTCAATAACCCAGTCCGGGGTAGATGCACCAGCAGTAATCCCAATCTTTTGGAACTGCTCTTGGGCAATCAGATCCAGCGGCAGCTCTAAACTATTTTCAACAAATATAGTGTTTGAACAGTTTGCTTTTGATATTTCTACCAGTTTTTTTGTGTTTGAGCTGTTCTTTCCGCCAATCACAATCATTAAATCTACAATTTGAGCGACTGCAGCAGCACTTTCCTGCCGCGTCTTGGTCGCAGAGCAAATTGTATTGAATGCAGCAACTTCTCTGCACCTGCTTTTCACAACAGCCAAGACCCGCTCGAAATTGGCCAGTCTTTCGGTAGTTTGAGATACTACACAAATCTTTTGGTCAGGATCAAAATCAGGGAGTTCGCTGCCATCCCGGGTAATAATCGCTGTATTATCACAGTGGCCGTTGATGCCGATCACTTCCGGATGACTCTGATCCCCAACAATCACAATCTGGTAGCCCAAGCGATAATGGCGCTCAACCTTCTTATGAATTGTAGCAACATAAGGGCAGGTTGCATCTACTATTCTCGCTTGAGTCTGGGCAATCTGGGCATGCAGCTGCGGAGTGATACCGTGGGAGCGAATCACCACAACATCATTCTGGTCTAAGCTGTCAATCTGCCCCTGATCAATGGCGTGAATACCGTGTTCTGCCAAACGATTAATTACATCATTGTTATGAATCAAAGGACCAAGTGTATTAACCCTGACGCCTTCACAATCATAATACTGAGTAGCCATATCGACAGCGCGCTTCACACCGAAACAAAAACCAGCATTTTCCGCTAAAATGATTTCCTTAGCCATTGTGAGCCATCCCAACTTGATTTATTTTTGCTTTTTTTACCGCCTGCATCAGCGTTCTCCACGACAGTACCGCACACTTAACCCTCGCCGGCATATGCGAGATATTCTTAAACGCAACCGCATCCTCTAAAATCTCAAGTTGATTGTCCTCCTGGATCTCGCTCTTGATCATGCCTAGAAATATATCTGCCAGCTCGAGGGCTTCGTCCACTGATTTCCCTTTAATTAAATCAATCATGATCGAGGTAGACGCTTGCGAAATAGCACAGCCGGTACCGGTAAAAGCCGCCGCTTCTATTTTACCATTCTTAAAACAAAATTCCAATGTAATATCATCACCACAGCTTGGATTATAGCCCCGCTCACGACAGTTAGCGCATTTCAGGGAACCTTTATTGCCGCTGTGCTGACTGTGTTCCAGAATCAACTCGGTATAAATTGCATTAAGATCCATACCCTAACCACCTTCTTACCTGCTTAATACCATCAATCAAATCATCAATCTCAGCTTTAGTGTTGTAGAAAAAAAAGCTGGCTCGACTGGTTGCCGGCACATTGAGAAACTGCATCAAAGGGTGAGCACAGTGGTGCCCGGCCCGAACTGCAACTCCATAATGGTCAAGAATCGAAGCGGTGTCGTGGGGATGGCAGCCGTCAACAGCAAACGAAATTACCGGTCCTCTTTTGACCAAATCAGTGGGTCCAAATACTTTAACATAAGGAAGTTCCGCCAGCTTGGAGAGGGCATAGCGGGTCAATTCAAACTCGCGTGCTTGAATTTGTTTGAAACCGATTTGGTTTAAGTAGTCAATGGCGGCAGCAAGTCCAACCGCTCCTTCCACATTTGGCGTTCCTGCTTCAAATTTGTAGGGCAGCTCCGCAAAGGAAGCAGACTGCTCCGCAACATACTCAATCATATCGCCGCCAAACAGAAAAGGCGGCATCATTTCCAACAGCTCTTTTTTTCCGTATAATACTCCAATCCCCATCGGTCCCAGCATTTTGTGCCCGGAAAAAACAAAGAAATCAGCATCAAGCACCTGCACATCGCTGGGCATATGGGCAGCACTCTGAGCTGCATCCACCACAACAACAGCCCCCTTAGTGTGGGCATAAGCGGCTATTTCCTGTACAGGATAAATAGTGCCTAACACATTAGACATCTGGGCAATGCTCACTATCTTAGTTTGATCAGTAATCTTGCGTTCCACTTCTTCCCAATCAAGAGTGTAATCGTCATTTAAATATAAATATTTCAGCACCCCACCCTTTGCTTTGGCCACCTGCTGCCAGCAGACCAGATTGCTGTGATGTTCGGAAATTGTGATCACAATCTCGTCACCAGGTTCTAAAAAGGTCATACCATAAGCGTAAGCAATTAGATTTAGCGCTTCAGTTGCGTTCTTAGTAAAGATGATTTCCTGGGCAGAATCGGCATTAATAAAGTTTTTCACCTTCATTCTAGCTGCTTCATACAGACGGGTAGCTTCCACCCCAAGATGATGAATACCTCGATGGGGATTACCGTTGAATCTGCGGTTATACTCCTTCACAGCGTTTATAACAGATTGGGGTTTCTGGGTTGTTGCAGCATTGTCCAGGTACGCTAAGGTCCTGCCGTTAATTTTTTGAGCCAGAATTGGAAAATCCCGGCGAATTCTTTCAATATCCACTCTATTCACCTGCCAACCTCCGCTGGATCACTTCGCTGATAACTGTTTGCAGTTTATCATTTGGAATTTCCCCGATCACTGGACTTAAGACCGCTTCTACGATCAGCTTTGTAGCCTGAATTTTGTCAAATCCGCGGCTCATTAAATAAAAAAGCTGATCCGGATCAAATTTACCACAGCTGGCTGCATGCTCCCCCTTTACATCTTCTTCACCGCAGAGCAGCAGCGGTACCGAGTCAGATTTCACAGTTGGATCGAGCAGCAGTACATATTCGTGCTCACTGCCTTCCGCCCGGCTGGCACCTTTTTTGAAATCAAGGGTGCCTTTAAATGCTTTGCGCGCCCGGTCTTTGAGCACACCGCGAGCTGTGAGCTGACTGGTGGAATGCCTGCCTATATGGTTCATTAAGTAACTGACATCTATTACACGATCCTGGTCCCCAAAGTATAATGAGTTAATTTTAGTGTCGGCTGCTTGATGTAAGTTTGTAACATAGTTTGTCACTGCAAGCTTACCGCCCAATTCAGCTTGGATCAAATTGACCCGAGCGTGGGGTTCTATTTCAGCCATAACTGCATCAAAATGAACCGCCTGATCCTGCATTCTCTGGATTTTAACGATGTTTACTACTGATCCAGATTTAGCAACAATTTGGGTCAAGCCATTGTGCACCACAGCTGCATCAGGAGCGGAACTGTAATCGAAAATAAGGGTAATCTGACTATCAGCCTCAGCTATGATCAGATTATTGTCTATTACACTGCAGTCATCTGCATCCAAACGATAAGCAATTTCTAACGGCTGCTCTACTACAGTATTGGGAGGAACGATTATTTGGATACCTGTATTCGCCGATGTTTGGCTCAAGCGGGTCAGCTGAGACGAAACTCCCGCACCCAATACCTGAATCTCCACAGCAGGAGGACCAGTATCAATTTCAATCATTTGCTTGACAGCATCTAAATTAGCCACAAATTGTTTGCTGTAAGGTTTGATTGGAATCCCAATCGGTTCGCTTAATTTTAATTCATTTAATTTCAGCCAGCGGTACGTCAGCACCGGTAAGGTATTGACTGGTTGATTAATCACAACACTCATTCTACAGCCGCCCTCCTATCCAATCGTTCCTTCTAGTTCAAGCCGAATTAAATTATTCATTTCTACAGCGTATTCCAGCGGCAGTTCTTTAGCAATCGGCTCAGCGAACCCTCTCACGATCATTGCCCTGGCTTCCTCCTCGCTGATCCCCCGGCTCATTAAATAGAAAATCACTTCATCGCTAATTCTGCCGATTTTTGCCTCATGACCGATATCTACTTCATCATTGTTGATATCCAGCACCGGAATTGTATCAGAACGAGAATCGCTGTCCAGCATTAAAGATTCACACGAAATGCTTGATTTAACATGATGGGCATTAGGCAGAACCCGAACCACACCGCGGTAAACAGAAACTCCACCGCTTTTGGATATCGACTTGGCATTGATGTTCGAAGTTGTATAAGGAGCTGCATGGACAACCTTAGTTCCAGTATCCAGCACCTGATCTTCTCCCGCAAAGGTAATACCTGTATAATCGGATCTTGCTCCCTCACCCTTAAGAATGCTCATGGGATAAAGCATAGAAACCTTGGAACCAAAAGAACCAGAAATCCACTCGATTGTTCCATTTTTCTCCACAATTGCCCGCTTGGTATTCAGGTTGTACATATTCTTAGACCAGTTTTCGATAGTGCTGTATCTTAAAAAAGCGCCTTCCTTAACATAAAGTTCCACGCAGCCAGCGTGGAGATTGTTAACCGAGTATTTAGGCGCAGAGCAGCCCTCAATAAAGTGAAGTGAGGCACCTTCTTCGACAATAATTAAAGTGTGCTCAAACTGACCTGCCCCTGGTGCATTAGACCGGAAATAAGACTGAAGGGGAATTTCCACTTTAATACCAGCGGGAACATAAACAAAAGAGCCCCCGGACCACACCGCTCCGTGTAGAGCTGCAAATTTATGATCGCTTGGCGGAACACACTTCATAAAATGCTTCCGCACTAGATCTTCATATTCTTTAACAGCGGTGTCCATATCCAGGTAAATTACACCTTGTTTGCGGAAATTTTCCTGCACACTGTGGTAAACCACTTCAGAATCATACTGCGCTCCAACACCTGCTAAGTATTTATGCTCTGCCTGCGGGATGCCCAGTCGGACAAAAGTGTTCTTGATGTCCTCTGGAACATCATCCCAGGTAACATTTAAATCAGTTTTCGGTTTGACATACGTGATAATATTATCAATATCTAACCCTGAGATATCCGGACCCCAAGGCGGCACATCAAGCTTGTGGTAAATCCCTAAAGATTTTAAGCGAAATTCCAGCATCCAATCGGGTTCATTCTTCTGGGCTGAAATTTCTCTGATTACGTCTTCATTTAAACCATCGGTTTTAAAACTGTATTCAAATTTATCTTTGATGTCGTAAAGGGATCGATTGACATCAGCAACCTGAGTCTTCTTCCGCATCTAGTTACGCCCTCCCTGACTGGGATTGTAAAGCAGCAAATCCTGATTGCTCGATCTCTGCAATTAATTCGGGTCCACCGCTCTTGGCAATTCTGCCATCGATCAGAAAATGGACATAATCCGGTTGAATATATTCCAAAATTCTGCTGTGATGGGTAATTATTACAATCGCATTTTCGCTGCTGCGGTACTGCTTCACTCCCTGAGCCACTACTCTCACCGCATCGACATCAAGACCGGAATCAGTCTCATCAAGTACTGCCAGCTTTGGCTCAAGCACCAGCATTTGGAGGATCTCGCTCTTCTTTTTCTCTCCACCAGAAAACCCATCATTGACATAGCGGGAAGCGTATTCAGGTTTCATTGCCAGCAGATCCATTTTTTCCCGCAGAATCCGGTTGAACTTGGTAATCGAAATCGATTCTCCCGTCTGAGCAATTTTTGCCATCCGCAAGAAGTTTTCCATGGTAACCCCTGGAATCTCCTCAGGATATTGAAAGGAGAGGAAAAGTCCTAATTTAGCCCGCTCATCAGGTTTTAAATCATTGAGCAGCTTTCCTTCAAATTCAATAGTACCTGCCGTCACTTCGTATTTGGGGTGTCCCAGCAGCACGTTGGCTAATGTAGACTTGCCAGCACCATTCGGACCCATAATTACATGAACCTCACCCCTGCCGACCTCGAGGTTTAATCCCTTTAAGATAGGGCTATCCTCAACATTAACATGAAGATCTTTGATAACCAGAAATCTTTCCGCCATTTATGTAACCCCTTCACTAAAATTATTACTTATTTAATCACATTTAAAGAATAGCATAAAATAGTTGCGATCGCAACTATAAATAAAATTCCCAGATTTTCACTAACTATGAGTGAAAACCTGGGAACTTTAACAGTGGAATTCGCAACCCTGGCAGCGCAGGTTATCGGCAACTGTATGTCCAATCCTTTTTAGCAAACTACTAAAAACTATTCTTTCTTCTCGAGATAAGTTTTCCAGCAGTGTTTCCTCCCAAGACCTGATTAACTCGAAGATCTGCGGTTTCATCGCTGCAGCCTTTTCCGTAAGATAAATCAGATAAGCCCGTTTATCATTTGGATCCTGCTCCCGTCTTACGTATCCTTCTTGTTCCAGCTTTTTTATGGCTCGAGCAGTATTTGCCCCATCAATATTTAACAGGCGGGACAGTTCCTCCTGATTAACTCCATCTTGATAGTAAAGTTCCAGCAGGAACATAACCTGGCCGCTGCCGATCTTTAACTCCTTTAAACCGTTGTAAATGTGACTCAGAGATAAGCGGTGTAAAATCGAAAACCATCTGCTGATATATTCGTCAGGGCATCTCTTCACGCAATCAATCCTTTCGCCCTTATCTTAGCATAGTGTGATTGCGATCGCAACTATCTGGCACTAATTTGTTGAGCTTAACCCCAGCCTTTGCTAAGCTGCTGTTCAACACCACTGTAAGCACAGCATCCACACTGTGATGCAGCAGTGTTCCTAAACCAACCACCACGAATGCTTGATATAAATCAAAACCAAAAGGCAGAACCACCAAAGACTCTCCTACCGCATGGGGCAGGGCGGTCAAGCTGAGCACCAACCAAGGATGCTTTCCTCTCCGGGTAAGTCGAGCTCCCATAACTCCAATCAAAATATGAACCGCAGCTCTGAGGGCAACTATCGGTCCTAAAGTTAATAGAAATCCTAATGCGGAACCAACTCCCACCAAAGCCGCTGTCATCGGACTGATAAACATTGCCAGCATCGTTGGTACATGGCTCCCGAGAGTCGCCGAAAACGGCGGAACAATCACCTGCAGCCAGCCCCGGAAAACTGTGGGAATTAAAATTGCCAGAGCAGCTAATAAAGCGCCGTATAAAAGCTCCTGCACCTGAGTCCTTGTTCGCATTGCTTCACCCCCGTTATGACAATTCTAGCAAAACATTTGTCATCTGTCTATACACCTGATAAGATATTAGGCAATAGAGGAAAAATTTAACTCAAAGCGAAGCAATTTAATAACTAAGCGCACGAAGGGGTGGTTTTCATGAACAGTATAAACCGGCGCGCTTCTATCTTGAAACTGCTTCAGGAGTCACAGGAACCTGTCACCGGCGGACAGCTGAGTGAACACTTTGGAGTAACAAGACAAGTGATTGTCTCTGATATTGCACTGCTGCGGGCTCAAGGTGAAGATATCATTGGCACTCCTCGAGGATATCTGTATAATCTTCCCGCCAAAACTATGATCCGACAAAAGATTGCAGCTGTACATTCCCGCGCCCACGAGCAAATCCGGGAAGAACTCTATATAATCGTTGATCACGGCGCTCGGGTCCAAGATGTAATCGTCGAGCATCCTGTTTACGGAGAGATCACCGCTAGTCTCCATATCTCTTCTCGCTTCGATGTAGACCTATTTTTGGAAAAATTAGCTGAATATAGGGCTGAGCCGCTTTTGATTCTAACTGACGGACCCCACCTGCACACAATCGAAGCAGACCGAATTGAAATCCTCGATCAAGTTAAGCAAGCTTTGGCTGATAAAGGCTATTTGGCTTCCGGGTAGCAGCTTTTTTGGTAAAAAAATGAGATTAGGCAGGAAAAAGATCTGCCTAATCTCACTCGCTGGTTCCTATAGTGCGAAGTAAATCAATACAACAACTATCAGGATCAACGCCAGCAAAATGGTATCGAGATCCAGACCTAAGTTACCACTCATTTCCTTACCCCCTACCACATAGTAAGAGCAGGTCTCCTCAGCTCTCAGTTTATCTTATTCTTAAAAGTGGTATCACGTCTTAGGACTGAAGTCTTGTTTTCCAGGGAGGCAGAAAGTATGTGCGATACATTTGTCGCATTAGGCAACAGTACCAAAAATAAAACAGTGCTGTTTGCCAAAAACAGCGACAGACAGCCAAACGAACCCCATATCATGATTCGCATACCGCGCCAAGTTCATCCCCAAGGTGCCAAAGTTAAATGCACTTATATTGAAATCGATCAAGTTCGGGAAACCTACGAAGTGATGCTGCTTAAACCTTCCTGGATTTGGGGCGCTGAAATGGGCTGCAATGAATGGGGGTTAAATATCGGAAACGAAGCAGTATTCACTAAAGAAAAGCTGGGACCTCCCAGTCTGCTGGGAATGGATATGCTGCGGATTGCATTAGAACGCTGCAAAACTAGTGATGAAGCCTTATACTGCCTGATTGATCTTTTGGAAAGATACGGTCAGGGAGGCAACTGCGGCTATCAAAGGCGCTTTACCTACCACAACTCATTCTTAATTGCTGATCGAACTTCAGCCTGGGTCCTTGAAACTGCTGGAAAATATTGGGCAGCTCAAAAAGTTAAGGATGTCCGCGCCATTTCTAACCGCTTATCCATTGAGACTGATTTCGATCTTGCCCATCCAGAGCTGATCGCAAATGCAGTTAAGCAGGGCTGGTGCCGTTCAGAAGCAGACTTTAATTTTGCCCGCTGTTATTCTGAACCGGTATTTACCCATTTCAGTGGTTCCAAACAGCGGCAGCAGTACTGCCAAGATAAATTAGCAGCAGCTAAAGGTCAGATTACCATTGAAACAATGATCGCCATCTTAAGAGGGCATGATCCTGAGCTAAAAGACCCGTTCAGCCGCCATTCACTAACCAGTGTCTGCATGCATGGAGGCTTTATCTTTGGCGATCATACCACCGGAAGTTATGCTGCGGAAATTAGTGAAGCCAATCCTACTTATTGGTTAACTGGCAGTTCAACCCCATGCATCGCAGTGTTTAAACCCTATTGGCTGATTGGTTATCAAGGCGGACTTGTTTTTTCGGAAGCAGATCAAGAACAAGCCCTTGCCTTTTGGCATTTACGGGAGCACCTGCACCGCATGATTATCGAGGGGCGGGTAATAGATCTCAATACGTATCTCTTTAAGCGGAATCAGCTGGAGCGGGAGCTGTTTGACATAGTTAATCAGCTTAATCCTGACGCCGCTGATCCAAAACAATTAGCAGAAATCATTTCCTATAGTTTAGCGGAAGAAACCAAGCTGATCACTGGCACAATTAGCGCCAACGAGGATAATCCCAGCCGGATTAAAGGCGGGTTATACTTTAAATATTATTGGAAAAAACAAAACAAGGGCCTAGCCCAGACGAGGAGGCGTTAAAATGAAGATTAAATGGTGGGGACACGCTTGTTTCAAGATCACCGCATCTGACGGTACAGCTATCATCACTGATCCTTATCCAGATATTGGTTATCAGCCGATAACCGATCAAGCGGATATTGTAACAGTCAGCCACGATCATTTTGATCACAACGCTGTAGATCGAGTAGGTGGAGAACCCACGGTGATCAAAACAGCTGGAACGCATCGGGTCAAGAATGTTGAGATCACTGGTGTTGACTCTGTTCACGATGATGCTGGTGGAGACAAGCGTGGCAGCAACTTGATCTTTACCTTTACGATTGATGACTTGAAAATTGTCCATCTAGGAGATCAAGGCATTGTACTGACAGAGTCACAAATTGAGCAAATTGGCAAAGTAGATATACTGATGCTTCCGGTTGGAGGAACTTATACAATTGATGCGGAGCAAGCATATGAGGTAGTGCAGCAGCTTAATCCCAAAGCGGTTCTGCCAATGCATTATAAGACAGAAGTTCTCGACTTCGACATTGCCGGAGTTGAGGAATTCACCAAGCTCTTTCCCAAAGATAAGGTGAAATCATTAGCAGAAGCGGAGCTCACCCTGGATATGCTCCCGGCTGACCAGGTTGTTTATCTGCTCCGGTATGTAACTGAATAGAAAAACCGAAGGCGTCCCATGTTTCTTGCTAGGACGCCTTCATCAATCGATGCTATAACCCGAAGTACCAGGTTGCAATGGAGAAATAGATCATCACCCCCATAATATCTGCAATCGAAGTTACCAATGGACCACTGGCAATAGCGGGGTCTAGCTTTAGTTTCTTTAACAGAAACGGTAAAAGTAAGCCTACTAGACTGCCCATCAGCACAACTACAGCCATGGACAGTGCTACCACTAAGGCAACCCCTAAATCGGCTCTAATAAATCCAATGCAGTAACTGGCCAATCCAAGAAGCAGCCCTAAAGGAATAGCAACTGTCAATTCTTTACGAAGCAGCTTGGCCCAATCTCCAATATCAATATCGCCAACCGCCATTGAGCGGATAATCAATGCGGATGATTGGGAGCCAGCATTGCCCGCACTATCGATCAGCAGCGGCAGGAAAAATACTAAAGCTACTATAGACTGGATTGTATCTTCAAAATATGCCATTCCTGCCCCAGACAATACGTTTACAAACACCAAAACAAGCAGCCAAGGCAGGCGGCTCTTTAACAGCATCCACGGCTTTGCATTTAAGACACTCGTATTCAGTTCTCCTACTGTAGCCATCTTGTGAATATCTTCAGTTACAGCCTCTTCCAGAGCATCCATAACGTCGTCAACAGTAACAATCCCCACTAACCGATTTTCATGGTCAACAACAGGAAGTGCCAGCAAATTATACTTCTGCATCAAAGCAGCAGCTTCTTCATCGCTGTCCAAGGTAGTAACGGAAACAATATCCTGCAGCATAATCTCGGAAATCTTCTGCTCAGGATCGCTAATCACCAAATCCTTCAACGAAACAATTCCTTCTAGATGGCGTTCCCCATCCATCACATAACAGGTATAAATTGTCTCCTTTTCCAAGGCGATCCTGCGAATCTTTGCTAGGGCTTCCCCCGCAGTCATTTCCTTTTTGAGATCGACAAATTCAATAGTCATGATACTACCAACAGAATTGTCAGGATAATTGAGGAATTGGTTGATTAAACTGCGCTTAGTTTCTGTGGTATTCTGCAGGATCTTTTTAACCACATTAGCCGGCATCTCTTCTAATGCGTCAATCATGTCATCAAAGAACAGCTCGTCCAAGATCTCCTTCAACTCATCCTCATTGACCAGCTGAGAGATATTTGCCTGCGTCTGGCTGTCTAGGTAAGAAAAAACCTCTACTGCCAGCTCTTTCGGAAGCAGCCGAAAAACCACTAGTGCGGTTTTGGATTCCAACTGATCAATAAACGCTGCAATATCTGGTGTTTGGTACTCAAGCAGTTCTGCTTTCAGCCGCATTAAGTCTTTCTGCTCCAACATTTGCTCAAATCTCAGTTTGTCCATCCCCATCACCTCTTTCTAATATGTTGAGTTATCTTGGCACATAATAACCACAGCACATCTACTGTAAATTAATCAGAAAGGGGTTATTTTGTGCATAAGATCAGACTTGGTGTGATTGGAACCGGCCTGGCTTTTGAACGTCTGCACTATCCCGCACTGCAGGAGTTAAATGATAAATATGAAATTGCAGCAATCTGCGACCGCAATCCGGCAAAAGTAGAAAAATGGCGCCAAATATTAAATCTGGACCCGGGAGATGCCTACACAGACTTTCGTGAAATGCTGAAGAGAGCAGACGTCGATGCCTTTGACATAATTGTTCCAATAGAATCAAATTTCACTGTAACAGAAGCTGCCGCCAAGACAGGCAAGCCAATAATCTGTGAGAAACCGCTTGCTCCAACAAAGGAACAGGCAGAAGCAGCCCGCAATCTGCCGCGGAAATACAAGGTACCGATTATGATTGCAGAAAACTACCGATATGCAGAAGAAACCAACCTAATCCGCGACTTAGTGCGGACTAACGCTGTTGGTGATACCTACTACTTCATCTATAACCGCGTAATCGATTTCCCCCAAGATATGGAAAAGGATACCTTTGCTGCTACTGAGTGGCGGCAGCATCCTGAATTTCCCGGCGGAGCAATTTTTGACACCGGAGTCCATGACATGGCTGCTATCCGCCATATTTTTGGAGCGGTTGAATCTGTTCATGCCTTTGGCGTACCGCAGCAGCGGGATTTTGCTCCTTATACAGTTATTCAGGCCAATCTCAAATTCAAAAATGGGGTTATCGGCCAATTTTCATTTTTTACAGCTGGAAAAGAAATGCAGCGTCCATTGATTGGACTGAGAATTTTTGGCAGTAATGGGATGATTTATTTGGAGGAGACTTCCTGTGGTACCGTTAATGTTGCCTATAATGATGGCAGGAGCGAGCAGATCCCCTATCGACCAAATCGGGGTTTCTACAATGAACTGCTCAACTTTTATAAAGCAGCGGTCGGTGAGGAACCGATTTCTGTACCACCGGAGCTGGAATATGGGGATGCAGACACTATCTTTGCAATCTTAGAATCGGCTAAAACCGGGAAAGTAGTAGAGGTAGATCGCACGAGAGAATACGCACTTGTTTAATGCGTTTCAAAAGGATGAAGGGGGTCTGCAGCCAAGATCTGCTCGACTTCCTCATAACCTACCGGAAACGCAAAGTTATACCGAGCAGGTAGGGCAAACACATAGCGATTATTCAGACCTAACATACTTGGTCCAATCGGTGCAGCACCAATATGGAATTTACCCTGCTGCATCGACTCCCACTGCTCAAGCGTAAAAATCATTATCGGGATGTCCTGACGCGGAACTTCAGCTGTCCAGAGTGGATGACGCAGCAGAATTTTTGGACCTGTCTCTACAATTTTGCCCTGGAGTTCACCGCCCACACCATGACCTTCCCAAACTGTTTCAAGCACACCATATCCCTGCCAAGTAGAAGGCAGCTCGAAGGTAAAGCCGAATTCTGAATTTATATATTCCAAGCTCTCTTGGTTGTTATGCTCTCCAAAAATCATACCGAATGAGATTACTGCCAGTACCAGCAATATCGGTATAGCTGTGTCGCTACTCACAAAATCACCACCTTTACCCTTTTGATTATAATACAATAATGGCTGATGGTAAACCCATCAGCCTGTAATATTTTAGGACGGCTCATTGTAGAATGAAATGCAACACGAAGAAATGAATGGAACCACAGCCAGAAACCCTGTATGATGTTGGTATCCACACTAACACGATACGGAGGTTTCGGCTATGGTTCCTGAACATAATAATACCACATCTCGCCGCAAGTTTAAACATCTCTCTGCGTTCGGACGGTGTCAACTTTTTGTAGGATAAGCCAATCATTGATCTTCCTTTTGGTGTAGATCCTAGAAAGGAAAATGACCGTTTTGAAGACCTCTCAAACATTCAAATGCTGGAACCACTTTGCCATGTCT
>Ga0209537_1000762_pt1 | contig 38722 bp, 42 predicted proteins | sample BioPla4DNA1_FD_187698 | JGI IMG/M metagenome (GOLD analysis project Ga0209537, IMG submission 187698) | Biogas fermentation microbial communities from Germany - Plant 4 DNA1 (SPAdes) (version 2) | ecosystem: Engineered > Bioreactor > Anaerobic > Digestate | place: Bielefeld, North...
AAGGATAAATTTATTAGTAAAATTAAATAACATAAAATTAATAGTAGGATATTTATTTATTCTATTATTTTTTATTTAAATTAAATTTATAATATCATTTCTTTGTAAAATTGAAATCTAACAAAAATTAATCCACAAATAATATTAATATATATATATAGGTTTATCTTTCGGGAGAGTTGTGGCAATTCTGAATATTCTGAAAATTTATAATGATTGTTAATTAATAATGTTTATACATAATCAATACTAATCTATATTTTAAACATAAATCAATGAAATCCTATGAAAATTTCTTCGTAGAACCTCCCACAATTGATTTTAAAACAAAATAGGATAAATATATCCTTTAATTAAAAAAAACTCTTGTAGAGGTTATTTTAAAGGTTTTTAACGATATATATATATATATAATTGCAAATTATTTAAATAAAATAATAAAAACAAAAGTAATAAAAAAAATAATATTATATATATAATAAAAAAATGTATATAATATATAATATAGATAAAAAGGTTTAAATGAAATTTAATAATTTATTAAAAGGAGAGTTTATTATGAAAAAGAAGGTAATATTAAATACGGAGAGAGAACTTATAAGTTTTTTAAATTCAAATGGTATAGCTAAAAGATTAAAGTTTTTAGCAAGAACATTAATGTTAGATTATAAAAAAAGAAGAAAATTTAGTTTTAAATTCAATTTTAAAACAGGTTCTTATACTGATGGAAATAACATTTATGTAGGCGTTCCTGAATATTCAGTAGGACATACAAGAGAAGAAGTATTTGTTTTCTTAAAGGCTTTAACAGCTCACGAAGTAGAGCATATTAATTCGAGTTCATTTGAATTAATGAAAGCTTTTATTGAAGATTTTGCAAAGTATTTTAAAGATACTTATGACATTGATGAAAGGGTATCTAAAAAAGTTGCAGGATATATCAATAATTGTATTGAAGATGGAAGAATAGAAAGAATTTCATCTCATAGAACACCGGGTCTTAAAAAGAGTTTCTTCTATCATAGAATTGTTTGGTGGATGAATAATGATGTTCTAAAAAACGAAAATGATAACTTCTTATTTGATACTTTATTTGCATTTTGTACTATTGCTACAATGGGCCAATATCCTCTAAATTATTTAACTAAATATGATGAGGAATATCCAGAAGCAAAAACCCTTATAAAATCATGGGAAAAGTACATTTACAAATGTGTAGATGATGATAATGCAGAAAATTATTTTGAAAACCTATGGAAACTTATAAAGGTTATGGAAGATTGGCTTGTAGAGCAAATGAAGAAAGCAGAAGAAGATGCAAAATTTGAAGATGCTATGAACTCATTAATTAGTGATTCTGGTATAGGGGAATTATCTGATGAAACTCATGGTGATAGTAGTGGTTCACCTTCTGGTAAAACTCCTAAAAGGGTTTCTTCACCTGTTGAAGATAAAGAAGATGAAAATGAAGAAGAAGGAAATGGTACTGGAACAGGAGAGGAAAACGAAGAAGAAAAAGAGGAAGAAGGAAAAGCAGAAGGTGAAGGAGAAGATGATACATTAGAGGGTGATGATAAAACAGATGACAGTAACTCTTCAGAAGATTTAAGAGATATGTTTGACCCTACTAAAAACTATGGTGAAGGTGATAGCGGAGATATGCTTGATGTAGTTAAAGAAGCTATGAAAAATGCCGAGGAAGAAATATTAAAAGATGAAGGAGATACTTTAATTCAAGCTGAATTAGAGGATAAAAAGGAAAAGGAAAAGGAAGAAAAAGAATCTTCTGGTATAACTAAAAAAGAAATAGATGAAATAGAAGATATGTATGATAAACAAAAATGGGATACTACTTTAAAAATATATAAACCAAAGTTCCCATTAGTTAAAATTTCAAGTGAAGGTCAACTTGAAGCTAAGAAAATAAAAAAAGAGTTTGAGAAAATATTCTTAAATAAAATTAGTAGGAATGTTTCAAATAAAAGAAAAGGGATTTTAGATACTAAGAAACTTCATAGAGTTATTCAAAATGATGATAAAGTCTTTATGAAGAAAGGTAATCCTAATCAAACAGATTATGCGTTCTATATTCTTATAGATGGTAGTGGTTCTATGTATGGTGATAAATTCGTAGAAGCATATAAAGCAGCTTCTATATTAGAGGAGTGTTTAAAAGAAATAGCTCCTTTAAAGGTTGTTCAATTTGATTGTGAACATAAGACTGTGAATCACTACATTGTTAAAGATTTTAATGATAATAAAGCAAATGTAAATTATTCAACTACATTTGCTTTGAACAGTCAAGCAGATAACTGTAATATGGATGGTTTCTCTATAAGAGTTGCTACACAGGAACTAATAAAGAGAAATGAGAAAAGGAAAGTATTAATAATCCTTTCTGATGGTTACCCAAGTGCTGATAGTCACGCTTCATATAGTGGGAAGGCTGCTCAATCTGATGTTAAAGACGCTATTAGATATGCAAGAAAAAATGGTATAAATGTATTTAATATTATGTTTGGTAGCAAAAGAGATAGAGAGTATCTAATTCCAATTTTTAAATATATGTATGAAAAAGGGATTGTAAACTGTGACCCTAAAAATATTACTTCTTCTTTACTAAAAATAGTAAAGAAAGAATTAGTTAAATAAAAAATAAAAGGTATGAGATAAAACTCGTACCTTTTATTTTATTTCATTAGGTTTATGTGTTACACCAATAATATTTAACAAATAATCTTCATCAAAGGGTAATTCTAATATACTTATTATCTTTTTATAAGATATTTCATCAAAATAATAAAAACCTTTATATCCCTCTTCTCTTCCATATTTTTCTTTTAATATATCTTATATTTAAATATGTTTATGTATAATTAATTTATTTTGAATTTATATTTATAAATTTGTATAAAATATATTAATATATAAATTAAAGGAGAAATAATTATATGGAAAAAGATTATTTTAAAGATAGACCATATGATGTAATAAGCAATCCTCAAAATATAAAAATAGGAATGACTGTTTTGATATGCGAAAAAATAATGCAGGATATTGCAAGCGAAATTACAGATTTAACAGAGGGGGAAGTTATTCAAGTATTAACTAATCATATACACCCAAGAGGTGTAAAAGTGAAGATTAAATCTGGTGGAAGGATAACAGTTGGAAGAATTACTTATATAGTTAAAGATGGTTTAATCTTAACAAGTAATGGTTGGAAATTAGAGAAGGATGTTAATAAATAAAACATCCTTCTTTTTTATTCTTAAAATAAAATATTTTTTTGTAACACTTTTAAAGTTTTGAAACATACTATAAGTAGGTAAGGAAATACAGTATTTCTTTATCTCAAGTATGTATTATTTTTTGATAATTGGTTTCTAATTTATTAATAACTAAAGAAGCTCCTTTAGTTATTCCAGCAGTAGCTATAACACAAGTAGCAGAAGAAAAAAGGAAGTTTGTTGTTGTCTTTCTTTTTTTGGAGTATTTTTTCTTTTCTCATATGGAGTATATTTAACATATATCTCCCCCAAAGAATTATATATTATAATCAATCTCTAATTGAATTGTATATATAATTCTTGTTTTAATAAAAGTTCTCAAAAATGAGAACTTTTATTTTTTTGTTTATGTTCTAAATTAGAATATTAATAATATATTGTATTAATAAGGATATTCCATAAATGGATTTTTTCATTATATAAAATTACTTTTCCAACCAAAAAATTTTCACATTAAAAGAGTGTTCTCTTAATAAGAGGACATTTCTTTTATTTTAAATCAATTAAAAATAAGTTCTAATTTTAAAAATTTAAAATATATTATAATGATATTATATATCTTTATTAGATGTTGCATACACAATAATTAACAAGGGAGATTTTATATTAGAAATCTCTCTTATTAATAAAGGATAGACATATAAGTTGATTTAAAGAATATATTATACTAATCTTATTTCTCATATTTTATACAACATTCCTGATTTAATACATTGAAAAAGAATTCTCTATTTATTTAGGGAGTTCTTTTTTATTTTTATAAGATATCCATTGATAAAGTTTTAAATTTAACGTATCATATATAATATATATTATATAGATTAATTATACAAAGGAGAATGATAAATATTGTTAAAAGAATATGTAAAAGAAATAACAATTGACACAACATTAACTTCAGAAATAAATTTAAAGAAAGGTGAATTACTTGAAAGTAAAAAACCTTCAACAAAAGAAACTATCATTTATTATAGAGAAGATGATTTAACTGAAATTCCAAGTGGTTTTTCAAAATCTAAATTAGACTTAATAAAACATATTCCAATTTATTCAGCAAAAAGAAGCTTACTTGAATATTTACCTATGCAAAGACACCCAATCCCTTATTGTGTTATAAGAAATAAAGATAAATATTTCTTAGCCTTTAGAGAAGGTGGAAGTGGAGAAGCAAGATTGATAGGTAAAAAAGGATTGCTGGGTGGACATGTTGCGGTAGAGGACTTAGAGGAAAGTATAGAAAAAACATTTATAAAAAGTCTTCTTAGAGAATTAAAAGAAGAAGCAGATATAAATGAAAGTGACATAAATAATATATCTTTTTTAGGATTTATAAAAAATACTGAAAAAGATACTGTAGAATTTGACCACTTAGGTCTTATTTATTTAGTGGATATAAATAATTCTAATATTGAAACTATTGAAGAAGGCGTGTTATCTGGAGATTGGTTTACAAAAGAAGAAATTTTACTTAATATAGATAGTTTAGAAAGCTGGAGTAAGATTATTTTCTTAAATGCAGATATATAATTTATGAAATATTTGATTTTATGAATATAAAATCATATAATAAAAGGAGAGAGAGTAAATGAGAAAAATAATAGGAATAGATATAGATGGAACTATAAATAATTTTATTGAAGTTTTTATTAAATATTTTAAAAATTTGACAGGAGAAACTTTAACAAAAGAAGATATAGATTCTTGGTATTTAGCAGATGTCATATCAAGGAAATTTGGAGATAAAATAGACAAAAATATAGTCACTACTATATATCAAAATGAAGAATTCTTAATGGAGTTAAAATTACTTGAAAATATTAAAAATACTTTAGGAAAAGTTCTAAAAGAAGATAAATTTGAGCTTAAATTTGTTACAGCATTAGGAAAGAAAGAATTAGAACCTATTAGAGATAAGTGGTTAAAGAGAGAATTAGAAGATTTGAACATAGAAGTTGTTTATGAAACTAATAAATCTAAGGTAAAAATGAATTACTTAATAGATGATGCTCTTCACAATTTAGATGATTTATCTCCAATAATAGGACAAGATAATTGTATATGTATAAAACACTTATATAACAAAACCTCAAAGTATATTAGGGTAAATGATTTAGAAGAGGGTTTTAAATATATTTATAAGAAAGAAAAAATGAACTATTAATAGTTCATTTTTTTTAATATGGAATAAACTCAACGGACCATTCAATATTTAAACCATTATTGTTTGTACTTCCATTTATTAATGAAATAGGTTTTTTAGATGTAATGGACTTTTTTATTACATCTGTAAAGCGAGCGAACCTTCTTCCATCAGTATAAGTTCCAACAATACACCCAGTATAAACTAATATCCCATCATCTATTTCAACTATTGGAGGATTGTATCTAAACCTTATTACTTCATAATTTTCTTCTATTTCATAATCAGTTTTTATACAATTAGGATTAAAGACATCTGAATCATCAAAAAAATCTCTAAAAAGTGGCCTAATCATTTTCTCAATTTCATTTTTTGTTAGTTTTCTTAGTTTATAACCTTCCATAATTTTCTCCTTTAATAAATGTAAATATAATTTTCCTTTTTTAATCTATTATATATTATATCTTTTATAAAAATAACATTTAGAGTTATATAAAAATTAAAAATATTATAAATAGTAATAGAAATAAAAAAAAGAAAAAGAACTATTTTTAACTTTTAATAGTTCTTTATTTCTTTAATTGAAAATTAATATATTTTAAATGTTGTTATAAATTTATTAACTTATAACATACTTAATTCCAATTGGGTCTTTTTCCTTTTTTAACACACCTTCTTTAACCATATCTTCTAACATTTCTATTACTTCTTTTAAAGAAACATTCTTACCGTATTTTTCACAAATTTTAGGTAAGTTTCTTCCAAGTAAAAGAGTTGTAATAGGAAGGAAATCTAATAAAATCTTTTGAAGTCCTCCATCAACTTCTTTTATCTTTTCATCCATTTCTTCAAATGGGTCGGAAGAATTAGGTGCTTTTGAAAATGTAGTTCTAAATCTAACTGGATAAGTTTTGTTCAAAGTTGCAGAACTTACAAAACAATTTCCAGATGCTAAATCAGGAAGTCTTGAAACTTCTCCATCTGTTAAATTACCCTCGACCTTAGCCACCTGCATATCATTACTATCAGTTAATCTAAATATAAATTTAGTATTAAGTTGTGCAAGTAATGTATTATCTAAATTTTTTGGTCTTTGTGTACTCATTATTTCAAATACACCATACTTTCTTGCCTCTTGTCCTATTTTTCTTAAAATAGACTTTGTAGGAGTAGTATCTCTACCTTCTGGTGCAAAGTTATGAGCTTCATCTACAATAATAAAGAATGGTGGAAAATAAGCCATATCTTTATCTACATAATTTATTCTTTCCTTATAAAGCTTAGTTATTAAGTAAGAAGAAATCATCTGTAATCTTCTTATATCACCTCTAATGATTGCAAGTTTTCTTTTCTTCATAGCTCTTTTTACATCACTAATATCTCCAACGAAGATATTTGTTTTCTCTAAAGCAGTACATTTCCAAGATAATGCTTGAAGTGTTAAAGAACCTGATATTTGAGATTTCATTCTTCCATATAAATCAGCTTGTAATGGAGTAAATTCATCTTCTGGAAGTTTCTTACCTCTAACCATTCTTTCTTTTATTTCAAATGCTTCTTTTATGGCAACAACCTTCTTTTTAAAATGTTCAAAACTATCACCTTTTTCAAATAATAATTCTAAAGCATTTTTTTGAGGTTCAGTTAAAGGGTCTATAAAATCAAATAAACTTATAAGTTCACCTGAATTTAAATCTTCAAAATGAATACCTACATTTTCACCAATTATAAATTCTTCATATCTATCACTATAAGATATAATACTTTTACTATCCACAACTTTATCCACACCTTTCATTAATCCTTCAAATTTTAATTCAAAGTGAGGGTCAAATGCAACTCCCGGTATTCTTAACTTCATAAGTTCTTCACATAGAACTCTTAAAGCGAAGGATTTACCAGAACCAGATGAACCAAAAAGTCCTATATGTGGATATTCTCTAAAGGAATGATGATTTATAACCAAAGGAATTCCTTGTTGACTAACTGCAGAACCTTTTTCCCATAATGGAGAAATATTTTTTATCTCTTCTGGTAATTCATCTTGTGAAAGTTCTGTTCCTTTTATTATTCCTATTACCATACCATCATTGTTATTGGCCTTAGAAATAATATGTTTAATTTCTTCGTATTTTGCTGGCCTAACAATTGTTTCAGGTAATACAGGATAAGGAATTTCATTTAATAACTTTACTTTTGCCAAAAATATAGGCTTATCTACATTGTAATTCATCTTTTTTAAAAAATCAGCCGTAGAACCTTTTGGCAGCACTTTTTCGGATGCGTAAGGTAAAATTTCTGTTTCAATAACCTCTGCTAATAAATTTCCTTGCAATTTATCTTCAATTATCACATATTCAGATTGAATATATGGAGCTACTTGATTTACTATATTTAAATACCTTGTATTGGCAACTCCAAATATATTCCCTATTTTCTTATTCTTTTTCATAAATACTACCACCTTTTAATAATTTATTTTTTTATTCCTCATAAGCCTTAGTAATACCAGTTTCTTCATCCATTACTAAGATATATCCTAAATCCTTTTTTTCTAATAAGGCCTTGTCATGAGTAGAAATAATGGTTTGTTTCTTTGTAAATTTAACCATATTTTCTATAAAGTCCGCTGAACTTTCTGCTTTTTCACCTTCACTAACATATTTTGTTGGTTCATCAAACACATAAGGAGCATAATTGTTTTTAATTAATTGTCCAAGCCCCATAAATGAAGATAATGCTACTACATCAGCAAGCCCACCACCATCTGCTTCTGTTGGGTCTATACTTATTGTTCCATTTTCTACATGTTTTAATATAGAAACAGATAAAGTAGGAATTCCATCTTTAAAATCTTTAATCAGTTTAGCCTCTGTGTTTTCTCCAAAAACAGTTTGAAGGGAAGAAGTTAATATTTGTTCTAATAACTCAATACCATTATCTCTTGCTTCCGAAGCCGATTTTTCAATTAATGATTTTATTACATTTTTCTTTTCATATTCCTTTTTTAGAACACCTAATTCATCTTCCTTTTTACTTATTTGGTCTTCAATAATTTTTAATTTCCCCTTTTCCTCTAAAAGAAAATTTTTCCTCTTATTAATTTCATTTCTTAATTCATTAATACTTTTCAAAATACCTCAACCTCTTTCTAATTATTATTTAATAACCTTTTTTATTTTATACTATATATTATATCATTTTTCTCAAAAATAAAACATTACATATAAAATATAAGCAATAAAAAAAAGAATATAATTTTGATTACAAATATAACATTGTATTAAGGAAAATTTTGAAAGGACTGATTTCTTATTTATAGTTTAATTTTATTAATAGTATGGATAATGTTGATAACATTTATTTTTATATTGCCATTAATATTATTAATGTTTATTATTGAAAAAAGAATAAGAGAAGAGAGTGGGAGAGTAAAAACAAGAGCAGAAATGCTTGGAGATATAGGAGAAAGTCGAGTTTCAAATTTTTTAAAGATACATTATAATAAAGGTTTTTTAATTAATAATGTATTATTGAAAAATGATAAATACACTTCTCAAATAGACCATGTATTTATAACATTTAATAGAGATATTTATATTATTGAAACTAAAAATCGTTCAGGCCTTATAAAAGGAAAATTGAATGAAAAGAATTGGGTTTCTTTTGTTGGTAAAAAGAAATATCTTTTATATAATCCAATTAAGCAAAATGAAAAACATTTGAGAGTTATAGATAAACTATTAAAATCAAATAATATAGAAAATTACAATTTAAAAAATATTGTTGTATTCACTAAAGACAATTCAAAAATAGTCATTAATGAAGAAAATGATATAGTTTATAATTTAAAAGATTTTGAAAATCTAATTGAAAAAATATATATTAAAGGTGGAAAAGATAATATAGATGATATTATCCATGTAATTCAATCTAACAATTTATCTGATAATAGAGAAGTATTAGAAAAACATATAAATATGGTAGAAGAAATTGCATTAAAAAATAAAAAGTAATTAATTATTTATCTTGAAGCATATATAACTTAAATTGTATATGTTTCTTTACATATGGCTTAGCCGAAATCCCCTTACTTTAGTCACGGGGAGTGTCAAATATAGGAGGGTTTATTTAAAATATGAAAAATTTATTTAAAATAAATAATGATGATTTAAAATTTATAAATAAAAATTATTTAAAATCAAGAATTTTTGTATTAATAACATTTTTTATGGCGGCTATATTAATTTCTAAATTAACTAATGAATCACTACACAGTTATTTTTATAATCATAAATTCTTTGATGTAGAACATTATAGTAATATCGCTAAAAATGGATATACGGAGAACTATCTTTATGCTTTCTTCCCACTTTTCCCATTAGTAATGAGGATATTTTATAATTTTAAAATAATGATATTGGGGACTATAATGTTTAATCTATTATTGGGTTATTTTTCAACAATATTGATATATAAGATATTGGATTTATATAACTATAATGATTTTAACAAAAGAAGTTTATTAAAGTTATGGTTTTACTCTCCAATAACATTGTTTATTATAATTCCATATACAGAAGGATTATTTATATTTTTAACTTTATTAGCTTTTTATATGTATATAACAAAAAAGAATTATTTTATAAATGGAATAATTATAGGATTATCTGTATTAACAAGAAGTTTTGGAGCTATGTTGTTTTTTGCAATATTTATAGATTGGATAATAAAAGTATTTAAAGAAAAAAGAGATTTGAAGAGTGAATTTAAAAATATATGTTTAATGTATATTCCAGCAACTATAATATCTCTCTTATATCCAGTTTATTTATATATAAAAACAGGAAACTTATTTTACTTTATAGATGTTCAATATATTTATTGGTTTAGGGAAAAATCTAATTTTATAAAAGCACTATATATTGAATTTGATATGCTTTTTAAAAGCACAGATGCAATATTAATAATGCTTAAAATTCTTAATATTTGCTTATTATTATTTTCAATTTATTTAATAATAAAAGTTATTTTTTCATTTATAAAAAATAAACAAAAGGGATATATAACATTAATTGTTTATGTCATACTTTGCTTTATTTCAGCTTTTTCAACTATGAGAAGTGATGGAATAAATTTTCCTACTTGCAGCATATATAGATATTTCTTAGGAATGTTTCCAATTTACTTAATGGATATAAATTTAAATGAAAATGATATATTTGCAAATACTTTAATCTTATTATTCAAGGTCTTTAATGTAATAGTTGTTACTGCTTTCGCCTTTGATATATTTTTATGTTAAAATCATAATTTTATTTAAATTAATATAAAAATAAAAATACACTCAAATGAATGAGTGTATTTTTCACATTAAAGTAATAATTGCGTGAATATAGCCATTAATACATTTACTACTATACTATTTCCGGTTTGTTTATACATTTGGGTATCGGAAGTTCCAAGATTTTTTACTTTTAAATAATCTTCATCTGAAAACCCCATACACCTGAAAGTTTCTTTTGGAGTTAATTTTCTAACTAAGAATTTGTCCATATCTAATATTCTAATTCCTACACCATGATGGTCCATGATAGTTGGAGATATACCGTTTATATGATGAACATTTCCAGTAGAATAACCACTCCTTGAAACATTTGCTATTCTCAATATTTCTTTCTTAGGAACTATTATTTGTTTTGGCTGTTTATAATCAGTTGCAGTTAATGTACCTATATAACTATATGGATTATAAACTAAGTACCTTTGTCCAAAGGAAGTGGAATGTTTAGGTTTTGTAGTGCCTATAACACTAAAGTTCTTTTTAGGGGCAAATAGAAATCTTTTTTGAATCTCTTCTTTGAAATAATATTTATCCTCAACTTCATCTTCCAATATATCTCTAAGAACAATATTATTTTCTATAGGTTTTGGGAATTCAAAATCTTTTTTAATATCTTCTCGTATCCCTATTAAGAAGACTCTTTCCCTATTTTGTGGTATTTCAAAGTCCTTTGCATTTAAAATTTTCCAATATGTTTTATAACCATAACTTTGTATTTCATCTACTATTCTTAAAAAGTCAGGTTTATGGTTTTTATCCACAAGACCTTTAACATTTTCCATAAGTAGATATTTAGGTTTTTTATGTTTTATAATTCTTAAAGATTCTATGACCAAAGATGACCTTGTTTTTTCTATGTTTTCACTATGACATTTAGGACATTTATTTCTATCATTAGAAGCAAGTAATAGTGGATTATATATTTCTCCACAATCAGAACAGGTAAATATAGCTCCTTTTTTCTTTCCAGCTGTACTGAAATCTTGGCAAGGGCTTCCAAAAGTGTATAAATCAAAATCTGGAAGAGTTGTTTCATCTATTTTATTTATATCTCCATAATTTAAACTTTCAGGAACATCATGTATTGCACAAAAAGACTTTATTGAATGTTTATTTATTTCAGAAAATCCAACAAGTTCATAATCTATTTTTAAATTAGTTAATGCTTTTGAAATAGCCCCTATACCAGCGAAACTTTCAAAAACTCTTAATTTTTTTATAAAAAACATCTCCTTATCTTATTTTTTTATTAAATAATAAGGATTTAAGGTGTTTTTCATAATTTTTACTTGAATGAACTATGAATTAAATTTGTCCAATTTGGCAATACTATAAATGACTAATTTTGAAAGGAAGTAATGCTATGGATAGATTATATAATGAAGGTGATTTAGTTTATTTAATAGATTTAGCTCCTAATAGATATATTTGTGAAAAGGTGAATTTAGATATAATAAATAAAGTAGGAATTGTTAAAGAAATAGAGATAGAAGAAAATGTAGAAATGTCTGCGATATATGATGATTTAATAGTATTTATGAGAAATTTTCCACTTTGGAATAAAGTGTAATAATTAAAAGGAACTTGTTGAATATATGAAATGTTTATGATGATATGAATATATATTCAAGGTTTAAATATTCCTGATTTTAAAAACTCATTCATAATTTTATCTTTAATTTCTTTGGTTTCACTTTTAATTACATTTTTTTAAGAGGTCTTTCTTTGAATTTTTTTATTCTCTTCACTTTCTTCAATCTTTTCAATAGGTTTAATACTTTTAACAAAATTACTGTTATTTCCCTCTTTATTTAAAGAAGGTTGATTTTCAACACTTGCAGTATTAGTAACAGAACATCCAGTTAAGAATATTAATAAAACTTTTCTTTTTATATTTACAACTCCTTAAAATACATTTTTGTTTAATCATGCCATATATGTATTTACAAATAGATATTTTTTATATAAAATATAAACTATATAGAATTATATTTATAAGTTTAAATGGATAATATCATATTATAAATAATATATAGGTGTATATACATATACATAAATACATAAGGGGGACTTGGGAATGAATAGAAAAAACAATGTCATTGATTTTAAAAGAATAGAAAGAGGGGAGATACTTTATGTTGATTTGAAAAAACAAGAGGGTTCTGTTCAATCAGGGGCAAGACCAGTTTTAGTAGTTCAAAATGATATAGGAAATAAATATTCTCCAACAATAATTGTTGTTTCGGTAACTCGTCAAAATAAAAAAGAAGGTTTTCCGACACATAAAAAAATATCAAAGAAGGATTATAATTTTTTAAGTGGTGATAGTGTAATAATATGTGAACAAATACACACTATCTCAAAACAACAAATAATAAACCGTTGGGGGAAAATTTCAGATGATGATATGAATGAGGTTGATGAAAAAATTATGATTTCCTTAGCTTTAAGAAAGAGAGCTTAATACATAATTAATTAAAATAAGATATTTCGTAAAAGAATATCTTATTTTTTTTATAAAAAATGTTGACTATATAAAATATATATGATATTCTATATATAGAACGAAACATAGTTCAAATTTTGGTTATATTTTTGAACTAAGTATATATAGTATTAAAAATAAATAAAAATAATAAAAAATATTAAAAATTTTAATAAAATTAATTGACGTTAAAGCAAATGATAGTAGATTAATAAATACCGATTTAAATGGAGCATATCAAATTATGAAAAAAAGTATTCCCTAACGCATTTGCAGAAGGGATAGAGGGTGTGGGGTTACACCCAATTTCTGAAGGGCTATATCAGTAAACTGATGTAGTCAGGGTGTCGTCAACCACCCTTTGATGTATCAACACGCACGTTATAAGCGATAAAATGCAGGAGGTGTAAACCGTTCTTACTGCAAGGTTAGATACAAGCTTCCACTTCAAAATTCGATAGAATTTAAGTGGTGAGTAGTTGACAATATAGTGAAGTAGCTCAATTGGTTAGAGTTCTCGTCTGATAAGCGAGAGGTTAGGAGTTCAATTCTCTTCTTCACTACCAATATGGTCCAGTAGTTTAATGGTAAAATAAATGACTTGTAATCATTGGATGTGAGTTCGATTCTCACCCGGACCTCCACAAAAGACTTAATTTTCTTTATAGAAATAGGTATTTAAGAAAATATCATATCTATATAGATAGATTAAGAACACTTAACTCTTTCTCAAGGAAAAGGCAATAAACGAACACTTAAGTCCTTTTAAACTACTTGTAATAAAGATTTTTGGAAAGAGTTGCTTTATTACAGTAGTTACCTTGTACATAGGGGAATAGTTCAATTGGTTAGAACAACGGAATTTGACTCCGTAGGTCGAAGGTTCAAATCCTTCTTCCCCTTCCAAAGTGCAATTCAATTTTATTAGGAATTGCGGGCTTACTTATCATAAAATTCAATAAAAGGTTTAGACACGAGCCTTATACTATCGCCAATATAATGTAGATTATATGGATAGTGAAAGTCTTAGGGAAATAAATTAGTGCAGTAATGAGAAGTTTGTGTACCTAAGAACCTGTCGGCTTTAGCCGCACAGAGTGTCAGTTGTGAATGTGTAACGATAATTTATCGAATAGGTTTCTACTACCATTGAGATATAGAAAATAGATAGGTGAAATTAACACTATCACCGAAATTAAATAGAAGTGATGGAACTGGCATACATACATGACTTAGAATCATGTTTTTGAGGGTTCGAGCCCCTCCTTCTATACCATATATGGAGCTTTAGTTCAGTTGGTTAGAGCGTTTTCCTCATAAGGAAGAAGTCATAGGTTCGAGTCCTATAAGCTCCACCATAAATTCATAAGAAGTGTGTGAATAGAGAAGTCAGCTTTCGCCATAAAGAAATTAAACTTATATGTATATCATATAAGTTTTTTTGTTTTTATTTTTAAACTATCTAATAATTAGTTATTTTAAAGTATATAATATAGAAAAAATAGGATGTATGTAAATATATTGTACAAAAAGGAGATATGTATTAATGAGAAGTGGTTTGATTGTAAATATGATTATTATGAGTTTATTATTTTTGCTCTATATGTTTATTAAGAAAAAAGAAAAACAATATTTATCGGGAACAGATATGTTTTCAGATTTAGTAACATTCTATATATTACCAACTTCATTATTTTTAGTAAATATTCCATTCTTACTAAGATATAAACATCCAATATTTTTGATATTTATGGCATTAATTTTAATTCCTTTAAAATCAAAAGGTTTTATTAATAAAGAAAGAGATGTTGCAGAAGTTTATGGTATTATTATACTAAATAAGATAGAGGAAAGATTGTTAATAGATAAAGATTTAATTTCACTATATATAAATGTAAAACAAAAAGATGCAAAAATTGTTTTTAAAAAAGATTTAAATTTAGATAAAAATTCACTTAATTCATTAAAAGAAGAATTAATAGATTTAACTAAATTAAGTTTTGAATTTATATTTGATGAAGAAGTTTAGTTTAATATTTTAAAGATAATCTTTAATTTTTTAAGTTAAAGGTTATTTTTTTAATGTAATTTATAATTGACTATTCAAAATATAAACAATACAATATATATAGATGTTTTTAAGGAATATAAAATGAATAAAAACAAAGGAAGATAGTTAAAATAACTAAAAATTTATTAAATTGAAAGAATAATTTGTGGGGAAGGATTTAAAACATTTTATAAAATGAAAAAGTTTGTTAAAAGAAATAAGTTTTAAACTTATAATCATAAATAAATCCTTATATTATTCTAATAAAATGTTATTAATTACCAAGTATAACAGTAATATATAAATATAATTAAAAGAAAGGGGCAATATGAAATTGAAATGGTTAATTGTTGGATTAGTTGTTATGAGCTTGTCAGTTGTTGTTAATACAATAAAACAAAAAAATGCAACTAAAAATAGAACTTTAAATTCAGGAGATATTGAAAGTGAATTAAAAATTCTTATTTCAAAAGGTAATAAGATAGAAGCAATTAAATTATATCGAGAATATACTGGATATGGATTAAAAGAAGCAAAAGAACATATAGATTATTTAAGTAAAAACCTATAATCTATAAAAAATATATAATAAAAAGGAGAAATTTATATGAATAAAGAAAGATAAAGAAGAGGAAGAACAGCATTTGTAACAAAAATTAAACCCAACAATATTGTTGGGTCTTTTTTATTTATTATAAATTTCAGGTTTATAAAGGATTATTGTATTTTCTTTTAAACTATTTTGAACATCTATTATTCTTTGATTAGATGAACCTTTAAACTTTAATCCTTCCTTTTTTAAATTGTTTTTAAACTTTCCATCTACTAAAACATCAATATAACTTAAAAATTCTCTTACACCTTCTCTATTATCTTTTAAAAGTTCTTCAAAAGTATATCCAGTATAACACCAGATATTTAAGTTTTTTTCCTTTATCTTTTTGGCAATATAAGAACAAGATAAGGCTTGTTCAAATGGGTCGCCACCACTAAATGTAACTCCTTTTATAAGAATATCTGATAAAGTATCTTTTATTATTTCATCACATTCATGTTCCTTTCCACCAACAAAAGAATGAGTATCTGGATTAAAGCAACCTTCACAATTATGTTTGCAACCTTGCGTAAACAACACCCTTCTCACACCTTCACCATTTACTAATGAATTATGGCATATTCCTGACAATCTTATTTTCATTATAAGTAAGCCTCCTTTTTTTATTTTATATTATATATATCGAATTTGACTATTTTTAATAATTTTGAAAGACTTAATATATATTTAAAAGAACATAATTTAATTAAAACAGATAATTTAATCAAAAATTAGTTGTAATTAAATATTATATCATATATAATATTTATATGAAACCCAATGAGCCTATGTATATATTTTATTATATACATGCTAACTGATTGCACTATAAGAGTTGAAGTACAAAACTCACGCAGTATTGATTTATAAGGAGTTGTTATTATAAGGGACAACTCCTTATAAGATATTGGCTTGTAACAGAAAGTTGCTATGTAAGGTGCAAATCCTTACCTTAAAAAATATCAATCATATTATCCTCTATAAAGTATCTTAGGTAATATTCTTGACACATACCTATATAGTGAACTACCCCCACTTACAGAAGTGGGCGACTTCTGTTGCTGTTTATGTTAAATTAAATCCAAAAATATCTTTTAAATATTGTTCCATGTTAGAATAATTAATAATATCAGTAAAAGCTTTTTCATTTAAGGTTAGAAACCAGCTCCTACCTCTAATACCTTTTAAATATTCTTTAGTTTCTTTATCTTTTTTATCAGGAGCTGTTTTCCCTGTTTCTTCAATTTTATCATAAGTTTCTTCTAATTCTTTGTTAATTTCAATTGTTTCCATTGTTGTTGTTCATTTCTTCTAATATAAGTTTAGTTATATATTTGCTTATGTTTCCTTTTTGTTTTAAATAATCTTTTAATTCTTTAGTACACCTAAATTTAACTATTTCTGTTTTATTATTTTTCATTTTTATTTCTCCTTTTAATATTTTTTTATATTTTAATTATAATATACTATATTAAATGTGTCCACAAATTATTCCATAGTTTATTATTTTTTTTAATTTTTTTTAATTTTTTTAATCATTAAAAAATGACACATAAGATTTAAAAAATGACACATAAAGGTTAAAAATGACACATAAAAGTCAATTATAAAACATTAGTTTTATATATTCAATATGTTTTATGTATTATCCATAATGGTTTTTTTAATTTTAACCGAAATAACTTTTATTTATTAATCATATTATATATAATATATAGTATACAATAAAAAGGTTTTAAATAATAAATAATAAATAAGGAGATGATTTATAATGAATTGTTTAAATTATCTATATAGTTCTTTTTAAGATATACTCGTAAATGAAACTATAAATATAAAAATAAACAAGGAGTGAATATTATGAAAATATTAGAAATAGTTAAAGATTGGGAAGAACGTAATATAGAAGAGGCAAAGAAATTATTAATAAAAAATGGTTATTTAGTTATTAAACCAACAGCAGGACAATTAAAAGATAATGAAAGATGTAATAAGTTATCTGAAAATGGTGAAGACATGGATTGTTCTGAATGTAGATGTAATTGTTGTTTAATGCAACAATAATAAAAAATAAATCGAAGGAGATATTTTAAAATGAAAAAAGAAGGATTTGGAAAACTCTGGAATAGTAGTTCTGATGCACTTTATGACCCACAGGAAACAGCGGCAATATTAAAAGGTTTCAATGATGCTATACGTGGTTTGTACTCTATAGGTGGTGAAGAACAATATATTTTCAATGTACTAAATACAACTACACCTGTAATTAAAGAGTATGAAAGATTGACAAAAGATATGGGAATAGATTTAATAGATGTTGCAAATACACTTGAAATAATGAGAAACCTTCTATTTGGAGATTGTTTTAATTGGGATAATGTTTATAACGAATTTGAAAATTTCCATCAGAGTAATTCTAATTTCAAAAATAAGGAGTAGACATTATAAATCAACTTAATCTACCAGAGTTCAGAGTTCTTAAAAACGAACAACTTGAAGAAGGGTTTGGAACATCTATTCTGATATTATTTAAAGTTGTTGAGAGATGAATTTTAACATCTCTCTTTTTATTTTCCAAAGTTAAAGTTGCTTACCCAATAAATTTTATTCTAATGAATTTTTAAAAATGATGTCATTATCGAGAAAAAATGTTTAAACAAAAGGAATTAAAAGTTATTTTAAAGGGGAAGATAAAGGGTTCTGGAGGAAGAATTATAAGGAGAAATTTAGAATTCTATGAATTTTGCAAGTAAATATATAAATGAAATTAAAGAAAAAATGTCATTAAATAAAAAGTAGTGTTAGTCCTTGATTTTACTTACTTTGCAGAGTTTCGCACGAATTTCGCTAAATACTTATTTAGCGAAGTGATATAATGTATAACTTCATTCTTTCTTATCATTTTATGGTCAATTGTGTAGAATTTTTGAATTTCAAAAAAGCTTTGGACTAAGATATGGTCATTTAAATAAAACTTGAATCCGTTTTTTTATATGATTTTACTTGGATTTTATAACATATTTTTTATTTTTACCCTACTTTATTTAAAAAAATATATTTATCCATTATTTGTAAAAGAAATTATTTTTCAAATAATACTTAGCAGGGCCTTCCTTTAAGATTAATATATTTGATTGTTAAATTAAAAATGTTGATTTTCCCAAACCATGGTTTTGATTTTTGAGTTAATTTTGATTTTTTAATTTTTATAAATAAATTATTTATGTAATTATTGAATCATGATTTAATAAGAACAAAATAATTTTATTTAATTATTTATTTTAATATTATTTATTAATTTTTATAAACATAATTTTATATATAAAATTGTATATAATTATTTATTATTTTTTATATTTTTGATAGAATATATAGTATATAGTTTAGGTTAATAAAAATTATTTATTAGGAGGATAAGAAAGATGGAAACAAGAGAAGATTATGAATTATTTAGGTGTAAATTTTTAAGGGAAGGAAAAGAGTTCATAAAGGCAAAAGATTATAATGGTAATACTTTTTATATAAAAAGAAGTAAAAATACCAAAGGCTATAAAAAAGGTTTTGATGATACTTTTTATGCCAAATTAGAAAGAAAAGGTATCATCTTTAAAAAGAGAATTCTACATGTTATAGATTTTAATGATTATTTAGCATTAAAATAAGAATATAAAAAAGAGTGTGAAATTTTCACACTCTTTCTTATTAATATTCTGAATAAAATATCTCCATCTTTTTATAATTATTCTTATAATCCTCTTTTGTTTTAAAAACTTCAAATATTAAATCTCCTTCACAATAAGTAAAAACACTATTCAAGTATTTGTTTACGAAAACCTTTCTATGGCCATTACTAAATGCATAAATTTCTTTAAAGTCCAAATTTTTAAGTTCTCTATATAAATCAAAATCTTCTTCAAGAATAAATGATTTATATGTTATCTTATCTTTGTTTTCAGAAACTTTTTCAAAACTTTTTAATAAATTTAATAAATTCTCCATGTTAAATTTTCCTCCCCTTTTTTAGTAAATTATATATTATAAATATCTAATTTAAACAAATTCCCTTTTTCTTCATTTATGTTCATAAATTAATTCCTCTTTAAAGTTCTTTCTATTTCTCTATAAATCATAGGATAATGACCTTGAACTATTCTAAGAACCCTATATAAACACTCTTTATTTATGCTTTCATTCTTATAAGCTTTTACTAATCCTACAATTAAAAGATATAGTCTTTGTTGTTCTCTATCTAAATCATTTTTATTTATTTGAAAACAACTTCCACACATAAAATGAACTCTTTTCTTATCATTTACTATATTTCTATATACTTGTTCATCTTCTCTATCAAAATGATGAAGATTTATGTTTATTTCTTTTATCCCACCAAACATTCTTCTTATCGAATAATTAATATTTCTTACTTCATCAACTGTTCGACTAAATTTCCTCTTGTCATTACATATCATACATACTGTTCTTAACATCATAATCTCTCCTTTTTTAATTACTTATTATTATAATTATACAATTTTCTCTTCTATCATTTAAGTCTTTATTTATTTGATTATTTATATATCTTAAATGAATTTTTTGTGAAGCACTATTAATACTTCTGCTTAATTTATCATCATTTATTATATTAGATAAAATTGACATTTCCTTTTCATTATTAATCATATCCATCTCGCTTTATACCTCTACTTCTACAACATTTAATAAAATTGAATCAAGTCCTTTATTATCTAAGATATATTTTCTATTTAAAACCTTATAATCTTTAGAATTTAAAACTATGATTTCATTATTATCTGGAATAATACTACTTTCATATTTTTTTATTAATTTATTATCTTCCATTAAACATATTTTTGTTTTCATAAATACCCTCCTACTTATTTTTAACTACTTTAAACCTTTTTATTTATATAATATATATTATATATAAAATGATTAAAAATAAAAGATATTGTATATAAAATATAGATTAAATGCAAAAAAGATATAGGATTTTACTTTATCCTATATCTCCTTATATGGTTTTATATTTCTTCTATTATTATTCCAGTTCCTAAATTATATATAATATATAATGTATACTATACAGTCAAGGAAGGTAGTTCCTTAGAACTACCTTTAATAAATTTTATTTTAATTGAATTATTATAGAATTGTTAATTGGTTTTGTCTTATCTATTTTTACCATACTTGTTTTTTCATTAGATAAATTACCAGCTTTATCATAAGCTCTTACTCTTATAGTAGTAATCCCTTCATTACTTATTACGTCAAAATTAAACCTATCAATTAAACTGATTTCTATTTAAAAGGAAACCTATCTCTATAAATAATTTAAAAATAATTAAAAAAATAATTTAAAAAACTGTTGACAAATAAAAACTAATAATATATACTTAAAACATAAATTAAATAATTAAGCATAATGAATATAATTGAATATATTCATCTCCTTTTAATTAATTATTTAAACCTTTTTTAGTAAGAAAACACCTGAATTAATTTGGGTGTTTTTGTTTTATCAAAATATTTTATATATAATATATAAAATATAGTTGACATAATATATATATTAGTTTATAATATAATTAAACTGATATTCAATGAATTGCTTATATTATTTACCCCAATTAACAACATAGATAATATGAAAATTTTATGTAAAAGACAAATGTATTCCAAAGCTGATACAATCAGTAATGGATAATGGTGGATTGAACACACCATTGAGAATAAGGATTGCGTAGTGGTCAAACTTCTCAAGAATCCTACGACTTTAGTCGTGGGAGGTTCAATAATTGTCCCAATTAATAAAAAGAACATTAAAAATTATTGTTCACTCCCAATCAATAATTTACCTAATTTTAGGTGTTCGATATTGGGTTTATCATAAAAGGACTTCGGTCCTTTTTTATTTTTTTAAGAATTATACTGAATAGAACTATAAATTTATATTTAGTTTTATATAATAAGATATAAAAAAATAGGAGGTATTATTATGTTTAAAGTATTAAAAAGAGATGGAAGGAAAGTTCCATTCGATTTAGAAAAAATTAAAAGAGCCATTTTAAAAGCAGATGATAATTTAACAACAACTCAATTAAAGGAAATTTTAAATGAAATTGTAATAATATTAGGGGATTATTCAAAAGAAATAATAGATGTTGAAGAAATTCAAAATATAATAATTAATGTATTAATCAAAAGAAACTATACTGAAATTGCAGAAAAATATTCTAATTACAGAAAAGAAAGAACAAGAATAAGAGATATTAAATCAGACCTTATGAAAACAGTTAAAAACATTGGTATTGAAACAGATAAAGATAATGCAAATGTTGGAAATAATTTTAGTTCAAAATTACTAAGAATATCTTCTGAAACTAATAAGTGGCAAAACCTTAGCAATATGCCCCTATATTTAGCCAAACTGCATGAAATAGGAGATTTATATTATCACGATTTAGACAGTTATAATCTTACTGTAAATTGTTTGCATATTCCTACAAAGGAAATACTGAAAAGAGGATTTAACACAGGTTATGGATTTATAAATCCCCCTCAAAGAATAGATACTGCTGCAACATTATCTTGTATATTATTGCAATCTTCTCAAAATGACCTTTTTGGTGGACAATCACACCCAGATTTTGATAATGACTTAGCTTTCTTCGTAGAAAGAACAAGAAAAGAAATAAAAGAAGAGGCAGATAAATATATAACTGAAAGTCTTAAAGAAAAATTCATAGAAGAAAAAGTGGAAAGTTCAATAAGACAAGCTATGCAAGGTATTATTTACAACTTAAATAGTATGCACTCAAGAGCAGGCTCACAAGTTCCATTTAGTTCTGTAAATTTAGGGCTTCCTACTTCTGATGATGCTGCATTAATTTGTAAAATATTCTTAGAAGAATATGAAAAAGGTTTAGGAAAAGGTGAACAACCATTATTCCCGAATATTATATTTAGAGTTAAAAAAGGTTTAAATGCCAATAAAGAGGATAAGTATTATTATCTATATCAATTAGCTTGTAGAGTAGCATCTAAAAGGATGAACCCTACATTTATGAATATAGATGCAGATTTTAATAAAAAGTATTATGATATGGGATATGTTCCAGCAACTATGGGTTGTAGAACTTATATTATGAGTAATATAAATGGAGAACCCGGTTGTAAGGGTAGAGGAAATATTGCCCCAGTTACTATAAATCTTCCAAGAATAGGAATTCAAGCAAAGGGAGATGTTAATAAATTCTTTAATATCTTAGAAGAAAGATTAGAACTTGCAAAAGAGTCATTACTTCATAGATATTCTGTTTTAAAGAATTTAAAAGTTAAAGATTTACCTTTCGCTGTTGGTCAAGGTTTAATGAAAGGTTCAGAAGGTCTTTCAGATGAGGATACAATCGAACCTGTATTAAGACAAGGAACTTGGGGAATAGGCTTTATAGGACTTGCAGAAACTCTTGTAGCGTTAACAGGACATCATCATGGTGAAGATGAAAAAGCAAGAGAATTAGGTCAAATGATAGTTTCTTATATTAGAGATTATACAGATAAAATAACAAAAGAATATAAACTTAATTTCTCAACTTACGCTACACCAGCAGAAGGTCTTTCTGGTAAATTTATAGAAAAAGACAAAAAGATGTTTGGTGAAATTTCAGGAGTTACTGATAAAGAATATTATACAAATAGTTATCACATACCTGTTAATTATCCTATATCAATAATAGATAAAATAAATATAGAAGCTCCTTATCACAAATTGTGTAATGCAGGACACATAAGCTATATAGAAGTAGATGGTACTCCAAATGCTGAACTTATAGAAAGTATATTAAATTATGCTTACAATAATACAAATATCAACTACTTAGGCATCAACTTCCACATTAGATATTGTAAAAATTGTGGTGAAACAGTTGAAACTGGATTAAAACATTGTGAAAAATGTGGTTCTTCTGAAATTCAAGGTGTATCAAGAGTTACTGGTTATTTAGCCTTAGATGAAAGATTTGGGAAAGGTAAATACGAAGAAAAACAAGATAGATTATCTCACACAGGAAATCATAGCAAAATTTACAAATAATATAAAAAAAGAGATTGATATTTTTGTCAATCTCTTTTATCATTGTATATATAATAAATTGTTTAAAAATATTATATATTTTTTATAAAAACTATACATATTTAATATAATAATTATATGTATTAAAAAGGTAATAAAAAATTATTTTATTTAAAAGGAGGAAATGATGTGTTATCAAAATTAAAAAATTTATCAAAAACAAATAAGATTATATTGTCTATTGGGGGGGTATTATTAATAGCAATCCTATTAGGAGTAATAGGATATAATGTTGGGAAAAAAGATGTAAAAGTAAATGAGGAAACAATCCAAAAAGTAATAGGAGAGGAATATGTAGTTGAAATTAAAGGAGAAGATGAATCTACTCTAAATCTTAACATTGTGGGAGAACCTACGGAAGAAATTATTAATGATTTATATGAGTTAGGTGCTAACTTAGCAAAAGATAAAATTTTCGTTAAGTTTTATCAAAATCAAGACTCTGTAAAAGATGAAGATAAATTCTTTACAGAAGGTTTAAACGCAGAGGTTGAGTTGAATTATTTAATTAATGCCGCAAAAGTAGGAACTTTTAAGAAACTACCAGAAGTAGAAAAGGCAAAGGTTATTGCTGAATACAATGGTGAAGAAATTAATTTTAAAAATGGAGTTGTAAATATTAATTTAAATATGGCTCTAAAAGAAGAAACTTCACTTGAAGCAGTTGCTCAATCAAAAACATTTATGGAAATGTTCAGAGATTTGAATAAGGATAAAGATATATCTTCTGTTCAAATGAATATAAATCCAAATGATGATAATGGATATTCATATTCATCAGAATTTGAAAATGTCGTAAAAGAAATAAAGACTATTCATTATTAAAATAAGAGAACGTTCATAAGAGCGTTCTTTTTTTATATATAAAAGACTAAAAGAAGAAAAAGGATTAAAAGAAGAAGGTATAAATTAAGAAGAAAATTTCTTTATATAACAAAAAAAAGGAGCATCATCAGATGTTCCTTTTCCTGTTTTTATGGTAATTAGCTGCATAATTATATTGTCAAGATATTATTTATTTTAGTTGAGTTTCTAAATTAGTATTTCCTCTAACTTTTAATGTTGATGTAGCAACTCTTTTTGAGTTTATTTGTCCATTAGGATTAAAAGGAATGACTTTTGATACAACATCCCATTTATAATTGACTGTAAGAGTTATCTCCATATTCTTTCCAGCATCAACTAAGGTTAAATTAGTATTAGGTTTAATAGTAATAGTTCCTTGTGTTGGGGTTTTTATTTTTAAAGACCATTGGTTATCTGAAATATTTGCACTATTCATAGATTTTTTAACTTTATTGTATAAATCTGCTGAATTTATATAATCTTCTTTTTCCATAAACTCACTTGGAACAGATACTCTTACTCCACCTTGTTTTGCAACAGTTCTTGAAACAAAAGTTGAAGTTAAACTTACTGCTTGTTGTTTCTTTACTACATTAGTTAAATCTACAAAAAAGCTTATACATATTATAACTGTTATAGCAATTACAACAGTTTGCAATGTACTTAATCCTTTTTGATTTTTTATCTTTATATTCATATATTTACTTACTCTCCTTTAATATCAAAATACTTATTATATAATACATAATTTTCAAAATTATTATAATTTATATAGGAATTATTTACATCTCCCTCTTACGGTTAGTTAAAATGAATAAAAAATAAACTATAGAACAAAATAATAAAAAATAAACCATAGAACAAAATAACAAAAAATAAAATAATGTGTTGACAAATGACAAATAAGATGATATTATATAAGTAAGATAAATAATAGATTAAATGGAGGTATGGGAAATGGATAAAAAACAAATTATTGAGAAATTAGTTAGGTTAGGTTGGAATTTAGAAAAAGGTTATGACGGATTAGAAGATGAAGATACAAACTTAACAAAGGCTTTCAATTTAACAACGACGACTTGTAGTGGTGATTATACTCAATATAGCAACGGAACTATAATAACTGAATTATGGATAGAATATACACTATATCCTAATAAAAAAAGTTGTGAATATATAATATGGAAAAAAGGAGAAAATCCTGCTAATTGTGTTCCAGAGGGTGATGACTTTGAAAAAGTATTAGAAGAAGCATTGGATGATACATTATTTAAAAGTATTGATTTTCCTGAATTTGAAACAGTTATAAATAGTGATAATAAATTAAGAAACGCTTGGTATGATTTAGTAAGATTGCAAGAAGATTATAGCAACAGTTTAGGTGATTTTTTTGAAAAAGGGCAATATTTTGTCAGATGGATTAATAACTGCAACAACAATTGTGAAGCAGATATTTATTATCCAATAGAAACACAAAAAGCTAAAGAATTAGAAGGAAAAAACATAGACGAAGCCGTTGAAGAAATGAAAATAATTGTAGAACAGTTCTAAATAGAACTGTTCTTTTAAGTAGGAGGTACATATAGATGGATAAAGAAAGAATACATCAAATACTAAAATTAAGATTAGAAAAGAAAACTATTAATTATATATCTAAAAAACTCAATCTTTCAGAAACAACTATTTCAGATGGTCTAAAAATTGCATACAATCAAAGCGATAGTAATATAAAAAAAACAATTAGACGAAATTGCTTACAAGATTAAAAGCAAATACAAAGAAGATAAGTTATCAGAAACATTAAAACTAAGATTACAAAATAAATCCATCAATGAAATAGCAAAGTTAATGAAATGTGAACCTTCAACTATTAATTGGCGTCTTAAAGAGGTTTATAAACAGAATAACGCTAAAATTAATAAACAGCTGGATGAAGTAGCACATATCCAACAACATAAAAAGAAAGATAAAATAACTTTTTATGATTTATCTGATTATCAACTCGGTATATTTTGGGGGATAGGGTCTTATGTAAAAGAAGAAGATGCTGTAACCTTCAAGGATAGAAGAAAACATTTTGTCAAAATTATGGAAAGTATTACTGATAGCAATATGTATGAGCAAATCACATCGAAAGGGAAAATTCAGTATGTGTTAAAGAGTTGTATGTTTGATATTAATAGTTTCATTTTAAATGGGTGGACAGAGAGAAAAGCGAAAGTTAGGGATATCCCACCATTAGAAGAATATAATGATTTTTTGAGAGCTTATATAGAATTACATTCAAGCTTGGATTATAGTATTAGATATAGCAGAAATAAGAAAAACAAATGGAAATCATTACGATTTAGAATATATGGGAATTGGCAATTGATAGATTCAGTAAACAACATATTGAATACCAATATAGGGGTAACGCTAAAAACACCACAGAAAGCGAGTAATGAAGTAACCAAAATACTAAATTATACATCTCTAAAAGAAATAGAAAACATATTTAATTGGCTTACTGATAATAGAGAGTATCATAATGAGTATTGGGATGATGTAGATATAAAATTAAAAAATCCAACGAAAGAAATGTAGTAAGGAGTGAGATAATGGATTTACTAAATTTAGAAAACTTAAAAACATTAGAAGTTAAAGAAAATGAACATGATTATGTAATTAAAGTTGAAACTAAGGATTCTATGGAGTTGTGTTGTCCTAATATAAAATGTGGTTCTACTAACTTTGTAAAAAATGGAACTAAGAAAAATCAATACTTTTGGGACATCCCAATACATGGTAAAAGAGTATGTCTTGTATTGGATAGACAAAAGTATAAATGTAAAGATTGTGGAACTACATGGCTTGAGGAACTCTATGAAATAGATGAAAAACGAAAAATGACTATTAGACTAATAAACTATATTGAAGATAAAGTTGTATATAAGAATAGAACATTTTCATCTTTGGCTGACGAAATAGGTGTTACAGAGCCTACTATAAAGAATGTATTTAATGACATAATAAAGGACTTTGAGAGTAGGTTTAATCCTATTACCCCTAAATGGCTTGGAATAGATGAAATACACCTTTTAGGTAAACCACGAGGTATTATAACCAATATATCTGAAAATACAGTTATAGACATAATTAAGAATCGTAAACAATCAACTATAATAGAATATTTAAGGAATATGCCTAACAAAGAAAATATAGAAGTAGTCACTATGGATATGTGGAATCCTTATCGTACAGCAGTTAAGAAAGTGTTACCTTCTGCTAAAATAGTGGTTGATAAATTCCATGTAGTCAGAATGGCTAATTTATGTTTAGAAAAGGTTAGAAAAGACCTTCGTAAAACTTTAACTTCTACCCAAAGGAAAGTGCTGAAAAATGAAAGATTTGTATTATTAAAGAGAAGACATGATTTAACTATTCAAGAGCAAATTAATATGGAGGCATGGGCTAAATCCTTCCCTGTGCTTGGCATGGCTTATGATTTAAAGGAATCCTTTTATAGCATATGGGATATAGATGATAAGGTTACTGCTGAAACTGCCCTTGATGTTTGGGTTAAGAGTATTCCAGATGATATTGCAGGAGCATTTGAACCACTTATAACTGCTATAAGTAACTGGAAGGAAGAAATATTTAATTACTATGACCATAAAACCACTGATGCTTATACAGAGTCTTTAAATTCAGTTATTAGACATATAGACAGAATCGGTAGGGGTTACTCCTTTGATGTGCTTAGAACTAAGATACTATATTCACATGGCATTAGGAAACCTTATAAACCTAATAAAGAAGATTTAGGTGCTGACCTATCACTCATTTTACAAAAATTAGAAGAAGGGTCATTATAGCCCTATCATCTCATTATTTTTGAAACCCAAAAAAAAGAAAGTACTCAATTGGGTACTTTCTTTAAACTATATAACTATTTTCCCTTTTGTATTACTCCTGTTGTCAAGTTCTCTTTCACCACTATCATCCATAATTACATTTCTTATTACAGATATTATAACAATGGATAATTCTCCTTGTATTCTTGTTATTTGGAATACAATTGCAATCTTCTTGTCGTTGCTAATAAGAATTGCTTCTTCATTATTAGGACAATTAATGATTGCTGTTGATTTCTCTATAAAAAGATTTTCAACCCAATCATATTCACAATATCTATCCCATTCTCCATACATTCTATAATATGCATGTTGAGTTATGCATACTCTAAATATTTCAGATATAGGAGTTAAACCCTCTTCTAATTCATCCTTTGTTAATTTTTCTCTTAACTCTATAAACTTTACCTCTTTGAAATCCTCAAAATAATACTCATTTTTGATGTTAAACATATGTAATACCCTCCTAAATAACTATATAAAAATATACCTCAATTAATACATAATATATTATATATTGAATATAGAACATATATTATTAATAATAATAAAAAAATTGAAAATATAATATAATTTAAAAGAATGATTAAAGGAGTGATTTTAATGTCATTAGACACAATAATAGAAAGGATAATGAATAATGATATTTTAATGATAATTGCGATAGTTATTGCAGGATATGTTGGTTTTAAATTTGTTAATGCAATACTAAAAACTGTTGCAGTTATACTTGTTATTTTATATTTATTAACAAAATTAGAGGTTATTTTTTAAATAAGGTGTTAAATATGCCTTATTTTTTATTTATTTCAATTTCTTATATTATTTTTAATATTTATTATATATAATATAAAGTAAATAAGGTTTTTTATAAAAAATATTTTTTAAAAGGGTTGGATAATATATTATATTAGGAGGGATATTATGTTTATAAAAGTAAATGAAAACATAAACAAAGAGTTATCAATTTCTTTAGAGGAAGTAAACGAGATTAACAGAAAGAAAGATATTAAGGAAAATAATTTCATAATCTTAGAAAAAAAAGGTGATAAAGTAGAAATAACTACAATGCAAAACTTATCTAAGATAGGAGAATTTCCTATGAAAGATTTTTGGCAATTAAAAGATTCTTTTAATTATAGGAATTCTTTTGTAGGAGAATATTTAAAAGACAAAAGTTTTATAAATGTTGTTACATTTGTTGATTTGCATGGTCATACAGGATATTCGCTATTAGATGGTATGACACATATAAAGGATTTCGTTGATAAAACTGTATATAGTAGAGCAATAACTGACCATGGTGTAATGTATGGATGTTTAGACTTCTATAAGAAAATGAAAGCATCTCATAAAAAACCAATAATAGGTTTTGAAGCTTATACAGAAAATATTGATGGAGAACCAACTAAAAACCACTTAGTATTACTTGTAAAAAATGAAGTTGGTTATAGAAATTTATCAACATTATGTACTCTTGGACAACAAAATCAAGATGGAGAATTCCCTAAAAGACCAATCGTTAAATACGAGTGGTTAAAGGAATATAATGAAGGGATTATTTGTCTTAGTGCTTGTTTAGGTGGAGAAATAGCAAAAGCAATTGCAAATGATGATTATGAAAAAGCTAAAACTATTGCAAATAACTTTAAATCTATATATGGCGACGATTTCTACTTAGAAATTCAAAGACATTATATAGATATAGAAGAAAAAGTTAATGAAGGCATTTTAAAGCTTGGAAAAGAATTAGGCATTAAAGTAGTTGCTACAACAGATACTCATTATGCAGAAAAAGAACACGCTTTTGCACATGAGGTTCACTTATGCAATAGGACTAAAAAAAGCATAGATGACCCAAAAAGATATAAATTTGATGGAAGAGATTATCACATTCATACTATTGAAGAAATGGAAATGAAATTTAATGATGTTCCAGAAACTCTTTATAATACCTTAGAAATAGTAGATAAATGTAACTTTGATTTTAAATTTGGAGAATATAAACTTCCTAATTTTGATTGTCCTGATGGAAAAAGTTATATTGAATATCTAAGAGAATTAGCTTGGGAAGGTTTCTATGAAAGATTTCCAGTAGGAACGTCTATGAGAACATCAGAAGAATATTTAGAAAGAATGGAATTTGAATTAGAAACAATAGAGAATATGGGTTATCCTTCATACTTCTTAATAGTATGGGATTTCATAAAATTTGCAAGAGAAAATGGAATTCCAACTGGTCCCGGAAGAGGTTCTGCATGTGGGTTAAAATAATGGCTCACAATAAACCCGTTAAACTGTCGGGAACACCCTCCACAAGATAATCTTGTGTATTATACAAATGTGTATAATAAGAGCTTAAAGTTACTAACTTATAGTAGTAATACATATAAGGGCTTGGAGTAATTAACCAAGATATAGTAAAAAGACTTTAAGATTGGGCAATCCGCAGCGAAATTTCCTACTTATTAATTAAGAGGAAAGACGTTCAGAGGCTATAATACGGGGATTAAAAATCAATTCCTATTAATAATATAATAGGAGGATGTATTTGTGAAAAAATTAAATTTAGATGAACAATTACTAAGAAAACTTTACAATGAAGATTTAATGAGTATAAAAGATATTGCAAAAGAATTAAACGTTGGATTAAATACCGTAAAAAGATATTTTGAAAGATATGGTATTGAAAGAAGAAATATAAAAGAAGCCACAATCATTGCATTATCTAAAAAAGAAAAGAAAATAACTGAACTAATATGTCCAATTTGTAAGAAAAAGTTTTTTATTAAAAATTCATTACTTGATAGAGCTGACAAACATTTTTGTTCAACAAAATGTTCTTCAAAATATTACGCTCCTATAAATTCTGTTAAAAGAAAAAATGGCAAATGTGTAAAATGCCATATTTGTGGGAAAAGTCATTATAGAAGAAAAAAGTTATTATATAAAGATAATAAACATTTTTGTTCAAAAAATTGTTTTGTAAAATATCAATCAACCTTAGTTGGAGTAAAAAATCCAAAATATAATAGAAAATCTGTACATTGCTCTAATTGTGGGAAAAAGATTGAAAGAACAAACTATCAAGTAAATAGAAATAAAAAACATCATTATTGTTCACGAGAATGTATGTCGAAACATTATATAGGTTTAGTGTATGGTGAAAATCACCCATCTTGGAAAGGTGGAGGGGATTTATACTATGGTCACGATTGGCCAAGAATTTCTAAATCAATAATCGAAAGAGATAATCATACTTGTCAAAGATGCAAAATAAAAGAGGAAGAACTTCCTCAAAATTGGAGATTGCAAGTTCATCATAAAAAACCATTAAGAAACTGTTCGTCTTTAGAAGAAGCTAACAATCCAGAAAATCTTATTACACTTTGTAATAGATGTCATGGAATTGTTGAACAAAACGGAATTGATTTTTAATTAATGTATAGTCCAGACCACAACTTAATGATTTACATTAAGGTTTAGGAAACTAAATGTGGTAAGCACTTGTTGCATATTGTTTAAGAATAACAGATGTTGACCCTATACCATATAATTTACTGTTTGAAAGATTTTTAAATCCAGATAGAAAAACTATGCCAGATATTGATATAGATTTTGATGATGTGCTTAGAGAAAATGTTATAGATTATTGTAGAGAAAAGTACGGAAGTGATAAAGTATCAAGAATTATAACATTTATGACTTCATCTGCAAAAACTGTAATAAGAGATGTTGCAAAAATACTATATTCTTCTGAAATGGATAAAAACCTTGGAACAGTTATCACAAAACTAATTCCAAAAGCTCTAAATATAACTATTGATAAGGCTTTAGAAGAAAGTCCTGAACTTAATAAGTTATATAAAAGCGATAAGAAAGTACAAAAGGTAATTGATATATCAAAAATTATAGAAGGATTGCCAAAAGCTATTTCACAACATGCCTGCGGGGTAATAATATCTGATAAATCATTATATAATTACTGCCCACAAGTTTTCATAGAAGATGAAGATACAGGTATAGTAGCTCCTACAACTCAATTTGTAATGAGTGAATGTGAAGAAATTGGACTTTTAAAAATGGACTTCTTAGGACTTAAAACTATGAGTATTTTAAGGGAATGTGTTACTGATATAAATAATATCTATGGAAAAGATATGAAAATAGCAGATATTCCTATAAATGATGTAGAAAGTTATAAAACAATTTCAAAGGGTAAAACCACAGGAGTATTCCAATTAGAATCTGCTGGAATGAAATCCTTTATGACAGAGCTATATCAAGATATAAATAAAAAAATAAAGATAGTTAAAGATAAGAAATTATCTAAAATAGAAGAAGATGAAGAATTAGAAAGATTAGGTGACTACCTATTTGAAAGATTGGTAGCGGGTATATCATTATATAGACCGGGCCCTATTGATGAAATTCCTAACTACATTAAAAATATGATTAATCCAGATAGTATTGTTTATGATACAAAGGAACTTGAAGATATTTTAAATGTAACTTATGGAATTATTGTTTATCAAGAACAAGTTATGGCCACAGTAAGACAATTGGCTGGATTTAGTAGAGGACAAGCTGATACTATAAGAAAAGCCATGTCAAAGAAAATAAAATCCTTACTTGATGAATATAAAGAGTATTTCTTATATGGTTCTGGTGATAAAATTGATAAGAACACAGGAAAACCTTTGGGTATAAAAGGCTGTATAAGTTTAGGAATAGATAAAGATACTGGATTAAAAATCTGGGATAAGATGGATAAGTTTAGTAGATATGCCTTTAATAAGAGTCATGCATTAGGATATGCAGTTGTTTCTATAAGAACAGCTTGGTGTGCAACACATTATCCAATGATATTTATGAAAGCCAACTTAAATGCTTTTATAACAAATAATGATAAACTAAAACCTTATTTAGCTTATTGTAATAGAGAGAATATAAAACTACTTCCACCTTCAATAAATAATTCCAATGATTATTTTTCAATAGAAGGAGAAGAAGAAGGCATTAGATTTGGTCTTATGGCTTTAAACAAAATAAAAAATTTATCTCAATTAATTCTAACTGAAAGACAAGAAAGAGGGTTATTTTTAAATTTTGAGGACTTTGTAAAGAGAATGACAATTCATCAAAAGTTAAATAAAGGACAAATAGAAACATTGGTTTATTCAGGAGCTTTAGATGAATTTGAAGGTACAAGAAAAGCCAAAGTATCTATTATAGATGTACTAATAGAAAGAGCTAAAATGGCTAAGAAGAATATTTCATCTGGTCAATTAAGTTTATTTGATTTAGCACTTGAATTAGATGATGAAGAAATAGATAAGACTATAAAAGATTTATCTACTGTTAAAACACCTGATATGAAGGAATTTGAAATGGATATTCTTCTTGAAAAAGAAAAAGAATCTGCAGGTATTTATATAACTGCCCACCCATTAGATTTCTTTGAAAAGCAGCTAAGAAAAAGCAATATAAAGGATATTTCAGAATTAAAAGAATCTGTTGAAAATTCAGAAGAGGGTATCGTAAAAGAAAGCCTTGAAGGACAAAAGGTTTCAATAGCTGGAATTATAACTGAAACTATCTATAGATATACTGCAAAAGGAGATATGTTTGTAACTTTTACAGTTGAAGATAGAACATCTGAATTAGGTGTAGTATGCTTTACTAAACAGTTAGATAAAAATAGAAATTATATAGAAGAGGGAAAAAAAGTAATTATTACAGGGAAGTTCTCTGTTAATGATTTTGGCCCACAAATTATAGTTGATAATGTAATTGACCTTGAACACCATAGAGATTATACAGAAAAAATATTCTTATATGTTGATGATGATAGGGAAATGGCAAATAATCAATATAGACAAATAACTAACTATTTAATTTCTAAGAAAAATATAAAAGGAGAAACTTCCGTAATATTTGTTCAAAAAAACAAAAAGGTTCTATTGAAGTTTAAGATTGATTTAAATTTAGATAGTTTATCTTTCATACAAAATATATTAGGAAGTAAAAATGTAATCTTAAATGAAATGAAAAAAATTTCATAATAAAAAGAGGTGGTTGTTAAATGACAACTACCTCTTTTTATATTTATTAAATTCTATGTTTTTTTAACATTTTAGAATTTGCATATTTATATTTTCTTTTAATGTTAAATATATCCCAGAATAAATAAAACAATCTTTATCTGTTTTAATTAAAGACATTTTATTTAAATTTAGATTAATTATATACTTTATTATTATTTTTTCTTTATTTATATTTGATAAACCTTGACTTCTTGCGAAGGAATACCAATAAGTTTCATCTTCCATATCTCTTTTTAATAATTATCCATTATAATTTAATAAATATTTATATGCAAAAGGATAGTTTTCTTTCAAGTATTCCTCTTCCATAATTTCATATTTATTTTTAATCTTATTGTATAGATAGGGGAATATTATCATTTTTTCATCATCATTTAGAGTAGAACCCTTAATTATATTCTTTAATATATCTTTTTCTATTTTATATCCATTAAATAATACTAACTTATCGTTATCTTCTATATTTTTAGTTTTATGAACATAAATCTTATCTCTATTCGTACATATTCCAAATTGAATATCACAAATTTCTTCTAACTTAATAAAACTCCAATACTTGAAATAACACATAAAGAGATATGTGATGAAATCTTCCCTGAATATGATTTATTAGTTGATAAAGAGGGTGTAGTTGAGTTAAAGGATTATGTATTAACAAATAATTATAAAACTGTATCAGTAAAGTATTTTATCTTTAAACATTGTTGAAAATATTGTATAATATATTTAATGTAACATATATTGTATGAATTAATTGAATATTAGGAGGATTTTATAATGAAACAATATTTATTATTTAAATTAGATGACAATAGACATTGTATTGATATAGAAGAAGTAAAATATATTTTAAAATATTCAAAACCTACAAGCATACCATTATCAATTCCAGAATGTAGAGGGGTGGTAAGTGTTAAAGGAGAATTAAAAACAGTCATAGACTTAAACTTATGTCTATATGGTAACGAAATTGATTTAACAAAAGATACAGAAAATTTAAAACTATTATTAATTAATAACAGTAATAAATGTTTCCTTGTTAGTGATGTAAACGAAATAGTTACAATAGATGATAATGAAATAAAGGAAGTAACTCTAAATACAGTATTATGCAAAATGGCAAAGTATAAAGATGATGTTTTTACCATAGTAAATGCTAAAGATGTATTAGAGAATTTAGAAAACTAATATTTAAGGGGAGATATTTTTGTTTGGAAAGATTGGGATAACAGGAGATATTCATGGAGATTTAAACTTAACAAGAATTAAAAAAGCTATTAAAGAAAAATATGATTGTTTAATAGTGACAGGGGATTTCGGTTATATATGGGATAACTCAAAAATGGAAATTGATGCATTAGATAAAATAGAAGAAATGCCAATAACTATATTATTTGTATCTGGTAATCACGAAAATTTTAATTTATTAAAGGAATATCCTATAAAATATTGGAATGGCGGCAAAGTTCAATTTATAAGAAAAAATATAATTCACTTATTAAGAGGACAAGTATTTTCTATTAATGAAAAGAAGTTTTTTACATTTGGTGGTGCAAAATCTATTGATAAATTTATGAGAAAAGAAAATATTGATTGGTGGAAAGAAGAAATGCCTACATTAGAGGAAATGAATGAAGGTATTGATAATTTAAAGGAATGTGGAAATAAGATTAATTATATAATAACTCATACATGTTCAGATGAAATACTCCCCCAAATAGTTAAATTTTCTGAAAATGATGAATTAACAAGATATTTTTCTTTTATTAAAAATAATGTAGATTATGACAAATGGTTCTTTGGTCATATGCATATAGATTATCATATTACTAAAAAGGATAGTTGTTTATATAGAAATATAATTGGATTGGAAGATTAGAAGAGGTTATCCTCTTCTTTTATATTTCAAAATAAATTGACAAAAGTATAATATAAAATATTATTTAACCATATATTATATATATAGTTATTTAAAATAGGTTAATTTATAAAAAATAGAATTATTATTTTTAGGAGGTTGTGTTTTTATGAAAAATGAAAGAACATATTGGAATGAGGAAGGACTTTATCAAGAGGAAGTAAATAAATTAGAAGATTTAAAACCTGACAGGGGTTATACTAACAATGAATATATGAATTTATTTTTAGCAGTTTCTCACCTTTATTATGATGTTTATAATAATGGTGGCTGCAATATTAAAGATTTTTATATGAAAGATATAGAAAAGTATATAAAACCATTTATAGATGAAATAAAATCTATTAATTTAAATGTAAAACCAAATACATTATTAAGAAATCTTAAAAATTTAGAAAAGTTAGAAGAATTTATAAATGAAACTATCTTATTCATTAAAGATAAAGATTTATCTTATGATAAATATATAATTTTTTATGATTATGATAACGAACAGTTGTCAAAGAAAGAAATAAAAGGATTTAGAAAAATTACTTTTGGAAATAAAGAAGATTATAATGAATGGGTTAATAATAGAATTAATTCATGGAATTATAAAATGATAGGATAGAGGATTAACTTAAAAATATATAAATAATAATAGTAAGGTAAGTTATATTAGATATAACTTACCTTATTTTTTTATGTTTATAAATTTAAGAATAATTTTTATTAATTATTGATATTGCAGTATAAGTTAAAAAGTTTTCAAAAACTATATAGGATTTAAAATCTAATAATATCTTATTTTTATATTTATAAACTTGAACCCTCCCTCCACTTTATAGAAGTGGGGGATTCTTTTCTTTTTTAGATAGATTTAAGTTTCTTTTACATAAAGACTTTCATATACATTTAAATCTTCGTTTATTTTTGCAATTTTTCTAAAACTACTTTGTCCACTATAAATATAATAAAAGTTATTATATAAATCCTTTGGAACTTCATAAGTTAAATCTTTATAATTTGTTTTTCCATCAAAACTTAGTATATAATTGCAATTTACATTTCTTAAGAAATTCCATAATTCATCTAAATTAATACTTCCATAATACATTCCTTTTGTATTTGCATAGGGAGGGTCTAAGTATATAAAATCATTCTTCTTTGGTTTTATATTTAAATAAGATTGATTTATAAATTTTACATTGTATTTGTTTAAAACATATGACCATTCATTTACTATTTTCTCTAATCTTTTAGGAGTTATACCATTTCTTCCTAAATGATAGGTATTATTAAATTCATTTTTCTTATTATATCTTATCAACCCATTAGTAGTGGTTCTTATTATGAACATAAAATCTAATGGATTTCTTGTCTTATTAAATCTATCTCTAATGAAGTTAAAGTATTTTTTCTTATCTTCTATGTCATTTAAAGAACTTAATTCTTCCCATAATTTTTTATAATGACATATTACTTCATTAGGATTATATTTTATTTTATTCCATAATTGAATTAAATCATTATTAATATCAGAACAAATATAATTCTTAAATTTTAAATCTGAATGTAATACTTGAAATAATACAGAGCAGCTACCACAAAAAGGTTCAAAGTATGTATCATACTCTTTATTTAAAATCATTGAAACTATTTCTTCTGATTGTTTTCTTTTAATTCCAGTCCATTTTATGGGTGTTTGAAATTTCATTACACATCATTCCTTTATAAATTAGTTTTTATAATTTATGAAAGTTAAATGTTTTTTAAATAAAAAAATTGAATAAGGATTTTATCTATTTTTATTGATTATTTCATTTTATTTTTTAATATAAAATATTATTTTATTTAATTTTATAATTTTTCATAAAACCAAATATTATTTTAATTTATTTTGCATTATTTCATATCCTT
>Ga0209537_1000763_pt1 | contig 38716 bp, 40 predicted proteins | sample BioPla4DNA1_FD_187698 | JGI IMG/M metagenome (GOLD analysis project Ga0209537, IMG submission 187698) | Biogas fermentation microbial communities from Germany - Plant 4 DNA1 (SPAdes) (version 2) | ecosystem: Engineered > Bioreactor > Anaerobic > Digestate | place: Bielefeld, North...
TCCTATTACTGACTTTCTATTTTTAATTTTTTATTCGTATTAAAATTAATTATAAAAGGTACTATTTTTACATAGACTTTTATGTCTAATTAAAGTAGAATTATTATTATCTTTATTATCCATAACTCATAGGAGGAGTTATTATGAAACTAAAAAAATATGATTATGTTATATTTGCTATATTAGCTTTGATAACCATAATTTCAGTAGCCATTCCTTTTGTTTTTGCTAAAGATTATAGTAAAGCTTTAGTTGTAATTAAGGTTAACGGAGCAGAATACAAAACCATTCCTTTAAATACTAATAGCTCAATTCCTGTAAATATAAATGGAAACTATAATTTAATTTCTGTTGAAAATGGTAAGGTTCATATAGAAGACGCCAATTGTCCTGATAAACTTTGTGTTAGAAGCGGTTCTATATCAAGTCCAGGTAAACCTTTGGTATGTTTGCCTCATAAACTCACCGTAGAAATTGAAGGTGTAGAAAACAAAACTGATGAAATAGATGTTTACTAAAGGAAGTGGATTTATGAAGAAAATACAAAAACTTGCTTTTATTTCAGTATTGGTAGCTCAAGCATTAATATTACATATCTTTGAAGGTATGCTTCCAGTAATTTTTATTACCCCTGGAGCCAAATTAGGCTTATCAAATATAATAACAGTGACAGCATTATATATGATAGGATTCAAAGATACTTTTGTGGTGTTAATTTCAAGAATATTACTAAATACATTGCTTGCTCCTAATCCTTCCGGTATAATGTACAGTTTAGCTGGTGGTATATTAAGTCTGCTAGCTATGCAGTTAACTAAGTCTTTAGGTAAAGATAATGTAAGCCTTATAGGTGTTAGCGTTTCAGGCGCCTTCTTCCATAATGTTGGTCAAATTATTGCTTCTTCCATTATTATAGAAAATATAAACATTGTTTTATATCTACCTGCATTAACCCTGGCCGGTGTTGGCACTGGAATCTTTGTAGCTTTAACTGCTAACTACTTACTTAAAGCTCTCAAGAAGCTTCCTATTTACAAAAACCTTGTAGACTATTAAGCTTTTGAATATTTTTATAAGATAGCGGTTATATTAATATCAACAAGAAAGCTTAATAAGTTCAAAATCATCAGGTCACCACATATAAATCATTAGATGGAAGGTGAAAGGAAACCATGGATAATAACAAGAATTTAATGAAGACTCACGAAAAAAGCAATGCAGAATTAAGAAAAATGTTCCCAAGGGATGGTTCCGATATAGGTATAATTAACGGTGAAAAAATTGGTTCTCATGAAAATGGCAGCAAATTTACAAAGCGTTCAAAACTTTCTCACAATAAATAGACAGACCAAGAGCATAAAGCTCTGGTCTTTTTATTTGATTATTTTTATCCATTGATATAATATTTATGGTATAGAGCAAAATAATTTATAAATATTTTCTTGAAAGGATAGGATTATGAAAGATAAAATACTTAATCTCTTATCAGAGGATGAATATATTTCCGGTGAAAGTATCAGCGCATCTTTAGGTATAAGCCGAGCTGCTGTATGGAAATATATTAATGCCTTAAAACTTGAAGGCTACAAAATTGAATCCTCCACTAAGAAAGGTTATCTTCTACTGAATAGACCAGATATACTAAGCTCTGCTGAGATCCAACCTCTATTAAAAACCCAGTACATAGGTAAAAATATATTTCATTTTCAAAGCATAAACTCCACTAATTTAAAGGCTAAAGAATTAGCTAACAATGGCTGCCCTAATGGCACTGTAATCATAAGTGAGGAGCAAAGTTCTGGTAGAGGCCGTTTAGGAAGAGATTGGATATCCCCCTATGGTAAGGGGATTTGGATGTCTATAATATTAAAGCCTGAAATTCCTCCTATGGAGGCCTACAAGGTGACAATTATAGGAGCAGCAGCTGTACATTCTGCCCTCTTGGAAAACGGTCTTTCAACTTTGATAAAATGGCCTAATGACATAGTAGTAGAAGGTAAGAAAATTTGCGGAATACTAACAGAAATGAACGGAGAATTGAACAAGATCCATAGTCTAATTATCGGTATAGGTATAAATGTTAATGTAGATTTATCAGATATACCTATGGATCTAAAAGATAAAGCCTCTTCTCTTAAAATATTAGCTAAAAAAGATTTTAGCAGAAAAATCATATTAGCTTCTCTTTTAAATCATTTTGAGTCTTTATATGATGCTTTCATCAATACTGGCTCTATAGAAGATTCACTGTACATTTGTCGTAAATATTCTGCTGTAATAAATAAAGAAGTGCTTCTTATGGAAGGTAGAAAGAGCACTAAGGTTAAGGTTAAAGATATTAGTAATAATGGTCATCTAATTGTTCAGGATGGAGCTACATTAAGAGAGGTAATCTCAGGAGAAGTTTCTTTAAGATGTGAAAATAGCTATATTTAAAGCTGATAGCTAAAGAAAGCTATCAGCTTTAATATTTTTCATCTGCGGTATTATTCTAACTGCCAACATAGAAGCTATTATACATTTCACTAAATCTCCTGGTACAAATATTAAGAAGCCGTTTTTTACTATGTCCGTAATATTTATATTTTTATGTAATAAAAACTTTAGTATACAATACAAATAAGGTACTCCGATTATATAATCTATTAGAATACCTACGCCGCAGCATATCAAGAAAGTAACAAAACTCTTCTTTTTAAACTTTTCTGATAGATACCCTATAGCAAAGGTTGCTGGAATAAATCCTAAAAGGTATCCAAAGGAAGGTTGTATAACATAACCTATACCACCGCCATTAGCAAATACCGGAACACCTATTAAACCTAGTAATAGGTATATAATTGAACATAAGGCTCCATAATACTTTCCCAAAATCAAAGGTGATAAAACTACAAAGAAAACTTGCAATGTTATAGCTGGAAAAAAGGGACCAAGAGGAATTTTTATAAAAGCTCCTATGGCAATTAAAGCTGTAAACATAGATGTCAACATCATCATTTTTAAATTAAGTTTCATAGTCTCCCCCCCATCTTTGTTATTATAGTTTCATTATAAATTATTTTAGTGGTATTGTAAACATGTTTTGTATATTTGGTTTACAATATAACAAAAAAATCAAGCAGGAGTTATCCAACTCCTGCTATCAATACTAATCAAGTATTTCATCAATAGGTGCACCTGGAGCTACCATAGGAAGAACCATATTTTCTTCATTAATTATACATTCCAATATAACAGGCTCTTCCGTTTCTAGCGCTTCCTTTAAGGCTGCTTCCACTTCATCATTACTTTTTATCCTTATAGCCTTAATACCATAAGCTGCGCCTAACTTTATGAAATCTACATCATCTTCAAATAAAGTAAAAGAAAATCTACTATTACAGAACAATTCCTGCCACTGCCTTACCATACCAAGAGCATGATTGTTGAATACAAGCTGAATTACTTGAGGTTTATACTTAGATAAAGTTGCTAGCTCATTACAATTCATTTTAAAACTTCCGTCTCCAGCTACATTCACTACTTTTTTCCCTGGATTTCCAATGCTGGCACCAATAGCTGCCCCTAGACCATAACCCATAGTTCCTAAGCCTCCAGAAGAAATGAAACTTCTAGGTTTTGTATAAGTATAATACTGAGCTGCCCACACTTGGTTTTGTCCAACCTCTGTAGTGATAATTATATCTCCTTGAGTCAAATCATAAAGCTTACTTAATATAAATTTAGGACTTAACCCATTATGCTTATCCTTTAAAGGATACTGTTCTTTCCACTGATCAATTTGATTATTCCACTCACTTAATGATTTTTCTTCAACAAGCTCTATAAGTTTAGGTAATACTTTTTTTAAATCCCCAATAATAGGCGCATCTACCCTAACATTTTTGCCTATTTCTTTTTCATCTATATCCACATGAATAACTTTTGCATGTGGTGCAAAGGTCTCTATATGGCTGGCTACTCTGTCACTGAATCTAGCTCCTAAAGTGATTAATAAATCACACTTTGTTATACCATAATTGGAGCTATGACAACCATGCATTCCAACCATACCAGTAAATAAAGGATGATTATTAGGAAATCCTCCTGTGCCCATCAAAGAAGTTGTTACCGGTGATTTAATTTTCTCCGCCAATTCTAATAATTCATTGCTAGCTCCAGCAATTATAATACCTCCGCCAGCATAAATCATAGGCTTCTTACTTTCATTTATTAATTTTGCTGCCGCTTCTATTTGCTTAATGTCTATGGTTCCCTTATTATCTAAATGAGAAAAATCATACTGTTTCTTTTCTTCAACCTCATATTCTATAAAGGCTTGCTGAATATCCTTTGGAATATCAATGAGAACTGGTCCTGGTCTGCCCTCTTTCGCTAAATAAAAGGCTTCACTTATAACTTGCGGTAGTTCCTCTATACTTTTAACTTGATAGTTTTTCTTAGTTATTGAAGAAGTTATGCTAGTTATATCAACCTCTTGAAAGGAATCTCTTCCAAGCAAGGATCTAGCTACCTGTCCTGTTATAACCACCATTGGAATTGAATCGCTATAAGCTGTAGCTATACCGGTTACTGTATTGGTTGCTCCAGGTCCAGAGGTTGCTATCACTACTCCAACTTTACCAGTAGATCTAGCATATCCATCTGCTGCATGAGTTGCCCCTTGCTCATGAGCAGTAATAATATGCCTTATTTCTTTTTCATCGTATAAAGCATCATATAGAGGGATCACCGCTCCCCCAGGATAGCCAAATATTGTATCTACTCCTTGTTCCTTTAAGCACTGCAATATTAATTGTGCTCCACTTACCTTCAAAATAATCCCCCCAATTATTTAGTACAAATATTTGGATAGAAAAAAACTTCGTCCTTTATATAGGGACGAAGTTTTTCTCCGCGGTACCACCCTAGTTTTCCATCCCTAATTAAGATGGACTCCTTAAGATGATGACTTGAGTCATCTCCACTTTACCGGGTGGACCGTACATGCTTACTTAATTTCCGCATATATGCTCCGAAAGGATCTTCAACTGCTTTTGAATCACCGCTTCTCAGCTTTCTGCGGCTCTCTGTGGATCAAAATGCAGCCTACTGTTTTCATCATAGCCTTTTTATTATTCAACTTTGTCCTTGTTTAACCAAGGCATCATGCTTCTTAATTCTTTTCCTACCTTTTCAACCTGGTGTTCGCTTTCTATTCTTCTAGTTGCATTGAAGAATGGTCTTCCAATTTGGTTTTCAATCAACCAATTCTTTGCGAAAGTACCATTTTGGATTTCTGTTAATACCTTCTTCATTTCTTTCTTTGTCTCTTCAGTGATTATTCTGTTTCCAGTTACATAGTCACCATATTCTGCAGTATCACTGATTGAATATCTCATCAAGCTTAATCCACCTTGGTTAATTAAATCAACGATAAGTTTCATTTCATGCATACATTCAAAATAAGCACTTTCTGGCTGATATCCTGCTTCTACTAAAGTTTCAAAACCAGCTTTCATTAATGCAGCAACACCACCACATAATACAGCCTGTTCTCCAAATAAATCAGTTTCTGTTTCTTCTTTGAATGTAGTTTCTAGTACACCGGCTCTAGTTCCACCAATGCCTTTAGCATAAGCTAAAGCTAAGTCCTTAGCCTTACCAGTATAATCCTGATGAACAGCTATTAAGCAAGGTACTCCATTTCCTTCTACATACTGTCTTCTTACTATATGTCCTGGTCCCTTTGGTGCTACCATAAATACGTCTACGTTTGCTGGTGGCTGAATCTGACCAAAGTGTATGTTAAAACCATGTGCAAATACTAAAGCTTTACCTTCTGACAAATTAGGTTCTATTTCTTCCTTGTAAAGCTTAGCTTGCTTTTCATCAGGAATAAGTAGCATGATAACATCAGAAGCTTTTACAGCATTAGCTACAGTTGCAACCTTAAGACCAGCCTCTTCTGCTCTTTTCCATGACTTGCTTCCTTCATAAAGAGCTACTGTTACGTCTACTCCACTTTCCTTTAAGTTTAATGCATGCGCATGTCCTTGGCTTCCATAACCACAAATTGTAACCTTCTTATCCTTTAATAAATCTAGGTTAGCATCCCCATCATAATATAATTTAGCCATTAAAATTACCCCCTTGATATTTTAGTTTATACATATTTAAAGTATATTTATAAAGCCCATCTTAACTTTATAAATACACTATAATGCTAATATTTTAATTTAATAAATTGTCTAAAGTAATCCATAACATAAAACAAAAGGATAGCTTTCGCTTGGGGCGAAAACTATCCGCGGTGCCACCCAATATTATACTCCATAAATAACGGCCTGTGCCGGTGAAGCCTACAAGATAAATAGCTAAAGCAAACTTTAAGCTCTATCCTTCAGCCTACGACTCAAAGGTGATTTTCAGAATATATTCCTTTATGGGCTCTCACCTTCCCCCACTCTCTGTTAAAGTTCAATATTCTTACTCTTCCTTTTCACAGTCTTTACAAATAATAGATTATATTGTTTATAATTTAACATTAACAGATTTTAATGTCAATAGTATTTTGCAATAATTTGCAAAGTTTATGATATTATATTGCTAATTTATAAGCAAACCGAATCATTTTCTGACAAATTTATAAAGTTTCCTTTAGAAATCTAAGAGCATTGGAATAAAAAATCTTATCCACTTCATCTTGGCTAAAGCCACTTTTTAACAAAGAATGATATATTTTATCCATATGTGAGCAATCTTCAAATTCTACTGGTGTAGATATACCATCAAAATCACTGCCCAAAGCTACAATATCAATGCCCCCTACCTTTTTCATATGTTTAATATGAGTAATAATATCCTGGATAGTGCCTATATTTTTATTTCCTAAAAAATTAGAATAAAAGTTTATTCCGACAAGTCCACCTTTTTCAGCTAAAACCCTTATCATTTCGTCCGTCAAGTTTCTACTGTGATTTTTTATAGCTCTAGCATTAGAATGGGATGCCATAAAAGGCCTTTTACTTTTAGAAGCCACATCCCAAAAGCCTTTATCTGAAAGGTGGGATACATCAATTATTATCCTCATATCATTCATGGCTTCTATAAGCTCAAAGCCAAATTTCGTAAGTCCTTTATTTCTATACTTGTCTTCTGTATTTGGATATCCAATTTCATTTGGAAAATTCCAAGTTAAGGTTATTAATCTTACACCTTCCTTATAAAATAAAAAAAGATTATCTAAACTTCCTTTTAAAGCTGCTCCTTCCTCAATACTGAGGAAACAGGATATCTTACCCTCTTTTTCATTAACTAATATATCCTCATAGCAAAAAGCTTGCTTTATTTTATCCCTATTTTTACTTTCCTCTCTTTTAAAAATTTCAATTAGTTTAAAGGCCCAAGAGTATGAATCTATATGTTTACTTTTATCCACAAAAGCAGCAAAAAACTGAGCAATATAATTACTCTTTTGCATCTTTTCTATATCTACAGAAAATTGATTTTTCCTTAGCTCATTTCCGCTTTCTTCTGCTAATTTAGTTAATGTATCGCAATGTAGATCTATAACTTTCATATATTCCGCCCTTTATGTCATTGATATGATTTTTCCTTTAAACCGCAAATATTTTATATATACTTTCTTTATTGCACTGGCTTTCTTTACTGTATTCTTTACATAACAATGCTCTTATATACCCTCTGTCCTTAGTAGTTGAATCTATATAAAATCCTCTTCCATAGTAAAATTTTATTAGAGATACTAACTTAGAGGCGGTATGAAGGTATAATTTACTTATGCCCATTTCCTTCATAGTCTCATCTACATGATCTAGTAATTTAGCTCCAATTCCATTACTTTGATATTCTAAGGCTACTCCAAATCTACTTAGGTAGGCTGTCTTATCTTCTTCATTTATTTCTACCCTTACGCTTCCTACAACCACTCCATCCACTTCTGCCACAAAACATAACTTATTATTAATGTCTTTTTGAATATCTTCCTCTGTTTCTTCCAAGGCTGCTGTTTTACCTGGTATATGTGCATTAATTACATATGCTTTGAAGGCTTCTTTAGTAATTCTTTCTATTGCCGGTATGTCTTTATGAGTAGCCTTTCTTATTATTAACACTCCCCTGCCCATTAAAATTCGCCCCCAATTATTTACGATAAAAAACTAATATTTATAAAAGATATATGCATAATTATACAATATACTTTTATATAATTCAACCATTTTTTATTTTTTCTTAAATAAATAAAATAAAAGCTCCATCTATTATAGAATGAAGCTTTTATCTTTTTATCATTATATGTTGTTATGCATTTTTATACAACTTTAATTGCTAAGTTGATTAGAAAAATAATTTCTAGGTATAAAGCCCTTCTTTATCCCCTCTGTAACAATAAGATAGGTAGCTGTAGTATCAAATCTAGCATCATGGTAGTTTCCTGAACCTCCAAAAAACTTTCCACTGATTTCCCTTATTGTATCTTCACTAATTCCTAAAAACTTTACCACTTCTGCCAATCTAGGATTTTTCCTTTCTCCTCTTGTATTTATAAGTTTACAAATATCCTTGTAATAATTCATAGTACAAAATACCTTTTTAGGAATAAACTCTTCACCACAGCCTTCAAACTCATGGGTTAGAAAAGCTATATCAAAATTTACATTATGCCCTATCAAAAAGTCAGCACTACTAAACTCTTCAAATAACTTTTCAAAATGATCTTCAAAATATAAACCACCGCTTAATTCATAAAGATCCTCTACACTAAAACCATGAACTTCTTCTGCAGAAGGCTCCATATAATCTACAGAGAAAAAAATATTTTCTCCAGTAGTTATCTGTGGCTTAGCAGAAGCATCTACCTTGATGTAGCTCAACTGACATATGCTTCCTGGCTTTAAGCCTGTTGTCTCTGTATCAAAAAAAATCATTTTCATTTTATGCCTTCTCCCTTCTGGAAATACCACTATTCAACGGCAACTAAATCCACCTTTATAATATTATCCAATTTACTCAATATATCTATTAATTCTCTTATTTCAATAGTTAGTCCCGACATATCCAAGGTAATATTTATATAAGCTGCACCATTTATAGGAATGTCTTGATTTATTGTATAAATATTTCCCCCATACTTAGCTATATTGTCTAGAATATTAGAAAGAGTACCAGCCTTGTCTATGATAACTATAGAAATAGTAGCCTTTTGTCCCTTTATTCCCTCTTTTAAAGCAAATACATGATCTCTATATTTGTAAAAGGTACTTCTACTCATACCTACCAGCTTTACTGCTTCAGTTACATCCTTTACTCTATTTGTTCTTATAAGTTCCTTTACTTCAATTACCTTTTCAAAGACTTCTGGAAGAACCTCCGAGTTAACAACTAAATATTTGCTCATCTCTGACACCCCCAATGCAAATATAATACCATAAAGGTATATATCTTATCAATAATAGACAGGAGTGTCGTAATGACACTCCTGTTTGTATATAAAAAACTATTATGCAAAATTGTATACCGGTATGAAATCCATATAAGAATCTAGCATCATTTCATCATAAAGGTTCCTTCCCATAAGTTCGTATATAATATCCTCCTTCTTATATCCTTCCTTATGCATCTTGTAATTTTTAAGAAGCTTCTTAAGATTTCTAGGCTTAATTTCTAAAATACTACTTAACTTTTCCAAAGTATAATAATCTTTGTCTAAAATCTTCTCCAATTTTCTTTGCAATTCAAGCTTATACTTGATATCAACTTGATTGCACTTATGAGGCCCCTTACTACCTCTATGATGATCTGGGCACAGATATTTTATATTTAAAGGATAATCTAAGCCACCCTCACATCTGTGCACAATATGATGCTTATCCGCGCTTTTACCACAAATTTCACACCTTAACAATAATTTACCTCCTAATTTTTCTATATTATAATTTTATTATATCATAAAAGCTCTCTATTAGTTAATATGAAAATATAGCTCCTTCTACTTAATTATGTAATTTATTAAGCAAAGCATCTCTGAACTTCTTTAATCCCTCTAAATTTTCGAAGGAACCCTGTGCTCTATCTGACTTTCCTCCACCTCTTCCGCCAAATTCTTTAATATTCTCCTTAAAGAACTGCCCTAAATTTAGGCTATAGCCTCCACCAGAACATACAAGAATCTGCTTAAGTTTAGCTGAAGCTAATACAATGAAATTATCACTGTCTGATAGTTCTTCTACTATTTTCTGCAGCTCATCCATTTCTTTATCCTCATAGATATGACAAATTATATTATTCTTAGATATTCCCTTTAAATCTTCCGCCTCATATCTACAGAGCTTCTTTCTATATTCACTAAGCTTCCTACTTAGTTCCTTCATATGCTCTATATCGCTATTAATTTTATTTAAAATTTCTCCTTCTCCTGTAGAAAAGTTTCGCACTAAAGTAGTTACTATATCATGCTTTTTGCTATAATCCTTAAAGGCTCTTTTTCCACACTTAAAATATATACGAGTTAGTCCCTTATATTTTTCTGTCTTAATTATTTTAATTATTCCTACCTCTCCAGTACGCTTTACATGGGTTCCGCAACAAGCACAAGCGTCTACATTTTCAATTTCTACTATTCTAACTTCTTTTTCACCATCTACATACCTTCTAAGGTTCATTTTTTTACTCTCTTCCTCTGTAACTATTACTGCCCTTACAGTATAGTTGTTGTATATAGCTTCATTTGCCATATTTTCAACCTTTGCAACTAATTCCTCACTTACTTCAGGAAGACTAATATCCACAGTAGAATACTCATCTCCCATGTGAAAGCTAGAAGTTCTAGTATTCAGTAACTTATAAAAACAAGAAGCTAGAATATGCTCCCCTGAATGCTGCTGCATATAATCTATTCTTCTTTCCAAATCCACTAGGCAATGTACTTCTCTATTCTTCAAAGGCCTATCTATAACATGATAGATCTTATCTCCCTCTTCATAAACATCAAGGACCTTTGCATCATCAATATATCCAGTATCAGAAGGTTGCCCTCCACCTTCAGGATAAAAAACTGTTCTATCTAACACTACTGTAAATTTTCCATCCTTCTCTATTATCTCCAACACATTAGCTATACATTCTTTTATATAAGAATCCTTATAAAATAACCTTTCCGTCATATTTTCACACCCCTATTACATACTTATAAAGATATACAACTTCAAGTATTAAGTCTATTTTACAATAAGGTTTAAAAAGTATCTATGCCTTTTCATCTTTATTTGCAAAATAAATCGGCTGTAGCCTCCTAGCTACAACCGATTTATTTCTATAAAATCTTTATTTTAATCTCTATCTCTAGTTCCCCTTATTAACCCCTTAGATCTATGCTTTTCTGTTTCTTCATCATGAATTACTTCCGGTCTTCTACTTTTATTATCCATAGGCTTAGCTTCTTTTATACTCTTTCTATGTGTCATTAGACTCCCTCCTAATCTAAATCTACTTCTTTACGACTGCTAAATTTAGCTCTTGCGCTTTCTGCTTGAGGATCGTGCTTTTTATTTACTTTTTTAAATCTACCATCTTCTTTTTTATTATTATTGTCAGCCTTCATCTTATCTTTCATACTCATCATATCCACTCCTCTCAGTAATATATTGCCCAGCTAGCAAATAAATATTTCTTTAATTATCTTGTCTTCTTTGGGCAAAATAATTTAAGGAGGTGATTCTTTATGCCATACAGAAGCATGAAAAAAACTGATTCTGATAAAATGAAAACTATAGATGAAAAGAATCCTGAAAACAAACAAGTACAATCAATTTTATCTAATCAGTATAACAAAAGTGCATCAGAATATGCAGAGGAAAATAATGATGAAAATATTAAGCCAGGAATGAGATAAAATTCTTATACTTCTTTGATTATTCATCAACATTTCTTTAAAACAAAGCAACATATCTAAAATATATCTTACTCCCTCCAAGAATTATCATAATTTTTATGGTGTTTTAGACTTTAACTAAAACCATCCATAATTAAAATCAAAAAAGGATTTTTCTCAGACTAGCTAAGAAAAATCCTTTTTTCCTTTCATTGATTATTTTAAAAATCATTTTTCGTAGATGGCGTCCTTCCAGTATCTCCAGATTATTTTATCATCTTTCTTTGGTTTGTATTCTTTAGGACCAATAGAGGCTTTTGTAGAATTAATATAAAAAATCCAGCCACAGGAACTCCAATCTGTTTTGCCTTCTTTATTAGGCATACTAGGATACTCGTAAAGATCATTAATCATAGAAACATATCCTAAAGAATTTATGTTATATCTTATTCCTGCTGCTTTCAGTATTTCTTTAGTATACTCTGCTAGACTTTTACTGCCATCATATTCCACTTTACAGCTATATATCTCCTTATCTGATACTTCATCATAAACTATAAAATTCGGTGCATTATCTAAGCTACTATCGCTGTAACTTATTTTCTCCTCAGTATTCTTTCCTAATAAACTATCCTGAGCAGTTCTCTGTAGGCCTTTACTAAAATAAATCAGTATAGAAGAAAGGAGTATTACAGCTAAAATCAAAATAGCTTTCTTTTTCAAAGTATCACTCTTTTCTTATTAATTTATAGGTTTCCTTTTACTTTTTATAATTATGACAACTATAAAAGCAACAAGAAGAGCAATTACAATAGGTAGAACTAATTTTGAAGGAAAGCCCCCTTTAGTCCCAGCTTCATTGCTTTTATCCTTTTGAGTGGCATCAACCTTAAAAGATGGTAGATCCTTAGCTTTTATATCGCTAGCATAGAAATCATAAGCAGCTCCAGACTCCTTATACTTTTGTAAGGAATATAAAGCTCTCAAGGCCTGTTCCGTAGCCATATAATTATTGTCACCATCCAACATGTGTTTATATTGTCCTTCTGTACCTTTGTAGGATAGTAACGCTGAAACTAAATCCCCTTGGGACTTTGTAAATTTAGGCCCTTCAGGATTTTCTCCTAATGCCACTAAACCGATAATGGCAAAGGACTGACTTTCGCTAAATATTCCAAAACTATCTGTTAGATATCCCTTATCATTTTGAAGCTTTGATAAAGTATCCACCGCCTTTTGAATAACTTCCTTTACCTTAGGATGTTCATCTTTATTATATGGGGCCAAAGCACTGAAAACTAGGCCGGTAATATCTGGATTAACACTGTCACCATTTAAGGCCCAACCAGTATTACCATTGTTATTTATTGTTTTTTCCAATATTATATTAATCAATTTATCTTTACTTAAGGAATATTCTTCGTCAACATTAGCATAGTTGTAAACTATTAGAGCAAAAGCTGCATCATTTATAAGAAAATTCTCTTCACTTCTACTAAAAAGCTCTTCAATAAGATTTTTCCCATTAAAATCGTAAGGACTATACCCTAAAGCTGTTAAATTTAATATAAGCTTTTCCAAATCAGTGTTAGATAAATTCTTCAAGTCTTCCTTTGCAACTTTTTCATAGTTTTCTTTAATAAAGCTTTCATCTGCTTTAACTCCAAACTTTTGTAGGACTACACCAGCCCAAGGGTCACTACTGTTATCCTTTAAATAGTTGCTTATATAATCTATTTCTTCCTTAATAGCCTTATCCTTAGATATATTATTCTGAGAATCACCATTTCCAGACTTTTTTTCCTCTGTACTGCCAAAATTTATAGTAATGCTATCATCCGCTACTACTACAGGACATTTACTCTCTTGGAAATCGCTAACTTCTAGAGTATGGTTTCCATAACTTAATCCTTTAGGAATATTAACAGAGTTACCTTCTACTTTATATTCCTTGCCATCTATCTTAACCTTGCTAAGTCCGTTAATAGGATTAACTACTGGAGCATTGGTCTGATAGTCTATATAGCTATTGTTTAAGGAAATTGACAACTCTTTATTTTCTTCTTTTGTAGAAAATTCAATATTATTTACGGTAACAGTGCCTAAATCTCCATAGTATAATATTAACTTATCTCCTGCTTCTAAAGTAAAGCTGTCTATACCGCTAGTGATATCTACATAAGTACCCTTTCGATTTACAGCATATAACCAGCCATCATAGCCTCCAAATTTCCCTTTGGCTACGGATCCAATTTTAACAATCTCCTTACCCCAATCATATTCTTGTATATCTATCTCAATTTTATTTTTATTAAGTACATCCTTTAAGGCCTCCAAAGCATTGCTCTTATCTGATTTACCTTTTGCCATCATCTTGTTATGGCTGTTTACTACAACTTCAACGGAAATAGCAGCTTTTTCAGCTTTAATCTTTATGTTCAAATTCATTATTGGTACTAGAATAAAAATAAATACTAGTAGCAAACTATTTATTTTCTTTTTCATTATTTTATCTCCCTTTCTCTTATTCTTTAATATAGGTAACTATCAATCTCTTTTTAAATCTAGACAAAACTTTATAGAGAGAATCAAAAAGGATTATAGCAAATATAAAATTCCCTGTAGCATGCATTATGTCTAATGTTAAGCCAGTAGCATAAGATGCTAATATAGCTTTCATAGTTAAAGGCTTAATGAATCCAAGGACATGCCATAAATTCATTATCCAATCAAAAATAAAACCATAAACAAAACATAATGCAGCAAAGGCCTCTGAAGATATTAGCTTACCTTTTCTCCCCTTAACTAATCCCAAAAATCCAGAAAAAGCCCCTATAAGAGCCCAAGCTAACATTTGCCAAGGCGTCCAAGGTCCTTGACCAAGAAATATATTGGATATAAAGGCTGAAGTAGCCCCCACCAAAAAGCCCTCATAAGGCCCAAAAACATAGCCGGAAAGAGCTACTAAAAAGGTGGTTGGTTGAACATTAGGGAGGGCTGCAAAGGGCACCCTGGCTACCGCTGCAAAACTACTAAGAGTAGCTATAATTCCAATTTCTTTGCTGCCCATGGTACCTTTTTCAAAGTATATGTAACTAGATAGCAAAATAATAAAGACTCCAAAAACAATAATATTGCCATAATCCTTTGCAGGACTACCATAACTAAAGCTACAAGCAATTAGGACCATCAAAAGTAAAAAAGTACTTATAACTAGCAACTTCTTCATAAGGCATCCCTCTCCACAAACTGACTTATATTAAATACATCTTTCTGTTTATCCCTAAAAAGCTTGTTCAAACTTGTGGTAAAGTATATACCTCCATCTAGCACCTGATGATGATCTCCTGAAGCTGCTATACTTCCATTAAACATTAAGATGAATCTACTACAAAACTTCGATGCAAACTCCATATCATGGGTTACCATTATAATTGTAGTACCTTCCTTATTTAGTTCCTTTAACAGTTTCCCAAGCTTTACTTTGGCCTCATAATCAAGGCCTCTAGTTGGTTCGTCCAACATAAGGATTTTAGGCTTTGTTACTAAAACAGAGGCTATAGCCACCCTTTGTTTTTCTCCACCACTTAAATCTCTAGGGTTTTTATTTCTTAAATGTTCTATTCCTAACTTAAGTAAAACCTGATCAATCAATGCATAATCTTTAATCTTATGATTATCAAGGGTAAACTTAATTTCATCATATACTGTATCTTTGGTAATATAATCATTAGGATTTTGAGAAACATATCCTATTAGCATTGAGATTTCCTTTAGTTTAAGCTTCTTCACTTCCTTACCAAAAAGCTTTATAGAACCTTCATAAGAAAATAAGCCCATTATTGATTTTAAAAGAGTACTTTTACCAGCGCCGTTAGAACCTATTATCCCCAATAGTTCTCCTTCTCTTATATTAATACTTATGTTTTTAAGAGCTTGCAAACTTCCATAGTTAACCTTTAATTTTTTTATATTTATACATTCTACTTCTTCCTTTTTATTAGTATTTTTCAAAGACTCTATAGCGATTTTCTCACTATTTATCAAGCTCCTCATATGCTTAAAACTTCTTGGTGGTTCTTTATAACCTAACCTTTTAGCTAGCTTAAAGTATTCCGGATAAAAGCTTTCGTAATTTTCTACGTAAATCTCTTCCTTTCTACCATTGAATTTAATTGCCCCCGCCTCCATGATTATCATTCTATCTGCAATATCAAACCACTTATCTATCCTTTGTTCAATAACAATAATAGTTGTTCCTAACTCCTCATTTATCTTCTTTATGAGAGCAATAACTTCCTCTGCAGCAGAAGGATCTAACTGTGAAGTTGGTTCATCCAGTATTATACATCCCGGTAAATAGGCTATGGCGGAAGTTATAGCCACTCTCTGCTTTTGTCCTCCAGACAAGCTGCTTATATCTCTTTCAGCTATATCCAAAATATTTGAAAACTGCATAGCTTCCCATACTCTTCTTTCTATAACTTCCTCCTCTATGCCTACACTTTCCAAACCAAAGGCTACTTCTCTATGAACCTTATTCATCATTAATTGTCTTTCAGGATCTTGAAAGACCATGGTTATTTCCTTGGCCCTTTCCCTATAATCCATATCCTTTAAAGGTATATCCTTTATTAGTACCTGGCCACGGATTTTTCCACCATAAAATTGAGGAACGGCGCCGGTAATGGCCTTTGCCAAGGTAGATTTTCCTGAACCAGATCTGCCAACTATAAAGAGAATTTCTCCCTTTTCTATTTGCAAATTAATATTGCTTAGGACTTTTTTATCTTCTCCTGCATACCAGTAATCCAAATTCTTTAGTTCTATGTAAGCCATTCTAACTCTCCTTGTTTCTCCAATTTAAGTAAAAGCTTAAAATTAGAGTTAATATTGCAATACTCATTAATAGAACATAATAGTTTAAAAGCACCTGCCATCGGAAATTGTTGTATATATCAAAGGTATCCAGTTTCTTAAACTTGAGAAATATAAACAATATGAGGATTATAAACATATGAAGGCTTAAAATAATATCCTTCTTGCTTGCCTTCTGCCTTTGATAAACAGATCTTTTACCGCTTAAAAAACCTCTCACATAGGCTGATTCCCCTATATCAAAAGCTTCTTCCATGGATGTCCCTAGCAAATTAGCCAAAATCGGTGTGTAGCTCTTAGCCTTTTCTTTAATAGACTTACTTTCAAAATCTACTCCCCTTAAACTATAAACCTCTCTTAAAGTATTTATCCTTCTCTTCAAGTTAGGAAAAAGCTTAAAGGAAATAGTAAGCAATAAAGTAGATTTAGGCATTATGCTTGAAAAATAAGAAACAGCTCCATCGTTATTTAATAAAAGCTCAATCATAGAAAAAATATATATTATCAACAAAAGCTTTGAAGAAAATATTAGAGCGTAAATTAATGCTTCCAAAGTAAAATTTTTCCCAAATGCAATAAACAAAATTGTACTGCCCTCATCTACAAAGAGAAAATTAATTATTATAGATACAGCAGCAAAGGGTATAAAATAGACCAAACCTTTCTTAATTTTCTCTCTGGAACCAGTCATCATGAAAATAGCCTGACAAAATATAAATATACTTAATAAAATAAGTGGATTATCTGTAGAGAAAACTATAAAGGTCATCAATACTATCAATAAAAGAGCTGTAACCACATGCATATCTTTAAAATTATAAAGCATAATCCCTCCGAGATAAAAAGTCTTAAAAGATCATGAAAATTACTAGCAATGGAAATTTTGAAAATTAACGCAAAAAAACCGTGCGAAGAGCACGGGAAATAAGCCCAAAGGCATTACTTACCCTCCCTCCGAAGGCAGTTTCTAACTCCAAATGCATAAGGTATCCTGGCTTACACTTCATCCTTGAGGTACCCTTCCCTGACAATATGTCAAGTGGTTATGTACCTTTCGTCCATGAATACAGTAGCGGGGGCTGTTGTGGATTCTCACCACATTCCCTTATTGCATTTTGAAATTCAATTGTAATTACTAGTCTATCATTATATATAGATTAATTCAAGAAGATTATTATTTTTTTAAGGCCTCCTCCTTTGCTCCACAGATAAAATTAATATACCTACCTAAGGTAAAGAAAAAATCTGACAACCTATTAATATACTTATAGCTTAAATTGTATATTTCTCTTCCAATATTTTCATTGAACCTAACAAATACTCTTTCCGTTCTTCTTACAACAGCCCTAATAAAATGACAATAAGCCGCTGCCTCTACTCCACCATAATAAATAAAGCTTGTAAGAGGAGGCATACTATCTGTCATCTTATCCATATTCTCCTCTAATAGTTTTATTTTATCTTCCCTAATATAAATCTGTGTAAAATTATAAGATACCTCTACACCTATTTCATAAAGATGGTATTGAATAGTTTTCAAAAGAGAATTAATATAATCTTTTTGCTCTGCAGATATATTATTAATCTTACTTCTTAATACTCCTATGGTAGCATTAATTTCATCAATAGATCCTTGAAGCTCCATAATATCATTACTTTTTAGGAGCTTTTCACCTAATATGTTTGTTGTACGTCCTTCATCACCTTGTTTAGTATATATCTTCATTCCTATTCTCCCTTTTCCTCCTTTATTATGTCAGTAAATCTTTTAACAAGCTGCGCTGTAACTCCCCATATAGTATATTGCTTATAACGATAAAAATACTGATTTAACGTGGTTGATGCAAATTTGTACTCCTTTCCTCCCCTAATCAAATGAAAGGGAAAGTCCTCCTGAAACTGAGGGCCAACTTTCACAGTATAACACTGAGGTTCATTTTCCATCAAATATTGCAAAGGAACATAAAAGATATGGTCTACCTCATCGCTGTTATAGCTATCTGGCTTCTTATTTAACTCTGCTACAAAGCAATGAATTTCACTACCATAAGGGCTTATAAAATAGTCCATTTCCCCTACAATGTTAAAGTCCTCCTCTTTCAAAAGTAATTCTTCCTCTAGTTCTCTTGCTGCTGCCTCTTTATAATTCTCTTCTTTTTCAACCTTTCCACCAGGAAAACAAATATCTCCTGGTTGCCTTCTAAGTTTTAAGGATCTTACTTCAAAAATTAAATTAGTCTTACCTTCTATTTCAATTAAAGGAATAACTACTGCACTTTTTTTATATTCCCTTATAGATTTTCCCTTCCTGTCTTTAAAAATACTGCTTACTTCTCTATTATTCAATATCAATCCACTCCTCCAAAAGAAATACTAAACTTTAGAGCTAAACTTTTTACATTTTATGTAAATTATTCTTCTAATTCTATTAAATTTTTCAATAAAAATATAATCATATCAATTTTATATGGTTGTTCATTCGACATATCAATGCTATACTATAGGTATGCGTTTTCAAAAGTTATACTATATATGAAATAAATAATTATATATTTATTATATATTAATATAAAAATTTATAGCTTACTATATCGTATATTAATATGAATTTATATTAGAGAGGTAGAATAGAATGAAAAAGATCAAATTTTCCTTATTACTTACATTAGCTCTTTCTATTACAACTTCCATTATGCCTGGAACGAAAGCTAAAGCAGCAGGAGAGCCACCTACTATACAGGGACTTGCTGCAGTAACCCTTGATTACGAAACCGGTGAAATAATTTATGCTAAGAACATAGATGATAAAATGTATCCCGCTAGCACAACTAAACTTATGACAGCCATACTTTTTGCAGAAAATAAGCAAAAAACTGACACTATAACCTATACTGAAGATGCTTATAAGCAACCGGCATACTCTTTACGATCAGAAATATACTTTAATCTTAAGGTTGGAGACACAATGTCCGCTGCAGATGTTATGAATGCAATGCTTTTATTCTCCGGTAACGATACCGCTTATATGGTAGCAGACGCTGTAGCTGGAGATGCTACTAGTTTTGTTAAAATGATGAATGATAAAGCTAAAGAATTAGGTATGACCAATACAAACTTTGTAACCGCCAATGGTCTTCATGATCCAAATCATTATTCAACAGCCTACGATTTAGCTATCTTAGGCACCGCTGCTTATAAAAATGAATGGGTTAGAGAATCTATTGGAACTAAAGAAGCAAAGATTACACTCCTATCAACAGGACAACCGGCTTATATCGAAAATAGAAACAAGCTTCTTGGTGTAGATGGTAATCTAGGAGGTAAAACTGGTTATACTAGCCCTGCTGGTAAATGCCTAGTTTCTATTTATGAAAGAGATGGCAGAAAGATAGTAGGTGTTGTTTTAAAAGCTCCTTACGATGAAAAAGACACTGCAGTTTTCAATGATATGAAAAAAATAATTGATTATAGCTATGGTGTTGAAAAATCTGTATTAAAAGAGAAAAACTCTGAACTAGGCACCGCTGAATTGCAATATAAGGTATTTAAATTCTTTGGCCCAACAAAAACTATTAAAGTTCCTTATATCATTAAAGATGATGTAACCTATTATGAAAATGATCTTAATAAAGAAGAAACAAAATTAAATGTTCAGCTTAACGATATAGATCCTTGGAAGCTTTCAACAGACAAATCTATTGGAAAATTATTAATTACTCAAAGGGATTCCCAACCAACAAGAAATGTTGATATTTACCCAACTATTTCTTCAGATGCTTTAATATCAGCTAACAAAGGCTTATATATAGGTGCTGCCGTTGCAGGCATAGCAATATTAGCGGTATTAATATTTATTATAGCTATTATTAAAAAGAGTGCTTCAAAAAGAAGAAGAAGAAATTATTTTTAAAAAAGAAGACAACTAGAAATCACTAAAAGTGATATTCTAGCTGTCTTTTTTATTTTCTTATAGGCCGTACTTTTCTAAAACCTCTTTAATAAACTGACCATTTTCATAGAAAAGTTCACCATCGGCATAGATCTTACCACCATTTCTCATATCACATATCATATCCCAATGTAAAGAAGATTTATTTTTACCTCCTGCCTCTGGGAAAGAATCTCCTATAGCCATATGGAAAGTACCACCAATTTTTTCATCAAATAAAATATTTCGTGTAAACTTCTTAATGCCATAGTTAGTTCCTATAGCAACTTCTCCAAAGTAGCTAGCGCCCTCATCTGTAGCTAGCAGTGATTTTAGAAGTTCCTCACCGCCTTTAGCTTCAGCCTTAACTACCTTTCCCTTCTTAACCTCAAGTCTTATACCCTCTACTGCCTGCCCCATATATATTGATGGGTAGGAGAAAGTTACGTAGCCTTCAACAGAATCTTCAATAGGTGACGTAAAGATTTCTCCATCAGGGAAGTTAACTCTACCATCACAGTTAATCCACTTTCTGCCCTCTATTCTAGCCTTAATATCTGTGCCTTCAGATACAAAGTGAATCTCCTTCTTTGAATTTAAGTACTTAATCCATCTATCCTGCTCTGCGCTTATTCTCTTCCATTCTGCCACAGGATCTTCTGCATCTAATAGTCCTGCACCATATACAAAGTCCTCATAATCGCTTAAACTCATGGACGCTTCCTGAGCCTCAGCATGTGTAGGGAACATTGTTCCACACCAACGTAAAGAGCCATTACCCATTCTTTCTGAATATACCTTTCTCCAGCTAGATGCTCCTTGTAAACTTGCCTTTAATTTCTCAGATGGAATATTAGTTGATGTTCTAGTATTTCTACCTCCCCAAGCAGTTAGCCAAACATCTGCTCTTTCTAAAACATTTTTCTTCATAAAGCTTTCTTCTTTTAATTGCTCTTCGCTAGCATATTTTAGTAATACTTCACCTACATCTTCAGAAGTAAGCTTATATTCCACATGTCCTCCAGCCTTAACCGCTTCTCTAGCCACTGCCTTCATCCATGGTAAAGCTACCTCGTCACATTCAATATAAACAAAATCTCCTGGTTTTACCCTGGCAGAGTAATTTACTAATAAAGCTGCCAGTTTATCTAATCTTGAATCTGACATTATATCCCTCTTTTCTTTTGCAATTTTTTATGTATAGTTTTATTATATATAATACAGTGACTTTTTAAAAGAAAGATATTATAAAAGAAATACTTTTTACAGCCATCATATATAAATTAAAAATAAACTGAGGTGAATTATGTTTCTCAATATCAATTTAGAAAGCAGCCAACCAATTTATAGACAAATTTATTCCCAGATAAAAGAAATGATACAGCAAGGTATGCTACCTGCAAATTCAAAGCTTCCCTCCACAAGAGAAATGGCTAGTCTTTTAAAAGTTAGCAGAAGCTCAGTGATTGCTGCCTATGAACTATTAGAAAGCAGAGGATATATCTTTACCGTAGGTGGAAAGGGTACCTTTGTTAAGTATCATGAAATAAGTAAAAAAGAGACCGTCTATATAAATTGGAGCAAAAATACAAATACTTTTGCTAAAACTGCAGAAAATCTTGATATTATGAAACAGGAGCAAATATATAAAAAAGGAATGATCTCCTTTAAATCTATAGCACCGGATGAAACACTTTTTGATATAGATGAATTAAAGCGTTCCTTTCTAAACTTAGTAGCTTTAGAAGAAGGTAAGATCTTTAATTATGGATACGCCAGAGGTTATAAACCTTTAATAGAAACACTGCTAGAATATATGACTAGCAAAGGAGTAGAAACTGAAGGAAAATCTATACTAATAACCAATGGTTTTACTGAAGCCTTTGATATAATTCTATCTACTATTACAGAAAATGGAGACACTATACTCTGTGAAAACCCAACCCACAACACTGCCATAAAAATAATGAGACTTCACGGCCTTAATTTACTTGGAGTGCCTATGACACTGGATGGCTTAGATTTGGATGCCCTAGAGAAGGCTGTAAACAATAATTACATAAAAGTCTCTTATCTAATTCCTTCCTACCACAACCCTACAGGTATAGTTATGCCCTTTGAAAAAAGAAAAGCAGTCTATGAAATTCTATCAAAGAAACAGATACCTATAATAGAAGATGGTTTTACTGAAGAACTGCAGCACCACGGCGGTCATATAGCTCCTATCTCTGCCATTAGTGGTAAAGGCAATTCTGTTATATACATAGGAAGCTTTTCTAAAATCCTGTCACCGGGCATGCGCCTAGGCTGGATTTTTGCCGATAGCTCTCTTATAGAAACCTTAGAAAGTGTAAAACGTAGTAGAAATATCCACACTTCCTTTGTGGATCAAGGAATACTATATCACTATATGAAAGGTCCAGGTTTCGATAAGTATATAAAACGGGTGAGAAATATATACAGAGAAAGATACGAAAAAACTAGAGAACTTTGTGAAAAGTACATTCCTAATGAATATATTGCCGGCAACGGAGGTTTGTATCTTTTTATTAAACTTAAAGGGATTGACTCTAGAAAATTACTCAATAGATGCATAAAAAAAGGTGTAATCTTTACCCCTGGAGATATTTTTCATACCGATGGCAGCGGACATGATACCTTAAGAATTGGTTTCTCAAGAACTTCTTTGGCGGATATTGAAAAAGGTATAAAAATTATTGGGGAAGAGGCCAAATTAGAGCTTAATGATATATAAAACATCAGGTATCTGACATGAAATTTCAAGTAACAGATTAGCTGCTACAAATTTCATATATCAGATACCTGAGTTTAGAATATATGTTTAAAGGATAATAGCAAAATAATTTTAAACTATCTAAAACAAGCCACCATTCCAACCCCAATTGCCAGGTGAATACTCCTGGAAAGTAACATAGGTATTGTTACCTGGTACAGCAATTTCTTCATTTAATAAATCACATACTTTAGCGGTGAACTTATCTTTAATATCTCTACTTGCACTACCAAGAAGCTTAACTTCTACAATAGCTCCCCTATACATCTTGTCTCCTCTAAAGTATAAGCTTTCACTATCTCTAAAGCTTACATAGAGCCATTGTTCAGATTTTCCAGGAAATATTTCTATAAGCTTTCCAAAGCTTTCTTTTAATCTTTTCTTTTCATCTTCAGTAAGTTTTTTTGAAGTAACACAATTAATATAAGGCAATTATATCACCCCTTAACTTATTTTTTCTATGTTTTTACCTTCTATTATATCCACTAACTGCCATAATTTATCTATAACATAATCTGGATTTTCTTTCAACAAGTCTTCCATAGAAAAACAAGAATAGGTTACAATACAAGTCTTACTTCCTGCATTCTTACCACATTTTACATCGTAAATGCTATCTCCAACCATTAAAGCTTCCTCTGGAGCAACCCCTAACCTTTCACAAGCTAGTAGTGCGGGCTCTCCATCAGGCTTATGTTTGTCTGTATCTTCAGGAGTAATAATTACATCCATTATATCATAAATCTTTATTAATTTTAAGCTTCTTTCTGTCATAACTTTCCTTTTAGAAGTTACTACCGCTAGTTTTATTCCTCTTTCTTTTAGAGCCTGTAGGGTTTCTATAGTCCCTTCATATTGCTCTGCTAATAGATCGTGATTCTCAGAATTGAATTGGTGAAAAGCATCTGCAAGTTTATCCACATTATCCGGATCCACACTAGATAAACTCTTTCTTAGCGGTTCTCCAAAAAATCTTACTATCTTATCATCTTCCATTTCCATATTCAATTGAGTTCTAAAGGTATATTTGAAAGATTCCAATATTAACTTATTAGTATTTATTAATGTCCCATCTAAATCAAATAAAACTGCTTTTATCATATTAATCCATCCTTCCCATAAAGTTTAGTATTTCCTCTACAAATCTGGAAGGCTTCACTTTTTCCTCATTTTTGCTTTCCATCACAATAAGATGAAGCCTTTGCTTCGCCCTAGTTAGAGCTACATACATTAACCTTCTCTCTTCCTCTAATTCTTCAATCTCTCCTTGCTCATAGCTTTCTATACTAGAGCGAGTAGGCATTATATTTTCAATTAAGTCTATCAAAAATACATTTTCAAATTCTAGCCCCTTGGAAGAATGCATAGTAGAAAGAGTTAAATAGCTCTTGCCCTTCTTTAGTTTAGATTCTTCCAATACTTTCTCTAGCTCTTCTAATCTTACCAAAAAAGCTGCAAAACTACTACATCTAACTGCTAAAGATTTTAGGTTTGATAATATTACTTTTAAGCTTTCATAACTGTAACCAATATTAGCACAATTATCCTTCAAATATTTTGTGTAACCTAAATCTTTTTCTACATAGTCAATAAAATCTACCGGTGATTTTAACTTTAAAAAAGCAAAAATTTTTCTTAGCCTTGCCATAGCACCTCTTTGATTACTGGATAAGTCCACCAAAGATTCTGCTAGGTCAAAAAGATCCTTGTCTCCTTTATCTTTACTACTTAAAAGCTGAAAGGTTTCTTTAGATATAAAGCTATTTATTCTATAATAAATTCTACTAAAAGCCTCTATATCCCTATTATCTAAGGTAAACATTATAAAACTACGAATATCCTGTAGAATAAAATGTTTAAAGAAAAATTTGTTATAGTCTCTTATATAAAAAGATACTCCTCTTCTGCTTAGTTCGTCTGCTAATTTTATTGCTGACATATTATTTCTATAAAGGATAGCACTTTCCTTGTTAGTGGCAGAGGCAAGCTCCTTAATAATATAATCCACCTCTTGAAGCTCATCTTTCACCTTTACTAGATTAACCCTCGGCCCAGAAGGATTGGCGGTTTTCATTTCCTTATTAAATCTTACACTATTGCTCTTAATAAATCTGTTTGCCAAAGCTACAATTTCAGGGGTAGACCTAAAATTTTGATCAATAAAGTACTTTTTAGTATCTTTATACATAGAGTCAAACTCCAGCAAAAACTTTGGATAAGCTCCTCTAAAACTATAAATACTTTGATCATCGTCTGCCACAATAAATACATTGTTCTTTGGGTTTGCAATAAGTTCTATAAGTTTATGCTGTATTTTAGAAGTATCTTGTCCTTCATCAATTTGAATATATTCATAGATACTTCGATATCTTTGCAACAACTCCTCATCCTCTTGTAATATATCATAGGCCAAGGTAAGCATATCATCATAATCTATATAGTTATTGCTTTTCTTAATTTTTTCATAGTCATTATATATTTCTGTGAAATATTTTATATCCACAGAATGACTAAATTCTTCAAGTTCATCTTCCTTAAGCATCATGTTTTTAACATAACCTATAGAATTAATCAAGTCCTCTAAGGCGTCATCATCTATATTTTCTCCATTGTACTCCCTAAAAAGCTCTCTAAGAATATCTCTCTTACTTCCACCTTCCTCAATTATCTTATAGCTTATTTTATTCATTATAGAATATTTTCGAATTAGCTCATAACAAAAGGAATGTATAGTGGAAAAGTTAGCTCCTATAGAAGTAATTTTACTAAAAAAGTTATAGTATCTGTTTCGCATATCTAGCGCAGAGGCTCTACTAAAGGTTATAGATAAGATAGATGCGGGATTAACCTTATGATTTATGATTAAATTAGCGGTTCTGGCTAGCAAAACTGTGGTCTTACCTGCGCCAGGCACTGCTAATACAATGGCTGGTCCATCCTTATGTAGTACCGCAGCCTTTTGCTTTTCTGTAAGCCTAATACCACAATTATAGCTTAATATATCTAAAAATCTATTTTCCTGAGCCTTATAATCTACCGTTTTATGATTATCTTTATGGCTTTTAGCAGGAGCTATAGTCTTGTTAACATTCTTTTTTGAATACTCTAGCGCCATCTGCTCAAGCAATTGCAGAGCCGCTCTCTGGCAGTATTCTGCACTATCATTTTCAGCAACATTTTTTATAAGAGAATAATATTTTTTTGGTACTGTAAGCTTTGTTAAAGCCTTTAAGGTATACTGTCTAACCTGTCCATGACTATCGCTCAAATTTTCTATTAAAAAAGGTATAGCCTTATTACAACTTTCCTTATATCTTAGGGCTAGTTTACCAATGGCTGAGGCAGCAAGTCTTTTATCATTGGCTTTTCCTTTAGTAAGGTACATTATCAAGTATTTAATTGCTTCCTCTCTACCGCTTTCCCCTAACTCATAAGGGGACATATCCATCAGCTTTTTCATGCTAACTCCTTTTGATTAAGTTTATTTATAATATTCAAGTTAAGTTTTAGATCTATTCTTATACTTCATGTCTACCATTATAAATTTTACTCCTAGGTTAGTCAAACACATATATTGGCTACCTTGCTGTTATACTTACCACTTATAAATAATTTAATCATTTCTTATAAAAAATAAATTGAACATGGTTAATTAAAGTAATTGCCATTCTAAAAAAAATCATATATACTAAAATTGTATAACAAAATTGTACTACAATTTTGTTATACAATTTTGTATCTTTTATGTATTTATTCCATTCTTTCGAATTTCTAGCGTAAAGGAGATTTATGTATGCAAAAATTAAAAGAATTTTTATTAATTAATATTGGTATCTTATTAGTGGCTTTACCAATTTACTACATTTCTGTTCCCCATGGTTTAGTTACCGGTGGTGTAAGCGGCTTGTCAATAGTAATAAACTCTCTTTTTCCATCTATATCCGTTGGAACCTTAATGATTGTTTTAAATATTATACTTTTCATCATCGGTTTCATATTTATTGGATTCAATTTTGGCGCAAAGACTATATACTCTAGCTTGGCCCTATCAGGAATAATATGGGTTTTAGAAAGAATCCATCCCCTTTCTGGACCATTAACAGATGATATACTAATAGAACTTATAATGGCTGCTATATTATACGCTTTTGGACTAGCCATTGTATTTATGCAAGACGCTTCCACTGGCGGTACCGATATAATCGCCAAAATTCTAATCAAATATTTCGATATAGATATGGGCAAATCCATGCTATATGCTGATCTATTAATAGTTCTATTCTCCTTTTTTACCTTTGGTATAAAAATGGCTATGTACGGCATTCTAGGAATCATATTAAACAGCTTTTTGATAGATTATGTAATGCAAAGCTTTCAAGACACTAAAGAAATAGTTATTATAAGCTCCAAAAGTAAAGACATCACTAACTATATAGTAAACACCTTAGATCGTGGCGCTACTATCTACACCGCCAAAGGAGCCTTTACTAACAATGAAAAGGAAGTAATTCGAACTGTATTGAATAGAAAAGAATATGTTAAATTAAAAAAGTATATACAACTATTGGACAAGAATGCTTTTATAACAGTAAATACTGTACACGCTACCTTTGGGGAAGGCTTTATTAGATTATAATCTCATGCTACTCTTTATTTTTATTCACATTTATTGTATAATTATTTGTAATCTGCCACTTTATCATGCTAAATTAAGCAGGAGGTTAACTTATGGATGAACAAACACGTCCTTCTATGGAGCAGCTTGTATATAACAAGCTTAAAGATTCTATACTTCACCGACAATTAGCTCCAGGGACACAGTTAGTAGAAAGTACTATATCAGAACGGCTACAAGTTAGCCGAACTCCTATAAGAAACGCTATAAAAAAACTTGCCTCCGAAGGTCTAATTAATATAATTGCTAATAGAGGGGCTTTCGTAATTCAGCCTTCCTTAGATGAAATTACCCAGGCCTATGAAGCAAGAATAGAGCTAGAATGTGTTGCTGCTAAATTAAGCATAGAAAGAATCAGAAAAGAGGATATATCCACTCTAAGACTACTGGTGGATGATGAACGTAAAGCCTTTAAAGAAAAGGACATGGATAAATTTATTAGAGCAAACGAAAACTTTCACATGACTTTAGTTAAAAAGTCTAATAATAAATTTCTAATAGAATTTATGCAAAAGTTAGTTAATCAAATAAATGTATATCTCAAGCTTTTCGATACCTTTTACAAGGTTAACTTTGAAGAACACGATAGCATAAAGGAACATTTACACATAATAGATCTAATAGAAAAGAAGGACTACGAACAATTGGACAAGTCCCTTCGACAGCATATAAGTCATAGCTTCGAAGATTTAGAAATCAATACAAACTCTTATAAAAAGCTAAAGGATATATTTTAGCAATATACCCCTTTAGCTTTTATTTTTTAAATTCTCCATATTTACTTGCAGCTTTCCAGGTTTTCTTATATAAAGAACTTTCTCTATTGTTAGGTTCTAATTTTCTCATTTCTTCTCTTACTAGAGCCCTAGCTATAGTTTTATACTTTCTTATGTCCTCAGGATAAACCTCTTTTCCCAACATATTTTTAGTTATTAATTCACTAGTCTTTTTATTAACAGCTCTATCAAATCTATTCACAAAACCATCTCCAATATATATTTTTTAACTAAAAATATTATTGGCTATATTGTTATAAATTATCCCTTTACTACTAATAAAGCTTAGGTGAAATTATTTTTCTATATTACTATAAAGTTTATCCAACACATCCTGAATAATCCAGTCTGGTGTAGATGCTCCAGCGGTAACCCCTACTTTTTTAACCTTTTCATCCTCCATTATCCACTGTGGAATTTCATTGCTATTATCAATAAAATATGTATTCTCACAATTCTTTTTACAAATTTCATAGAGTTTAGTAGTGTTGGAACTAGTTTTACTTCCTACTACCAACATAACATCTACTTTTTTTGAAGTTTCCTCTGCACTTGTTTGTCTTTCCTTAGTGGCACTGCATATAGTGTTAAAAGTAACAACCTCTTTGCATTGCTTAGTAATCGCTTCCTTTACTTTTTCCAGATTAGAAAGCTTCTCTGTAGTTTGCGCAACAATGCAAACCTTATCTGCAAGTTTTTCTACTTCACTACCGTCCCTTGTAATAACTGCTGTATTATCGCACCATCCATTACTACCTATAACCTCCGGATGCTTTTCATCTCCTACTATAACAATCTGATAGCCTAAGTCATAATATTTCTTTACATTCTTATGAATGGCTGTAACAAAAGGACAAGTAGCATCTATCACTTGGGCCCCGGTGTCTTGTATCTTCTTCATAAGCTGTGGAGCTACTCCATGGGATCGAATCACAATTGTATCTCCATTACCAACTTTTTGCAAATCATCCTCATTAACTACATATATTCCTTCTTCACTAAGCTTATCAATAACATTTTTATTGTGAACCAAAGGACCAAAGGTATAGATATTTTCCTTAGAGTCTTTTTTTGCATCCATGGATGTATCCACCGCTCTTTTTACTCCAAAACAAAAGCCTGCATTTTCGGCCAGTATAACTTCTTTAAACATAGAGCTTTTCACCACCTATAAATACTAACATATACCTCTTAATTATATACATTAAAGTGTAAAACACGCAACTGCCTTAACTACCACATGTCAAGTAGACTATCAATTTAATAAATATTACACATAACTATACTTTAATTTTCTTGCTATAAAAAATACCTCCAAGTAGATAATCTAATTTTAATTAGACTGTCTACTTTGGAAGTATCATATCATTATAATCTGATTTTTGATATCTATCATTAGTGTTTTGAATAAAACTCCAATACCTTTGTAAACTTTACTTCTATAGGAACCTCTTCAGCCTTTGGCATTCTTGTAAGAGTACCAGTAAAAGAGTTAATATCCTTTTCCATATAGTCTACACTAATTAGAGAATTGGTGAAATTATCAGCATAAGCTGTTATCTTTCTTGACTTTTCTCTCAAAGAGATTACATCGCCTACATTAACCTTATAGGAAGGTATATCAACCTTACTACCATTTACAAGAATATGACCGTGATTAACCATCTGTCTTGCTTCTCTTAAGGTTGAACCAAAGCCTAGTCTATATACTACGTTGTCTAATCTTCTTTCAAGGCTTTGAACTAATAAATCCTCAGACTTCCCCTTTGCCTTTAGGGCCTGATGAACACATTTGCTAAATTGCTTTTCCAAAACTCCATAATAAGCCTTTAACTTCTGCTTTTCTAAAAGTTGCTCTCCGTATTCAGAAAGTTTATGATGTTCTTTTACCCCTCTCTTAAGAGCCTTAGGGTGATTAAATACATTTACTCCAAGATGTCTTGCTAATTTGAATCTTGGTCCCATATACCTTGCCATATTATTCCTCCTAATATTTGAGCCTTTTTATGCTCCTTTATCTTGCGGTAATAATTTGGCGCCAGTCAGCCGTAAGGTTATGGTAACACAAAAATTCAAATTTGTAAATGATAATATTTATCAACTAAAAAACATTCTACTTTATCTTATCTATTAATTCATCAATAGACATATTATCTAAATCAAATTGGGATATATCCTTTTCCTTTTCTACTGCAGACTTTATAGCCACAGCCTTTTTGGTATCTCCTAAAACAATGGCTCCAACTATTTTATTATCCTTAATAAATAGTCTCTTATAATTAATATCATCTTCCTTATCCTCTATCATTGAATTAGTACAGTTATTTTCATCCACATTACCAATGGAAAATAAAGATATGTTAAAGGCATTTAGCATTGTTGAAGGAGTTACTCCAGTATATTTAGTTTCCTTTCCTGCAATATTATAACCGGCTACAGTTCCCTGCTCTACAGCTACTGTCCAAATACCTCCTAATCTGCCATTAAACTCCGCCACATCTCCAGCAGCATAGATACCCTTCTCACTAGTTTCCATATATTCATTAACCACTGCACCCATGTTAGTTTTTATGGAACTATTCTTAAAGAAATCGATATTAGCTCTCACTCCTACAGAATAAATTACAGTATCGCAAGGGAAATATTCTCCAGAATCTAAAGTAAAACCTTCGACCTTATCGTTACCTTCAATACTTTTTACTTGCTTGTTAATAAGTAGCTTAATACCTAACTTCTCAATGGCCTTTTGTAAAATACTAGATGCTCTTTCATCTAACTGTCTAGGCATAATCCTTGGCATTGCTTCTGCTATAATTACTTCTTTACCATTTTGATGCAATATCCATGCAGTTTCTAACCCTTGAATTCCTCCACCTATATTTAATATAGTTTTCTTTTCCTTAATATAAGCGTTTAGCTTTTCTACATCATCCAATTTACGTATAGTATACACTCCCGTTTTATCTATCCCCTTAATAGGTGGCTTAAAGTTGTGAGATCCACTAGCTAAAAGCAGCTTATCAAAATTAAACTTACTTCCGTCTTCTAAAGTTATTTCCTTCTTATCAGTATCTATTGAACTTACTGCCTTCCCCATATGAATATTAACATTATTTTCAACATACCAGTCTATCTTTCTTAGTAAAATCTTATCCTCTACAGTATTATCAAACAAACCCTTGGTTAATCTCAACCTATAATAGGGATAAAATCTTTCACTACCGAATAGATATATTTCTGCTTTTTCATTAATTTCTCTTATGGACTTGATAGCACTAACTGCGGCAACTCCGCCTCCCACAATTATTATTCTCTCAGCCATTTTTACACACCACCATTCAATATATTAACTTTTGCCTTCTAAAAGGTACACTTATATTATAGGATAATGACTTTTAATTGTTAAGCCTGTAACCATAATATAATTTTATCCAAGTCAAGAAGCCAATGATACCTTTTTCTGTGAAAGTACCGGCAGCTTTTCTTCCTCCTTATAAGGCTTAACCAAAAGGTATACCGAAAGTAGGGCAGAAAGTAAATCAGAAAGAGGATAAGCCATCCAGGCTCCTAGGGTTCCGAAAGCTTGAACAAGAGTTATAATTAAAGGTATAAAAACTACTATATCCTTAAATATTGATAGTAAAAATCCTCTTCTAGCCTGACCTATAGCTTGATAGTAATATATCAAAACATAATATACTCCTGTTAACGGTACCAAAGATATACAAATTCTAAAGGCTTGAACCGCATTACCTAATATTTCTTCATCCTTTAAAAAGAAACCTAAAATGTTCCTTGTAAATATACCCATAAGCATAGCCAATACTACTGAACTTATTATAACCATCTTTATAGTGGTATAAACTGTTTCTTTAACTTTATCTAATTTTCCTGCACCGTAATTATAGGCTGCAATAGGTTGCATAGCAGAGCTTATTCCAATAATTATTATAAACATAAACATAGAAACTTTTGTTACTGATCCAATAATAGTAATAGCATTATCTCCACCGGAAGAATAAAGAAGATTATTTAATATAACCGTCCCTATTGCATCGGAAATTTCAACGATAAAGGTTGAAAAACCTATGGCTAAAATACTCTTAATTATATTTTGATTATAGCCATGAACTATTGATATAAGGCATAGCTTAATATTGTAATACCTAATCACTTCTCTAAAGTGATAGAAAGCAAAGGCAGAAACTGTAACTTGAGATAGTACCGTTGAAATAGCGGCACCCTTAATACCTATTTGTAATTTAACTACTAATATATAATCCAATATAATATTAACCAAAACACCAAGGGCATTGGCATAAAGATTTATTTTTGTATTGCCAAAGGATGTCATAACATAACAGATTACCATACCTAAACATTGAAAAATACCAGACAATAAAACTATTGAGCTATAGTCTTCCGTTAGAGAGTAGGTAAGATCACTTGCCCCTAATTTATATAAGATAGGACTTCTAAAAATAAATATAATGAAGGGTACTATTATCATCGAAATAATAGAAATGATAAAAGAATTCACTATAGTTTTATTAATTTCAGAAGAATTTTTTTCCCCTAAATTTCTTGAAATATTCGTTGAAGTACCAATAGCTATTAAAAGCCCAATAGCAGACAAGAGTTTTTGAATGGGAAAGGCTATGGTAAGAGCTGCTATTGCATTTGCCCCTATATATCTTCCAACAAAGACCGTATCCACCATACCATAAATCTCTACCACCAACAGGGAAATAACCGCCGGCACTGCAAATCTTAAAAGTAGCCTACTTGTATTTTCTTTTGAAAAAATGTTGCTACTGTTGCCCATATTCTTCACCTCCTACTAGACAAATATGGGTAGTCTTAAATCCCTTAAAAACAAAGATTATTATACTTTTATTATATAAATCAGCGGTTATTATTTCATTGACTATTAAGCTCAATAAAAGGTATACTTGTGCTCATTAGCCTTATAAGCAAAAAAAGAAAAAGTACAAAATGTACCTATTTCATTGGTGCTTTTGTACCTTTTCTATTAAAATCAATATAGCGCCATAGCCTTCTATCTCCGCTTGTATATTTACAACGGCGCTTTTTTTGAAATATTTAAATTCAATTTCAGGAAAAGATGCCTTGTGTAAAATCTCCTTTTCCTCTTTACTCAATCTATTAGGTTTACCCATTTGTAGCCAATAATTAAAGGAAGAACCCTCATTTTCATTTATTTCATAACTTGTAACCTTAATATCAGACTGTATATTAGTTATATTTAAGGATAGCTTCTTTGATGGAACACTCTTTAAAGCTCTTAAATTTGAATACTCCTTTAAAGGTATTAAGCTATCTAAATTATCATAAAAGTTGTAAAGGAGAATTTGAAATCCATAATCACTTTTTGTAACAATATACCCATTATCTTGAGCCACCAAACGATCCCCCAGCTTATTTAGCAAATAATAAGCGTAATAAGAGGGCTTCTTTATTCCCATATCATTAACTAGGCCTGGATACCCAAAAAACACTTCATTAGTTATATTTACTTGCTTATCTAAAACATCAAAGGCCTTCAAAAACTGCAAGGAATTATTATTAAATATAAGGTTATGAATAATATAAGGAATCATGTATGCAGTATCATATATAGGGTTAGTTTCTGCTATGTCGTTATAACTTCCTATATTGATTGTATCAGTATCATAATAACTTTCTATTAATTCATTAATTCTTTTTCTTAGATTTTCAGAAACGGAGTTGCTATATTCAAACCTAAAGTTCCAAAAATCCACTGACTCTAGCTCACTAAAATAGCTTAAAAAGGATTGAAAGGCTTCAAGGAAATTATCATCAGAAAAGCCAGTAGAATCAATTACTATGAGGGGCTTAATATCAAGATCATATAAAAACTCTAACACTTCCTTATTTCTATTCCAATTAAAGAAAGTAGAACCTGGGAAAATAGCCATATCGGTACTAAATACCTTTAGTATTCTTCCATACTGAAAGCCGATCTCCCCTTGTAATTCTTCTAAGGCATCTTTATTGTCTTCAATTAAAAGATCAAAGGCTTCTCCAATGGTAATTACATTTTTAAACTCTTTATTAAAACTACCAATATCATTGTCTACATCTATATTTATCTTAATTAACCTATCTTCGTAGTTAAACCTATCATAACTTTGCAAGTAACTCAATAGATAATTAATACTTTCCTTTAATTCTAAGTTTTTTACCTTTTTTACCTTTTCAAGCTCTTCATCCTCTACCATATACCGCTTTCTAAACTGCAGAGGTGTGCAATTATAAAAACGCTTGAAATTTTTATTATAGTACCTTATATGAGAAAAACCTACTTCCTCTGAAATTTCCGATATGGTTTTATCGCTATCTAAAAGAAGCTTTATAGACTCCTCCACCCTAGTCAAGTTCAGCAATTCCGTAAAGCTATAGCCTGTAGCATATTTGATTTCATGGGATAAATACCGCGGACTTAAAAACTCTTTTTCCGCAATATCCTTTAAAGTTATATTATGATTGTAATTATTAGTAATGTATTTAGATATGCTATGATATCTTCTAAATAGATTTATATCCTCCTTTAGCTCCTCCTTTTCATAAACAAGATAATTAAAATTGTTTATAAGGTGATAAAGGAGCTCTACTAAAATATCCCTTATGTTCTCATCATAATCCTCTTGCCTTTGAACCTTTTCGCACAAAATAGCTGCAAGCAAGGCTCTTAACTCTTCGTATTCCTCTTTAGCTTGAGCATTCTCAGTAGAAGAGTCAGTATAAAAATACATATTCTCTATATCAGAATAGTATCTTTCAAAAAAATATGGATCAATATAAAAGATTAATACCTTATTCTCTTCCCCATTACTTTTCAAATGATGAACCTCATCCATATTGATAATTTCAATCTCTCCAGCAGAAACTTCGTACTTAATTGAATTTATATAAACCTGAAGTTTCCCTTCTAATACATAAATAATCTCTATAGCATTATGCCAATGAATAGGATAATCCTCCACACTAACAAAGGAAATGTCAACGGGAACCCCTACATCGTAATTTATATACTCTCTTCTCAAAGCAATCCCTCCTTTCTTATTAAAACCATTTGCTTATTTTTTTATGGCTGCTGATTATTCTTAGATATATTATATCATTTATAGAAATTATATTATCTATAGATACTTCTATCTTATTAACTGAATCTGTTTTATAACCAAAAAATAATTATATACCGAAGCATAAAAAAGTTTTCAAAAATAGACATGGAGTGGGATAAAAAAACCCACTCCAATTATTATACCGCAACACTAATTGTGTAGCTAATAGTACGCTGGCAGCTACAGTTACAAAACTTCAATTATAAAAAAAGTAATAATGATTAATATCCTGCTAAGCGTTCCTTAGATTTGCAATTATCGTCACATATCTTCCAAAGCTTATCCATACCTTTTGCTTCAAATTCCTTATTAATTCTAGTCTTAACTGGGCAAAAATCATTACAACAAACATCGCTTTTTCTATTTTTATCTTTTACTAACTCTCTTAATGATTTTTCCCTTACATTTCCAACTCTGTTTTCAGGAGTAAAAGCTGACGTATAGCATTCTCTAATCTCACCAGTAACATCTATACATGGTCCATAATGCCATGCCATACATCTAGGAGTATCAACCATAAGTGTCTCTCTTTTAGCTGTAAAATTAAATATTTTTTTCCTTATTTCTTTATACTCTTTTACTTCAAACATATTTTCAATATTATTCAATGCATTTCCAACAAGTGATGGTAATTTACAAATATACTGTGCATTAACACTATCTGCAAATTCTTTTAAATTACTTAACTCATCTATATTATTTTTCATTATAACTGAGCTAAATGCAAAACGTGTTACTCTCTCATCATGATCACCAACATTTTTTCCAAATCCAGTTTTAACAATTCTTTATATTGCAGTTCTGTATTTTTTATATGCACCTTTCACTCCTACAACATATTCATACTTTTGCTCATCTAAACTTTCAAGTTTTATAATTAAACTTACATCATTATCATATAAAGATTTTAGCAATGATTCCCCATCCATTTTATGTATTTTTTTACACAAATCATCGTCTCCAAAGATAACTGCATTTGAAACCACTACCATAACCATATTATTATTTTTAGCGTGTTTTGCCATTTCCACTAGATTTTTATCCATAGTCGGTTCTCCATCTCCGCATAAAACTACAGTCTTAGCACCAAGTTCTTTTGCATCTGAAATTATTTTCTTTTGCTCATCTAAGCTTAGTTCATTTTGCAATGGCTTCTTATCTATTCCTGCATAACAATATATACAACGCAAATTACACATATTAGAACAACTAATACTAACGCCTAAAATTTTAGGCTCGTCTACTTTCGTATTATAATTTTCCCCAAATTTAACTAATCCCTCCTTTTTGAAATCATCTAAACCTCTCAATCTCAATACACCCATAATTTACCTCCTAAATTATTAATAATATATTCATAATCAATTAGAAAACTATGCTTCTAATTAATTATTTCTAGATCCATGGATTTACTCAAAGATAAAATAGGCAAACTTACCAATATAATAGATAAACCTGAAATTAAAAAAATATACTTTAATACAAAATCCCCAATATACCCAAATACAACATAAGATACTGGCATAATAAATGTTGCAATCATAAAAATAGTTGAAAAAACTCTTCCTAAGTATTTTTCATCTACAACTATTTGCACATAAGAAAAGAAAAGTGTATTAAATGCACTAAGAAATAATCCAAATAAAAAGACGGATACTAATATTAAATATCTATTAGCGAATATTGATATCATACTTAAGGCTAAACCAGAAAAAGCAAGGGCATAAAATAATTTTTCAAGATTAGGCTTAATTGATGACCAAAAGGTAAATAAAATTGTTATAACTATACCTCCAGCCGCTTCTGCCATTAATATATATGAATAAAAATCACCATCTAGTTTTAAGTCATTATTAATAAATAAAGGTAATAAAATATTATATGATGCTATAAAAATATTTACTATACTGGAAACTGCTATAACTTTAAATATAATTTTTTGCTTGCTTAAATAACTAAAACCTTCTTTTATATTTTTGAAAACCCCTTCACTTTTCATATCTTTTGAATCATCCTCAAAATAATCAATAAATATTTCAGAAATTGCAGATATAATATAAGTAATTCCATTAAAAATAAACATACCTGGAATTCCAATTATGCTAATACCTACTAAAACCGATGCTAATGCTGGACCAATAAACTTTGTAAGTTCTGCTAAGTTGTTACTAATAGAATTAACCTGAACCATATACTCTTTTTTTGCAATCTTAGGTAATATTGATTTTACTGCTGGCTTGAAAAGAGATGCGCAAGATCCCATAAGAAAATTAATTAATATTAATAAATAAACATTTATATAATTATTAAAAGCCATAATCCCTATTAATATTGATAAAATCCCACTTATAAAATCAGTTATAATCATAATATACTTCTTATTATATCTATCAGACAACGCTCCACTTAAGGGACTAATTAATGCAACTGCAAAGGTTGACGCTCCTAATACAAAACCAACATATCTAGCAGAGCTTGTTTCACTAATTAACCACCACGTCATTACTATATCGAATATAACATTTCCAATTCTAGAAACAAAATTACCACATACAAATAATGCAATATTCTTATTCCACCATAATTTTAGATTTTTCATAATTTAACTCCCCTAAAATTTTAGG